>Ga0209345_10004044_pt1 | contig 14492 bp, 11 predicted proteins | sample Cruoilmetagenom7_FD_187294 | JGI IMG/M metagenome (GOLD analysis project Ga0209345, IMG submission 187294) | Oil polluted marine microbial communities from Coal Oil Point, Santa Barbara, California, USA - Sample 7 (SPAdes) (version 2) | ecosystem: Environmental > Aquatic > Marine > Oil seeps ... | reverse complement strand
AACATACACCAGTAATTCCATACCCATTATCACCTTTTGCAGCTGCTGTTGCTGCTACCCCAATACCATGACCTTTAGCTTCTCGTGGTTTTCCGAAAATTTTAGTTTTATCTTTAAATTCAACATTTGAAGTGTCAATAAGTCCATCTGAAATTCCTATTATAGTATTTGGTGTTCCAGTTGTATAATACCATGCTTTAGGTACACCTAAAAAATCATAATAATCTAGATTTGCTTTAAAACCAATATTTTCTCCAATAGTACTAGTATTTCCATAATCATTAGGTTCGAATATTTTTTTATCTTCCTCTTCAATTATTTCTCCAAACTCGAATATTTTAGATTTTAGATTTAATAAGTCTTTTAATACTTTTTCTTTATCAGCAACTACAAAAAAGGTTTTTTTAAGGTTTTCTTTTTTTGCTTTTCTGTAAGTTTTTTTGAACTCAAAAATATTATATTGATTTAATACTGAAGCTAGTTCTAGGTCATTACCTATATATTTTAATTGATCATTTTCTTTTTTAAAATCTGGCTGAGTTAAAGTGTCCTTCGCTCTTATAAAAAACCAAGAATACTCTTGCGAAAAACAACTTGATTGTAAACCAATAACTAACAATAATATAATACCTATCCGTTTCATCTCAATTTGATTTGCATCTAATTTATCTAAATAAACTGAAGTTTCCGAAAGTTTAGAATAATATTTTAGGATTCATGGGCAGATAATTTAAGAGATTCTATTTTAATTGTAAATTAGCACTTCTATATTATGGTTTCTATACTTATACCAACATATAACTATTCGATAGTCAATTTAGTTAATACCCTTCAAAAACAAATAAGTAAGGCATCATTTCCTTTTGAAATAATTGTCATTGATGATAATTCTAATGATGAGTTAATTCTTGCACAAAATAAAAGTATTGACTCATTTAATAATTGTCAATACATTGAAAACACAATAAATCTAGGTCGTACAGCAAATCGAGATCTTTTAGCAAAAAGAGCAAAATATAATTGGCTCCTTTTTATGGATGCGGATGTTTTACCTAAATCTAATGACTTCATAAAATCATTTCAATTAAACGATTTTGATTTTGAATTAATATTTGGTGGTATTTGTTATAAAAATGAAAAACCAAAAAGCAATGAAATTTTTCGTTGGAAATATGGTAAATCTAGAGAAAGTATTTCATTAAAACAAAGGCAACAAAAGCCCTACCTATCAATCAATTCAGGATGTTTTTTAATTAAAAAAGAATTGTTTTTAACAATTAATAAAGAAATCAATATCCAAAAATATGGAATGGATATTTTATTTAAACAAGTATTAAAAAAGAAACAAATAAGAGTTCTTCACATTGACAATCCAGTAATTCATTTAGGCTTAGAATCCTCTCAAGCATTTTTAAAAAAATCACTTGAAGCTATAGAAACTACAGTTTTCTTAGAAGAAAAACATAATTTGAATATAGATGTTAGTTCACTTCAAAAAAGCTATTCTATGCTTAAAAAACTAAAAATGCTAGGTATTTTTAGTTTCATTATAAAAAAACAGAAAATTTATTTAGAAAAGAATTTTAACTCTACAAATCCAAATTTATTCTTTTTTGATCTTTATAGACTTAATTATTATATTGAACTAAAAAATAAAAAAAGTGCCTAAGTTTTCTATCATCATACCATTATTCAATAAAGAAAAAGATATTATTAATACACTTACTAGTGTATTTAATCAGACTTTTAAGGATTTTGAAATTATCATTATTGATGATGGTTCTACTGATAAAAGTGTTGATTTTATTAATAAGCTAAATGATAAAAGAATTTGTATTTTTTCAAAAAAAAACGAAGGCGTTTCTATTGCAAGAAATTTTGGTGTTGACAAAGCTAATGCAGCATATATAGCATTTTTAGATGCAGATGATTATTGGCACGAAAATCATTTAGATATTCTCAATTCATTAATAAAAGAGTTTCCAACCCATAAGTGGTTTGCTTCATCCTACGAAAAAAAACATTCTTCAAAATTAGTTTCTCCAATGAATTCTCCAATTTTAGATAAAGGAGAGAATTGGTTTGGTGAAGTTTCAAATTTTTTCAACTATAGCTATATAGACTGTCTTACTTGGACTTCATCTCTTTGTATGCAGAAAGAGTTTTATTTTTCATTGAATGGGTTTGATACTAAAATCACCCATGGTGAAGACACAGATTTTTGGATCCGTGCAGCTTTAAAAGAAAAGTTAATTTTCTCTAATAAAGTAACTTCTCAACATAATTTAGTAAGTAGTAATCGTTCTTCAAAAGTGGACATGAAGAATAGGATTAATATAAATTTTGATAAATTTTCCGAAGAAGAAAAAAATAATTCAGCATTAAAAAAATATTTAGATCTTAACAGATACTCATTAGCAATAAAATATAAACTTGCTAAAAATCAAACTAAATATGAAAAATTATTGAAAGAAATTGATTCAATTAATTTGAATAAAAAGCAGCTTTTTTTAATAAAACAACCTCGTATCATTTTAATGCTATTATTAAATTTTAAAAATGCAATTGAAAGTTTAGGAATGCGCTTAAGCTCCTTTTAAGGTTTTAAAATCACTATACTCTCTAATGTAATCTTCTTCTTCAAATACTCCTGAAGACAATACTAAACAAACAGCCCCAGAAGAAAAATCTTCTAACTCACGCCACATTCCTGTAGGAATTAATAATCCTTTATTGGGCTTATTTAATAAGAAGGATTTTTTTGTATAACCATCATCTAAAGTTACATTAAAGCTTCCGCTTAATGCCACTAAAAATTCTAACTGCTCTTTATGAGCATGACCTCCTCGATATGAATCACTTGGCACATCAAACAAATAATAAACACGTTTAATTTCATAAGGAATCGTTTCCTTTTCAATAACAGCTAAATTCCCTCTTACATCTGTAATTTTAGGAATATCTAAAAACTCTATCGTTTCTACTGAAATATTTTTATTTTTCATTTTTTAGCTCTTTTATAATTTTGAATTCCTTTAAATCCGATCTTAATCTTACTAATTATTTCATTGAATGAGATGTACTTTTTTCTAAAAAGAAATAAAACAAATTTCAATACCCAAAAATAAGCTATATTTCCGTACTTATACGCATTTAAAGCACCTCTTGCAAATAAATATCGGTTGCTTTGAACCTCATCACTTGATGATATTGGTTGATGTATTGAAACCGATTTATTAACAAACCACATTGAAATGTTCTTCTTTTTAGCTTCTGAAAGAAAAATATAATTCTCCCCATCTTCAAAAGTAGCTCCTAAACCAAAACGGTCATCAAATGATATTTCATTTATCAAATCTTTTTTTATTGATATTTCGACAGAAAGAGTTTTTCTAATCATATACTCATTGAGTAATTTTGGCTCTGAGGGATATTTCCAATAAAATTTATTATCTGTCGTTAATGTTTGAAAAGTAATAATAGGAAAAATATACTTGTTATGAGCATCTATTACCTTCTTGTCAAAATCTTCTAAAAACACAACATCATCATCGGCAATTAAGCAAATAGGTTTAATAGCATTTTTAATAGCGATATTTCTGCTTTTTGAGAGTCCTTTTTCAAATGAATTAATTATTCTTATCGAATCATGTTCAGAATAAAGCAATTTATCCTTAGTGGTCTGATTAATAATTAAAACATTAAAATCTAAATAATTATGCCCTGAAAACATCGTAGATAAAAAATCCAATGATGTTCTATTCATAGTTGAAATTAAAATCTCTAATTCTATACTTTTATCTTTAACTTTAGGCATTCATTATTTTCTTGTAAACAAATGTATAAAATATAGATGAGGATTTTATTAATTGGTGAATACAGTAGGCTTCATAATTCTTTAAAAAGAGGATTGATTGAATTAGGACATGAAGTTACTTTAGTTGGTACTGGGGATTTATTTAAAAATTACCCAGTAGATATCTCAATTAAGCCCACTTTATTTTCATTTAAACCAATTCCGCATTTTATTAGAAAAGTATTTTTAAGGTTAATAAAAAAGGATCCTGCTCAATGGGAGATTGGATATAAATTTAAAAAAATACTTCCTCAATTGAAAAAATACGATGTTGTTCAATTAATCAACTCGCATAGCATTGGTACTTTTCCAAAAAAAGAAAAAGATTTACTTAAAGTACTTTTTCAGCAAAATAAAAATGTATTTTTAATGGCATGTGGCGATGATTACCCAGTAATTAAACATTATTTGGACGGAAATGAACGATATCATATACTTACGCCTCATTTTGAAAGCAAAGGTGAAATTAAAGCAGAATTTGCTTTAAAATATATGACAGACCATTATAAAGATCTATTTTATTTTGTGTACAATCACTCGAAAGCAGTTATCCCTAGTGATATTGATTACAAACTACCATGGGCTAATTGGAAGAAAGTGATGCCTGTAATACCTAATCCAATTATGATTCCTGAAAGTTATAATCCTATCGATTGTTTAAATAGGAAAATTATTATCTTTTTAGGTATTAATACCCTTAATTATACTAAGAAAGGCTACAAATATTTTGAAGATGCTCTCCATAAATTAGCTGAAAATCACCCTGAAAAAGTAGACATTAGATTTACTAAAAACTTACCTTTTAATGAATATGTTCATCATTTAGAATCTTGTGATATTTTGTTAGATGCTATTTTTCAATATGATCAAGGCTATAATGCACTTGAAGCTATGGCAAGAGGAAAAGTTGTTTTTACTGGAGCTGAAAAAGAATTTGAAGAACATTATCAATTAAAAAACAAAGTAAATATTAATGCATTACCAGATGTGGATAGCATCTATTCTGAAATGGAAAATCTTATATTAAATCCAGAAAGAATTAATGAAATTGGAAAAAACGCACGTCAATTTATTGAAAAAGAACACAATCATAAAGAGGTTGCTGAAAAATACATAAATACATGGATGAATAATATTAAAAACTAAATACACTATTTAAAGACAATTAAATGCTCTTCTAACATTTTTTGTTCTCCATCCCAGTCTCTCGAAATATTTTCCTTTAATAACTTAGCAGGAATCCCTCCAATTAAAATATTTTCTCCTAATGAAGTATAATCTTTGTTAGATAAGGTATTTGATGCTATAGTACAATTATTTGGGGTAACAGTATTTTGCATAATTGAAACTCTATTACCTATATAATTGTAATTTCCTATTAAAATTGGAGACGTCATTTTATATTTTTCCCCAGTAACAGTATTTATCATCTGATGAAAATTTGTGTCAATTAGTTGAGATTCAGAACCAATTCTTGCAAATTTCCCAAGAATAATTTTTTCCTTGCACATGAGCTTTCCTCTAGAGCCTAAAGATGATAAATGCCCAAATTCGCAATATGCATTACTATCGATAAAAATAAAATAATCCTTACCAAATTGTACATGCCCCTTAAAAACAAATTCTCCATTTAAAATCAACTCAGCAGTACGATTAGATTTTTTATTCCATTCATAAGGCTGTCCAAAACCTATCATAGCTTTTTTTATAGGATAATCTATCTTAATATTTCCTCTTATACTTGATAATTTAACACTTCCATAGAAAAATACAGGGAGCTTTTTTGCTATTGAATAAGGAAATTTTTTGTAATTAAAATAATAGGTTTTAATCCAATTAACTGACCAGAAAAACTTTAGCTTTCTTCTTAAAGACCTATATATACTTTTTAAATATTCTATCATTTTTTTCTTTTGAAAACACTACTTATAAAATCTTTAATAGCAATTCTTTCATCTAATTGTCTATATGAATATCCTACAGATAAAAGTATCATAATACTCATTAATACATACCTTGTAATATCTTCAGAAATAAAAGTGAAACCAAAAGCAGCTAGACACATTATTACAGTAAAGATAAATATTTTATAAAAACCTTTTTCAAAATAGAAATTATATCTGTAATAAGTGATAATTCTGATGGAAAAATAATGAATAATATAATAAATCAAAAAACTAATCCCTAATCCTTCTAAGCCTCCATAATAGTAACCAAATATGTTTAAAAGCAATAATAATGAATTAAATACTATCGCTGTTTTTATAAATACTTTTGAATCACCTTTTGCAATTATTACATAACCCATAGACCAAGATACTGCTTTAAATAGCATTCCTAATATTCCCCAACTTACTAGACCCACGATAGGTAAAAACTCTTCTGAATATAGAATTGTTATGATAAGAGGTGAAAATGTAAGGAAAATAACTATAATGGGTGTAATTAATAAAACAGCAATGAGTGCTTGTTCAAAAACAGCTTTCCTAATTTTAATAATTTCTTCTGAAATAGCTGCAAGTCGAGGAAAATAATCTGTTCCCATTGCATTAAATACAATTCCAACATAAGAGTTTAGGATTAAAAATCCTGCAGTATACAACCCTACCTCATTAACTCCTCCAACTTTACTAATGTAAATTCTAATAACGTATGCTACTAATAAAGTAATCATACTACTAAAACTAAGCATTAAGCCTAAAGTTATCATTGCTTTACCTTCTACAAATACTTGTTTATTTGTTAAACTAACTTCTTGTATAGATTCTTTTTTTATAAAATAAAAAGTAAATATAAAACTCATAAAAGCGGCAATAATAATCGCAGGTACGATGGCATCTATCCTGAAAAAATAATACAAGGGTAGCGTAATTATTAAACCTAATAAATTACCAAACAAATTGGCTTTTGCTAAACTTTTTAGTCTTCTCAATCCTTGTAAAACTGCCAATTGGCTACTTGATAATTGTGTAAATAAAAGTGATAATGATATCCATCTAAATGAATTGGTATACTCTTTATTTCCAAAAGCATATTCACTTAATAAAGGAGCTGCAATTATCATTATTAAAACACCGAGAGTTACAGTATACCAAACCAATCGCCTCAGTATATTAATCGTTCTAAAAACTTTCTTTTGATCTTCATTATTATTCGCAAAAGAAATATCTTTTACAGCACTATTCTCTAAACCAAAATTGGTTAAACCATTAACTAAACTCATAGTTGAGGATAACAATCCTGCGATACCCATTCCTGTAGGTCCAATTAATAAAGCAATAACTTTTGAACGAACTATAGAAATTAAAATATTCAATACTTGAACACCTCCAAAAAGAGAAGTTGCCTTTACTACATTTCTATATGAGTCCTTATTTTCTGCCATACATATTAACTCTATTTTATACTTTTCTGTTTTAAGTTAAAGTATCTAAAAACTAAAAATAACACCACAAATAAGTAAATTATATATCTAAATAGATGCCCCATTACAATTCCCTCAATCCCATAAATTTCACTTAAATAATTAGCAAAAACATAGAAAAGCACAAGAGATAAGATCTCGGTAAAAATAAAATTACGCACCAACTTTTTTGCAAAAAACTGATGTACTAACACCAAAGATACTAACCTTATAAAATCTCCAGCTAACTGCCATTTAAATAAGGGTTCCATACCTGTATAATCAACAAAAATATAATCGATGAATAATTGTCTTCCAAAGTAAATCAATACCATCCCGACAGCAAATAAAGGCAAAAGTGTTTTATATATATTTACTACTTCTTTTACAAAATCTTTCTTCAATGTTATTCCTGTAAATTTTGGTATAACATATAGTGTAAAAATAGCACTCGAAAACACCATATAATTTTTAGACAACGTTGTCATCCCTGTCCATACATCAGCATCACTAGCTCCAATTTTACCTTCTATCATTCCTCGTATATCAACTTCGACAAAATTTAATAAAATAGTAGATACAAACGACATTAAAGAGAATGCTAATAAGTTTCTTGCCAAAGGTGTTTTCAATTTAATTTTTGAAAACTGAACATATTCCCTCAAAACTTTTATAAATACAAACAACATTACTATTACTTGTATTAGGGGCACTATTGCTATTGCTATTAAAACGCCTTCAATATTGTACTTATATAAAAACCAAATTAATAAACTAGACGATATTAAATATGCAACCAATTCAATTTTCGCAAAGTATTTGTACTCAGACAATCCATTCACAACTCCATTAAATACTCGTTGAATTGCTATAAACGGAGCAATAATTGCTACAATTTTAACGATATAACTATATTCTGAAGAGAAAAAAAAGTAATTACTAATAGTTTCTGAAAAGAAAAAAAGTATGCTAAATGTTAGTAAACTACCAACTATCGAAAACACAAAAGCTGTAGAAAATAACTTCTGTAATTCTTCTTTGTCTTGCTTATGTTCTGCTACATATTTTACAATTCCGTTAAAAATTCCTAACGAAGTGATAGAAGTAAGTATTTGCATTAAATTTCGTAGCGAACCTACTTTTGCATAACCACCACTTACTAAATTTTGAGTTAGCTCACGTTGAATAAAAAAACCAATAAACAAGCGTATTAAGATTACTCCTGCGTTTAGCGAGGTCATTTTTAACAATAAGTTTTCTCTAATAAATTTAGGAAGCTTCAATGATACTTATTTAAAACTGAAATGATAAAGTTAACATCTTTATTTGAAAGTAATGGACTTATAGGCAAACTTACCACTTCGTTATGAATCTGTTCTGTAACTGGAAAACTTAAATCTTTATATTCAATTAAAGCTTCTTGCTTATGAGGAGGAATAGGATAATGTATTAAAAAACCTATTTCGTTGGTAGTAAGAAATTGAGTAAAATGCTCTCTATTTTTTACTTGAACTACAAATTGATGAAAAACATGACCATTTTCATTTATAACTTCGGGAAGTTTAATCTTTTCATTTTTAATTGAAGCTAAATACAATTTTGCTATAGCTAGACGCTTTTTGTTTTCATCATCTAAATACGGTAATTTAACTCTTAAAAAAGATGCCTGTATTTCATCTAAACGAGAATTTAACCCAACATAATCACTAACATATTTTTTTGATGTTCCGTAGTTTCTAAGCTTTCTTATTATTTCATACAACTCTTTATTATTAGTTGTTACCGCTCCAGCATCTCCTAAAGCACCCAAGTTTTTTGTGGGATAAAAACTAAAACCCGCCGCATCACCTAAATTACCAGCTTTTAATTGTTTTTCAGAAACAGCTCCATGTGCTTGTGCTGCATCTTCAATTACTAAAAGGTTAAATTTTTCAGCTAATTCATTAATAAATTTCATCGATGCCAATTGTCCATACAAATGTACAGGCATAATTACCTTCGTTTTTTCTGAAATTGCTTCCTTTAAATTTTTAAAGTTAAAATTAAAAGTTTCATTTTCAGCTTCAATAAGAATAGGAACAAGTCCTGCCTGTTTAATAGCTAAAATTGTTGCGATATAAGTGTTTGAAGCTACTAATACTTCATCATCATTATTTAATTTTCCTAATATTTTATATCCTTCTAAAATTAACCGAAGTGCATCAAGTCCGTTTCCAACTCCAACACAATAATTAACTCCACAATATTCAGCAAACTCTGTCTCAAATGCTTTTACTTCATTACCTAAAACATAGTATCCAGATTGCAAAAACTCTTCAAACTTTTCTTTAAATTTTGTTTCAAATGGTTGATTTAACTTTTTAAGATCTAAAATAGGTATCATATAAACAGGTCATTTAAAAGTAGGTGGTTTTTTGTTGAAATTTCATAAAACTCATGAACGATACTTCTTGCTCCAAAACTTTCTTTCCAAGCTAACAAACCTTCATTAATTTGTTGCCCTTTGTTTTCCATTGAAATTCCAAAATCAAAATAACACTTATTAATATATTTTTCATTTATTAAATAATTAAACAAAAAATCGAGTGCACCTAATTGTTGCTTATCAGAATTAGCCGAAATATACTGAACATGAGCAACTTTACTTGTTTCAAAAATAGTTACTCCACCAACAATTTTATTAGTATCATAAACATTAAACTGTTTTATATGGCTCGGAAAACTATTCTTCAACCTCATAATTTCTTCAACAGTATGTACTGGGTTTGTATTATGGTTTTCTTTAAGGTTTGGTATTAAAATTTCATTCCAAAAAGATGTTAAATCTCCCTCTTCTTTTACAACTAAATTGTTTTTTATTCCTTTTTTAACTCCTCTTTTTCGGTTAGAAGAAAATTTATTTAATTTATTAGAATAATCTATCACCGAAGCAATATCTTTTCTAGTCAACTTTGCATTCATCTTAAACAATAAATAATTAACCTCGCTACTTGGTAATAGATTATAAATTTCGGGTAAAAGTTTAATATGAAACGTCTGAATATTTTTCTCTTCTAAAAAAAATAGAAGCGACTTCATCACTTCTAGAACATCCGTAAATTTTATACCTGAATCAAAAACCAAACCTCCATAACTTAGGCCCTGATGAGAATGGAGTATATTCCCTTGAAGATTAGCAGGAAGTAATCCTATAAGTTTTTCATTTTTAAAAAATAATAATGAATAATCCTGAAAGCGATCACTATGGTATTCCAAAAACTCTCTTTGAAATAAAAACGTAGCATTTTTGGAAAATGCTACAAATTTGTCCCATTCATCGTTATACGTCTTCGAATATTTTTTTACTGAATAAATAGTAATTGTTTTTAGATTATAAACAAGATATGTTACTATAAAATTAAGCTTTACTACTTAATTTAACATCAAAAATAAAAATATCGTATAATTAGCATATAGAAAAGTATTTCACAATATATCTTTAAAGAATATAATTTATCTAGCCAAGAACAACGTTTAACCCAATCAAGGTTTCTTAAAAAATCATAAAATTACAGCTATGATTTACTAATATCTATTTTGATTACTCTATTCTTTTTCTACGGAATTGTATCAAGTAATAAATATTGATACTCATGATTGAAACATTTGTAATTACAATAGGCCATGAAATATCTAATAAAAAGCCATAAACAACAAACACAAAACAACCTAAAGTATTTATTAATCGCAGTTTGACTACATCTTTCATTAAAAATGAAACCAACAAAGTTAGCATCGCTAAATAACCAATTACCTCAGTAAATGGGATCCCAAACACTTCCAATATTAAAGCTTATTTCTTTTTCTATCTACTTCTTTTAAATAGACCTTACGTAAACGAATGTGCTGAGGAGTTACTTCAACATACTCATCTTTCTGAATGTATTCTAATGCTTCCTCTAAAGAAAACTTAATAGCAGGAACAATCTTCGCTTTATCATCGGCACCTGAAGATCGTACATTACTCATCTTCTTAGTTTTTGTAACATTCACCACCATATCATCTCTACGTGTGTTTTCTCCAATCACTTGTCCTTCGTAAATCCCTTCTCCTGGATGAACAAAAAATCGTCCACGGTCTTGTAATTTATCAATAGAATAAGGAATTGCATTTCCGTTATCCATAGAAACTAATGAACCATTTAAACGTTCAGGAATTCCACCTTTTAAAGGCTGATATTCGAAAAAACGGTGCGTCATAATAGCTTCACCTGCAGTTGCTGTTAATAATTGATTACGTAATCCAATGATTCCTCTAGAAGGAACAATAAATGTACAAACCATACGATTTCCTTTGGCTTCCATGCTTTGCATTTCACCTTTTCTAATCGTAACCATATCAATAGCTCTTCCACTTACCTCTTCAGGTAAATCGATTGTTAACTCTTCAACCGGCTCACATTTTTTACCATCAATTTCTTTAATGATTACTTGTGGCTGACCAATTTGAAGCTCATATCCTTCTCTACGCATTGTTTCAATTAATACAGATAAGTGCAATACTCCACGACCAAAAACCATGAATTTATCAGCACTATCAGTCATCTCAACACGTAAGGCAAGGTTCTTTTCAAGTTCTTTAACTAAACGCTCTCTAATATGACGAGAGGTTACAAACTTTCCATCTTTTCCGAAGAAAGGAGAATCGTTTATCGTAAACAACATGCTCATTGTTGGTTCATCAATAGCAATAGTTTCAAGACTTTCTGGATTCTCAACATCACATACTGAATCTCCAATCTCAAATCCTTCAATACCTACTAAAGCACAAATATCTCCAGCATGAACTTCAGTTACTTTTTTACGTCCTAAACCTTCAAACGTTTGCAGTTCTTTTATTTTTGTTTTCAGAATACTTCCATCTCTTTTTACTAAAGCGATTTGCATATTCTCTTTTAGTGTACCTCTATGTAAACGTCCAATTGCAATTCGTCCTGTAAAAGAAGAATAATCCAACGAAGTAATTAACATTTGCACATTTCCTTCTACAGCAACTGGCGAAGGAATATGTTCTAAAACCATATCTAATAATGGCTCAACATTTTTAGTTTCATCTTTCCAATCATCACTCATCCAGTTATTCTTTGCCGAACCATATACGGTTGGGAAATCTAACTGCCATTCTTCTGCACCTAATTCGAACATTAAATCAAACACCGCTTCATGAACCTCATCTGGAGTACAATTTTCTTTGTCAACTTTATTAACAACCACACAAGGTTTTAACCCTAATGAAATTGCTTTCTGTAATACAAAACGAGTTTGAGGCATTGGTCCTTCAAAAGCATCTACCAATAATAATACACCATCAGCCATATTTAATACACGCTCTACTTCACCACCAAAATCGGCGTGACCAGGAGTATCAATAATATTGATTTTAGTACCTTTATACATAACAGATACGTTTTTAGAAGTAATGGTAATACCTCTTTCACGTTCAAGATCGTTATTATCTAAAATAAGATCACCTGTATTTTCGTTTTCACGAAATAAACTACAGTGATGCATGATTTTATCGACCAAGGTTGTTTTACCATGATCTACGTGTGCGATAATTGCTATGTTTTTAATATTCATAAGAATGCTCTTTTTAAAGGCGGCGCAAAAGTAGTGTTTATTAATGAATAATTGGAGTTTTTCAATCGTTATGTTTTTTGGGCGTTCCCTTATTTCCTAAAGTCAATAAGGTCGGGCTATTCGCTATATCTTTTTTTTTACAATGTTTCTTCTAGATTTACAAGCTAACTTCAATTAAAAAATATTTCATTTTCATTAATACTTAGCAGGGCAAAAAAAGGATGCCGCTACTACCTGCCTGCCGGCTGGCAGGTCCCTAACGCGGAAATAGAAACTTTAATCAAACATTTCATTTAAATAAAAAATTGTATCTTTATTCTTACTCCCCTACTATATTATATTTACAATGAAAAAAATACTACTTCAGTTAGTTTTAATACTAATGTGTATTTCTACATATGCGCAATTTGGTCCACAACAGATTATTTCAACAGAAACTGAGGGCCCTTATAAACCTCAAGCTTTTGACATTAATAAAGATGGATTCTTAGATATTTTATCTGCTGCAGGAGAAGATAACAAATTGAGATGGTATAGAAACATTAATGGAACTGGAATCTTTGATTCTGAAATTATTATTTCAGAAGACATTGCTCTTTATTTATCAATAGATTTTGTAGATGTTGATTCAGATGGTGACAATGATATTTTATATTTAGAAAACAATCCACGAAATGTAGGTTGGCTGGAAAATATTGATGGATTTGGTGATTTTGGACCAGACCAATTTATTATAGAAAATCAATCAGACTATATAACTGGTATAAAAACCTTTGATTTGGATAATGATGGAGATTTAGATTTATTAGCTTCTTTCACAAATGCTTATGATAGGATTGTTTGGTATGAAAACATTGGTCAAGGAGGTTTATTTAGTGAAGAAATTATAATAATTGAAAATGTTTTTGAAATATTTCCTCCTCTATTAGTAGATATAGATAATGATGATAAAAAAGACATTTTAACTGCAAATGAAAATGAAGGGGCTGCTAAAATTGTTTGGTATAAAAACCTAGGAAATGCAACATTTGGTCCTGAACAAGTAATTTATCAATTTGATTTTATCCAATCTGATTTGACAAGTATTTATGATATTCATTATGAAAATATTAATTCAGATGGTAAAAAAGACATTATCATTACATCTCATAATGATGATTTTGGCACTTTTAGATATTGGTTAGAAAATATTGATGAAGAAGGAAATTTTGGTTCATTAGAATTAATTGAAGGTGTTTTAGGGCTTTATAAATTTTATGATATTGACAATGATGATGATAATGATTTATTATGTATTCATAGAAATGGCAACAGAATATATTGGATAGAAAATGTTGATGGGTCAGGGAATTTTATCGATCAACATACTATTACTACAGAAGTTGACAACCCGAATTATGCAGACTTTGCAGATATTAATAATGATGGGCTTAAAGATATAATCTCATCATCAGGGAGTGATAGCAAATTAGCTTGGTATGAAAATTTAGGAAATTTAGGTGTTTCAGATAATACAATTAATCAATTTACATTGTATCCAAATCCTACTGAAGAATTCATCACAATTACTTCAGAGCAAAATATTTCATCTGTAGAAGTTTACAATATCATTGG
>Ga0209345_10004042_pt1 | contig 14497 bp, 9 predicted proteins | sample Cruoilmetagenom7_FD_187294 | JGI IMG/M metagenome (GOLD analysis project Ga0209345, IMG submission 187294) | Oil polluted marine microbial communities from Coal Oil Point, Santa Barbara, California, USA - Sample 7 (SPAdes) (version 2) | ecosystem: Environmental > Aquatic > Marine > Oil seeps ... | reverse complement strand
AATCCGAGGATCTTGACCAGATCTGAATCAGAAAGTTCATCAGTTTGGATCTCATCGAGGCCGGTTTCAATGCTCTTCGTGATGTGGGAATCCACAGGATCATCAAAATATGTCTTGTGCCGGCTCGCGAACTGCTCCTCGATCTGTTTAAAGATCCATTCAGTGACAGATTCCCAACTTGAACCTTCCGTTTGGATCTGCTCACTTTCCAGAGGAGCTCCCAGTAATCGTTCTACACCGCCAATCAGTCGTTTGAATTCAAGATCTATCAATTGGGATTCAACCTGAGTTCTGAGGATCTCTTCTAATTCTTCTCCGGGGCCTTCGATTAATTCCTTGATCTGATTCTGTGTAAGTTCAAACCGGGTTCTGATCAGTTCCCGCATTTCGTTGAAGACAGCCTGGGAATTTAGCGGTTCTTCGCTCCCCAGGGACAAACCTTCCAGGAATGTATCCAGTGTTTCCATCCGGCTATCCAGTTGATCCTGGTAGCGGTATTGGCGTTCAACCAGAATTCGGTCCACCGCTCCCAGCATATACTTCTCTTCAGCTGTCAGGACGTCTTTCCCCAATTTAACCAAAACCGGCACCAGTTGATCTTTCTTCAATCCCGGAGCTTCTTGGCGGATCTTATTTAATAGCAGACGTACAGTATAGGACGGCACCTGCTGGTGCTGGAATGTCAAAGTAGGCTGGGTCTGAGATAGCCAGGCTAATAGCCGCCAGGTGCTATCTTGATCCTCATCGCTTACCGCTTCCCAGACTGTATTTTCAACCCGCCCCTGGACCTCTGTGTGAAGCATTTCCAGGATATCTTCTGAAAGGTCTGCTTTCTTGAAAACCAGGTCCCGTTGTCCGTAAATCTTCTCACGCTGAGTGTTTAGCACATCATCATACTCCAGAAGATGCTTGCGGACATCAAAGTTAGCCCCTTCCACCCGGTTCTGTGACTGCTCAACTACCCGATCTACCAGGGGGTTGGCGATGGGCATGGATTCATCAACCTGCAGGCGGGTCATGAGGGCTTCCATCTGTTGACCGCCAAAGCGGGCCATCAGATCATCTTCCATAGAAAGGTAAAATCGGGACGAACCAGGATCTCCCTGGCGGGCGGCACGGCCTCTTAGCTGATTATCTATTCGGCGGGCTTCATGCCGTTCTGAGCCGACCACATGCAGTCCACCCAGGGCCTTGACCTGCTCTTGGTTCCGCATATGCTGTAGAAAAAAATTAATCTCTGTTTCATAAATGCCATAATCTTCTTTATCCAGCTGCTTGACCAGCTTTTCTTGTTCCTGGAGTGACAGCTCAAAAGGATCCTCAAAACCTGCCCGGGTCAGAACCCGGACCACATCCGCGGTGATCTCTTCTGCCAGTTCACCACCTAATTTGATATCCACACCACGGCCGGCCATGCTGGTAGCGATCATCACTGCCCCAAACGCGCCGGCACCAGCAATCAATTGGCTTTCCTCAGTATGTTTTCGGGCGTTAAGCACATTATGCTCAACTCCCCGCTTCAGGACCTGAGCCAGACGGTCAGCATGGGAAGAATTCAGATCCAAAATATCCAGCAGCAGCTGCATATTTTCCGGATCATTGACATTCAACTCAAGATCCAGATCCAATTCTTTGATCAGATTCCTGAGATTTCCTAATTTCAGCGTTGTAAGGGGAACGTTCAGCGGCTGCAGGTCTGGAATCCGCCTGCCATCGGGGAAGCGGTCATTTTTTCGCATCCAGCTTTCCCGGATCATCAGAGTAAAGGACAGATTTCGGATTGATGGACCATCCAGACGGTTTGATAAGGTTTCAGAATTTTCAACTGATGTGGTGCCTACCAACATTGGGCGGCCTACCACATGGAAGGTCAGAATCTCCTCAGTGATTGCCCGCAGTTTGGCTTCCTCGCTAATATAGATCAGATCGGAATAATCCTTTCTTTTCCAATACAGTGGTGTTTTCTCCGGGTTATTTTTATCAGCATAATAGGTGTATTCGAAACCACTATCGGACTCTTTCCCTTTAAGTGTCACCAGGGAAGTTTCTTCCTGGGCAGCCAAATAATCCAGATTGGTAGGGATAGCTATCGGATCCAGCCCGTAAATTTCATTAAATTCTTCAGATTCAGTTACCGCAGTACCGGTCATACCGGAGAGTTTTTCATACATCCTGAAATAATTCTGGATGGTGATCGTGGCATAGGTGACATTTTCACCTTGGACTTTGACATTTTCCTTGGCTTCAACTGCCTGATGCAAACCATCAGACCAACGCCGCCCTGGCATCAACCGCCCGGTGAAATCATCAACAATCACTACTTTTCCAGCCTGAACAAGGTAGTCCTTATTCCTTTTGAAGATGAATTCAGCTCGCAAGGCCTGTTCCAGGTAGCCCAACAACCGGGCCTGCTCTTGAGTTATATCTTCCGGACTGTCTGGATCACCCAGGGGCTGCCCTAATAATTCTTCTACATGCATTTCACCCAGGGGTGTCAGGGTGATATTACGATCACGAATGCTGATCTCATAATCCTCAGGCTTAAGCCGCTTCACAACCGTAGCCATTCGCCGGTACCATTCCGGGTCATCATGAGATGGACCAGAAATGATCAATGGTGTCCGGGCCTCATCAATTAATACATTATCCACCTCATCGATAATGGCGTAATGATGGCCGCGCTGTACCCGGTTATCCAGGATCATAGCCATGTTATCTCGCAGATAATCGAAACCGAATTCGTTATTGGTTCCATATACAATATCAGCGTTATAAGCTTCTTTCCTCAGTACCATATCCAGCTGATTGCGATCTTCCTGGGGGGATTTATTCTCAAGGTTAACAAGGAATGCTTTTTTACCGTGTTCAGTTCTGGCAGCCATCTGCAATACGCCGACACTTAACCCCAGGAAATTATAGATCGGGGACATCCAGCGGGCATCTCGTCGGGCCAGGTAATCATTTACCGTGACCAGATGGACTCCCCGTCCGACAGGTAAGCCATCCAGGGGAATGAACTGCCAGGAATCAGGATTCTCACCCCAGGCTGCTTGAGCTTTTTTGATCCAATCCGGGGACAGGTTAAGAGCATTTAAATAGAGAGGTAAAGTGGCGCCAAGCGTCTTGCCTTCACCAGTACGCATTTCTGCCACAAAACAGCGGTGCATGGCAATCCCGCCGATCATCTGGACATCATAATGGCGCTGTCCGATCATTCGTTTGCTGGTTTCCCGGATGGTGGCGAAGACTTCCGGGAGGATATCATCCAGAGTTTCTCCCATGGCCAGGCGCAAGCGAAATGAATTCGTTTTGCCCTTCAGGTCATCTTCGCTTAATCCTTCGTACTCAGTTTCAAGAGTATTGATCGCCTCAGCCTCAACTGCGAGACCTTCCAGAATCTTCTGATGGGGATTCCCACCCACCAATCTGACAATTTTACCTAACATCAGTTCACCTTATTTATTTTTTATTACTAGCTTGAATTCTGCCGGTTCTGGAGCGATTATAGCATAAGGGTATATACAATTTCTTAGAAGCAGGCCAGTTCCCAGGAAGATCAAGGGAATGGGTGATGATATAATCCAAGATTGTGAAGAACACTTCAGAAACCCCTGCTCCACCCTCAGCCAATAGCCAAATTGCCCGCGCAGCCAGCCTTGTTACAACAGCCTATGTGCTCAGCAATATAGCCGGTCTTATCCGCCAGATCCTGGTTGCCAAAGCCTTTGGAACTTCTGCGCCGATGGAAGCGTTTAATGCAGCCAACCGGATCTCTGAAACTCTCTTTAACCTGGTTGCCGGCGGCGCACTCGGTTCAGCTTTTATCCCCACCTTCACCAGCTTGTTGGCCAAGGAAAAACGCCGTGAAGCCTGGAAGCTAGCTTCTTCAATATTCAATCTGATCTTGATCATCCTGACAGCGGTGGCAGCCCTGGCGGCAATATTTGCCCCTCAGGTTGTGCGCTATGTGATCGCGCCAGGATTTGCATCTGATCCAGCCAAGGAAGCCCTCACTATCGCCCTTACTCGCCTGATGCTGCCATCTGCGGTGCTGTTCGGATTAAGCGGACTGGTAATGGGCATTCTAAACTCCCACCAAAAATTCTTTATCCCGGCATTAACCCCGGCCATGTACCAGTTTGGGATGATCTTTGGCGTTACAGTCCTATCACCCAGCATGGGGATTTACGGGCTGGCCTGGGGTGTTTTGATCGGCTCCGCTTTACATCTCATTTTGCAGCTGCCCTTATTGTTCAAACAGAAAGCTGCTTATAATCCATCACTGAGCCTGGACTCGCCTGATGTTCGGGAAGTTGCCCGTTTAATGGGCCCTCGTGTCCTGGGCGTTGCTGTGGTGCAGTTGAACTTCTGGATCAACGTTCGTCTGGCTTCAGGTATGCCGGAAGGCAGCGTAACAGCCGTCCAGGTTGCTTTTACTTTGATGCTAATGCCCCTGGCAGCTATTGCCCAGTCAATTGCCACTGCCGCCCTGCCCACATTTTCCACCCAGGTAGCGAACAACAAACTGGGTGAGATGAGGAATTCACTATCGGCAACATTAAGGGGAATATTGCTGCTGTCAATTCCCGCCAGCCTAGGGTTGGTAACCCTGCGTGTGCCTATTGTCGCCCTGGTTTTGCAGCGGGGCAAGTTCGATGCTCACTCCACAAGTTTGGTGGCCTGGGCGCTGTTATTTTACGGGGTCGGCCTGGTGGGCCATGCCATGGTAGAAATCTTGGCCAGGGCCTTTTACGCCCTTCACGATACAAAAACACCGGTTATGATCGGCATTGCTGCCATGTCCCTTAATGTTTTATTCAGTTATATTTTTTCTGCTATGTTCATGCGTCAGGGCTGGATGCCGCATGGAGGGTTGGCGCTGGCAAATACGCTAGCCACTGGGTTGGAAATGGTTGGATTGATATTAATTATGCGGAAACGCCTTGGGGGTTTGAACGGGAAACAGATCGGATCAGGTCTGGGAAAATCCCTGGCTGCTGGAGGGTTAATGACCGCTGCCATTCTGGGTTGGATCTCCCTGGCAGGAGATTTTTCTGTCTGGCTCCTCGCCCTGGGCGGAATATTGATCGGATTTGTTGTTTATTCAGTGGGTTTGGGAGTTTTCAAAACAAGTGAATTAAAACAGCTGTACCAGGTTATACGATCCAGATTAAGCTGAAAAATACTTTAATGATCAGGGGCTGACCAGAACTTCCACGCTGATAAGATGCTGGATGCCGGAGAATTTTCCGTCTCGAGCGATGACCTGGACCCTGATCCATGATGAAGAGCTTACCTGATAGGGAATTTCCCCGCTAAAAGGGCGAAAACCGTTCCCCATATCTTCTTCTCCTACCGGCAGAACTGCTGATCCAACTTGATTCCCCTCGCGATTGATTAATTCCACCAATAACTGATCGTCCGGTGCAAAACGGGTCACACCCTGGACGATCAAGACATCACCCTGGATCAAAGTGCTAGGAATCGGCTGTTGGATGATCAAGCTGGCATATAGATCCAGGATTGATTTAATTTCCGGGGTTCCATCTGATAACAGGATCACATCAGTGCTGTCCAGAGACGTTATCCGATTATACGGATCTACAGCGCTGACCTCCAAACGGGCAGTTTCAGCTTCTCCTGGTATATTAAAACTGAAATCCATCACCAGGTGAGAATTTCCATTTTCGCCATCTTCGCCGGGAATAACCTCTCTCTTTAGAATCTGGCCGTCATCTCCATAGAGGGAAATCATAATTGAGGATTTCTCTTCCTGTTCGTTTTTCGGAAGAGCCAGGTAGGCGTGCAAGTTGAAAGGGGATCTGACCCTCGATAACCTGCCCGGGTTAATGATCTGGATCTCAGCCTGAGGAAGCGGATCTGGCAGAGTCAATGGCTCAGGAGTTCCCATGATCACATCCAATGTAGGTGTTGCTGTATCTCCAGGTATAGGTGTGATCGTGGGTGCGCTAGTGATTGTAGGTGAGGGAGTAAATGCCGCGGGATCCGGAGTAGGCGGTGTAACCAATCGCTGATCGACCATGGCCTGGGCGGTCATTTCAATCAAGGTTGGGATATGCTCTTCGGGAATGAAAGTCGGGACAGTTTTCCAGGGCAAAACATCACAACTTGCAAAGATAATTGATAAACACAGAAGTAAGATCAGGAATCTACGGATTGACATGCGGAAAGTCTGGAGCCCCAGTCAGACGATGAAAGTTTATTTCCCTTCAAATTTCTCAATGACAGAATAAAGTTCATCCAGGGCAACCGGTTTTTCAAGGAAGAGCTGCGCCCCGGCTTTTAGTACATCCTCAACCAGGCTGTCCTCAGGCATAGCAGAGATCACAATCACTGGTATTTTTTTTGTCTTGCGATCCTTTTTTATCATTTGCAGCAGCTCGAACCCAGATACACCGGGGATATTTAAATCCACAAAGACCAGATCATAAGTTTTTTCCTTGATCAGTTCCCAGCCTTCCTTAACACTGGATGCAATATCTGCCTGGTGATTGGCAAGTGACACTGCCCTGACATACATTGCCAGGGAATCAGTGTCATCATCAATAAAAAGAATCTGTCCCACAGCCTCTCCTAAGAGATTTCAATGGTTGTCTTTTAAAATTCAGAAGATTTACTTATAACTCGTAAATCGCCCCGAACTTGTCGTTCAGGTATTTCAAGTACGCTTCTGGCGAAATAGTTGATCCAACAACCCGTTTCACCAGGTGCTGTGGTTTGAATTTTGCGCCATGGCGGTGCACGTTTTCTCGCAGCCAGGCCAGTAATTCAGCAAAATTCCCCTTCTGGACCTGAGAGGACAATTTTGGAATATCCTGATTGATCTTCTCCCACAGCTGATTGGAAACCAGATTGCCCAGGGCATAGGTTGGGAAGTACCCCAGGATTCCTCCGGACCAATGCACATCCTGCAGCACACCTTCTGTATCTGTGGCTGGAACAACGCCCAGATAATCCTTCATGCGGTCGTTCCAGGCTTCTGGCAGATCAGCAACCTTCAGTGCACCTTCCATCAATTCGATTTCAAGTTCCAGCCGGAGCATAATATGCAGGTTATAGGTTGCTTCATCAGCCTCAACGCGGATCAAGGAAGGTTCAACTTTATTGATGCCTTTGTAGAATGTATCAAGGTCCACATTCCCAAGCTGGGTTTTGAACCTTTCCTGCAGCGAGGGGTAAAAATGTACCCAGAAATCGTAGGATCGCCCTAACAGATTCTCATACATCCGGGATTGGGATTCATGGACTGCCAGGGAAGCACCGCTGCCCAAAGGCGTCCGGTCAAGCTCCGCAGCAACTCCCTGTTCATAAATGGCATGACCGGCTTCGTGCAGGGTGCCAAACAGGGCTGTATTGAGGAAGTTCTCATCCACCCGGGTAGTGATGCGAACATCACCCAGCCCGAAATTGATTGTAAACGGATGGGCAGCTTTATCCTGCCGGCCGCGATTCCAATCATATCCATACTTGGTGATAGCCGCTTCTCCAAATTCCCACTGCTGCTGACCCTCATAATGCAAATGCAGGAAGCTGTCATCCACCTGCGGTTTTTCACTGATGGCTTTGATCAGTTCCACCTGCTTGGGGCGCATACCGGTGAATATCTCCTGGACCTCGGCAGTCGTCATACCAGGCTCAAAATCATCCAGGAGCGGATCGTAAACATGGTTATATGGCTTGAAAAAATCAGCATACTGGCGCCTCATATCTACGATCTTTTCAAGATGAGGCTGGAAATGTGAGAAATCATTATTGCCCCGAGCTTCTTCCCAGGCGCCGTGGGCGACTGTGGTAACCCGCGCCCACTCAGCCACATATTCACTGGGAACATTGATGGCCTTTTGATAATCCCGATCTGTTACCTCGATCAAACAAGCATCATCACTTTCTGGATCGAGAGTCTCAGCATATTGTTTCAATTCTTCGAGGAGTGATCCAACTTCCTCAGAGACGAATTTTGAATGGGCCAGACTGCTCAATGTACCAATCTGGTTCCCACGGGCCACAACACCTCCCGGGGGCATATAACATTGCTGATCCCAGCTCAACAGAGCTGTTGCGCCGTTTAAATCAGAAATAATCGCCAATAATGATTTTAATTGATCTAGTTTTTCCTGCATTATTTCCTCTCCGTGTCCTCAAATTTGATACAGCAGCATGAGACTTGCTATTGACTAGTGATTGACAGGCACCAAAAACCCCTATCACAACTCTTCTGAAAGGGATTTTACCTGCTCTATCGGAAATTAACATATCTTTCCTATCAATTTATCATACCACGACTTCATCGACTGAAATCATAGCTAATTCGCTTGTGTTTGGGTCAATTTTCGGTGTTATTTACTCTCCACAGACTTCGTCTATTATCCAGTTCAAATAATTTTTCTCTCCAGCTAGAATGGGCAAAGCGATGATCCCTGGCAGGTCATCGGGATGCTGTTCCTGGATACAGGGAACAAGCTGATCACCAAATAAACAGGAGGTGGTTTTTGATAAACATCAGCACTTCTGGATTCTCCCGGATCTGCTCTTCTCAGTGATAGATCGATACCCAGCTGGGAGAGATATTCATACAGGTCGCCAGCTTCTTTTCTGCCAAAATACCAGCAATTTTTCTGGCCGTAGATTTATCTGGCGCCGCCATTATTACCAGGATTGGGCGGTTTTTTAATCCCTTATCCACCCCTATTGTCTGAGTTTACTGACCCCATCGTCCAAATGAAATTTTATATAGCATATAGTCCCAGGTATTTCCCAATAAATTTCCCATCGTGATCATCCTTAACACCATCTCAATTGCCTGGAAACCATCCTCGCCATAGGTTTCTTTTACCCGGTCAATATAATCTGGATCTGGCTGGGAATTGGTTTCCGCCCAGTGCCTGGCAAAACAAACAGCCAGTTTTTGCTCTTCGGGAACTTCATCAGGGATAGTGCCTTTTAGATAAACAGTAATTTCCTCAATTGGAATTCCCGCCTGCCTGGCCTGACCGACATGGAATGTCCTGCAGTAGCGGCAGAGGTTCACTTCTGTAACGGCCAGCATCAATCGTTCCCGAAAAGCCGGATCCAGCCGAGGGGATGACATGGCGGTTTTGATCTTTTCCCGATTAGAGAGCAGATATTTCAAATCCCTCCAGAAACTGGACCAGCGCCGATAATATCGCCTTTGGAACTCTTTTTTCGCTGTTGGCTGGAGCTGATCAGTGGAATCTACAGTCATTATTCTCCTTGATGTGAATGCCTGCCAGCAATTCCCTATATGATATCAGGAACCTGGGTCCCCGTCTAATCTGATGCCTAAAAGTATTCACTGGCAACTCATGACAAGTTGCACTAAAAATAATGACTAACAGATTGTGATAAAAGTTATAATCATAGTGTGAGAAAATCAAATTAATTAACTCTGAATGAATTTCAGGAGTAGACCATGTATAAAATCGTGAAAAAACAGGATCTCGCTCCCAATATCACGAGATTCAGTGTTAAAGCCCCAGAAGTGGCCCGATCCAGAAAGCCCGGACAGTTTGTAGTCATCCGTGCAGATGAAACCAGCGAACGGGTACCCCTTACGATCGTGGATTCCGATCCAGAAAAAGGAACCATCGATCTGATCATCCAAAAAGCGGGATTCAGCACAACCTGCCTGGTCTGTTATGAGGTTGGAGATGGATTCCTGGATGTTCTGGGACCCCTTGGCAGACCCACCGATATGGAAAAGTACGGCACTGTCGTTTGTGTTGGCGGCGGTGTTGGTACTGCTGTTTTGTATCCCATTGTCAAGGGCTTGAAAGAAGCCGGCAATGAGGTCATCACCATCAATGGTGCCCGCAACAAAGAACTGGTGATCCTGGAAAAGGAATTGGCAGAGGTCAGCGATGAATTGATCATCACTACAGATGATGGCAGCTACGGGATCAAAGGATTTGGTTCCACAGTGCTCCAGGGGCTGATAGATGAGAAAAGAAAGATCGACTTTGTGGTCGCTATCGGTCCTACTATGATGATGAAAGCGGTCGCAGAAGTGACTCGCCCCTATAAGATCCACACCATCGCCAGCCTGAATGCTATCATGATCGACGGTACCGGGATGTGCGGCGGCTGCCGGGTGACGGTGGGGGATGAAGTGAAATTCGCCTGTGTCGACGGGCCAGAATTTGACGCTCATCTGGTCGATTTTGACGAACAGATCGCCAAACACCACTATTATGACAAAGAACAGAAATGCCAGATGGATGTAATGTTAGACAAAGCGGAAGAGGAGAGAGCATAATGGCCGAAGAAAAACGCACCCGCCCTCCCCGGAAGAAACCAGAACGTATACCTCGCCAGGAGATGCCTGTCCGACTCCCTGAGGTACGCAATAAGGATTTTAATGAGGTAGCCCTGGGTTTTACTCCTGAACTGGCTCTGATAGAAGCCAAGCGCTGCCTCCAGTGCCCCAAACAACCTTGCGTGGATGGCTGCCCGGTATCTGTAGATATCACCGGATTCATTCACCTGGTTTCAGAAGGGGACTTTATCGGTGCGGCTCAAAAGATCAAGGAAACCAACCTGCTGCCAGCTGTTTGCGGTCGAGTATGCCCCCAGGAAGAACAATGTGAGCAGGTTTGTGTGGTTGCAAAAATTGACAAGCCGGTTGCCATTGGCAGGCTGGAAAGATTTGTAGCCGATTATGAACGGGAACAGGGTGCTGTGGTGCTTCCCAAGGTCGCTCCATCGACCGGGAAAAAAATCGCCGTGGTTGGATCTGGACCAGCTGGTATCACAGTATCCTACGAATTGCTGCAAGCAGGCCATAAAGTGACTATTTTTGAAGCCCTGCATGAATTAGGCGGTGTGCTGGTTTACGGGATTCCAGAATTCCGTCTGCCTAAGGCAATTGTAGCCGCCGAAATCGAAACCATTAGAAAATTGGGCGCAGAGATCAAGTTAAATATGTTGATAGGCAAAACCAGGACCATCGATGCCTTGCTGGATGAAGATGGTTTTGACGCGGTTTTTATCGGGACCGGTGCAGGCCTGCCGATGTTCCTCAATTTACCGGGCGAAAACCTTAACGGGATCTCATCAGCCAACGAGTTCCTCACCCGGGTAAACCTCATGAAAGCCTACCGGGAAGAATATACTACCCCGATAAAAGTAGGTAAAAAAGTGGCCGTGATCGGCGCAGGGAATGTAGCCATGGATGCCGCCCGAGCAGCAAAAAGGGTAGGCGGAGATGACATTGAAGTGAGCATTATCTACCGCCGGGCACGAGATCAAATGCCTGCCCGAGCAGAAGAACTCCATCACGCAGAAGAGGAAGGCATTATTTTCAATTTGCTGACCAATCCAATCCGTTTCATTGGCGGCGAAAATAACGCAGTTGTAGCAACAGAATGTGTAAAAATGGAGCTCGGCGAACCAGACGATTCAGGCAGAAGGCGTCCGATTCCTATCGAAGGATCTGAGCACATCGTCGAAACAGATACGGTGATCGTGGCCCTGGGTACCACTCCCCGAAAATTCATCTCTGAAACTACTCCGGATTTGAAGACCAGCAAGTGGGGCACTTTCCTGGTAGATGAGGAGACCGGAGAGACCTCGAAAAAAGGCGTTTTTGCAGGTGGCGATATCGTTACTGGCTCCGCTACCGTAATCAAAGCCATGGGTGCGGGACGGGTGGCCGCTATAGCCATCAACGAATACCTGGCTGGACTCTAATCTCCCCCCTAAAAACACTAAAAAACCCCGGAAATCCGGGGTTTTTTGCTTATTTAATGCCTCTTTCGGGAACTCCCGGAAAGGCTCTCTGGAGGGGTAATCAGAGGCCCTGAGTGGTATAATTAAGGCAAGTGTGCTTCTCTTCTAGAGGCACTCGTTTTCCTTAATATGGTTTGAGAAAACAAGGGTTAAATTATGGATATCGGTACCGTTGAATCGATCAATATCGATCAAGAAATGCGCTCTTCCTACCTAGATTACGCCATGAGCGTAATCGTTGCCAGGGCGCTTCCGGATGCCAGGGATGGACTGAAGCCTGTCCACCGTAGAATCCTCTTCGCTATGCATGATATGGGCATCCGCTCCAACAGTTCCTATAAAAAATCAGCCCGTATCGTGGGTGAAGTGCTGGGTAAATATCATCCCCACGGCGATAGCGCCGTGTACGACTCCATGGTGCGTATGGCTCAAACCTTCTCCATGCGCTATCCACTGGTTGATGGACAAGGCAACTTTGGATCCATCGATGGTGACCAACCTGCTGCCATGCGTTACACCGAAGCCCGGATGGACTCCATCTCAGAAGAAATGCTGGCAGATATTGACAAGGATACAGTTGAGTTTGTTGATAACTTTGATGGGTCCCTCCAGGAGCCAAACACACTGCCAGCCCGGCTTCCGAACTTGCTCCTAAACGGGGCTGCTGGAATCGCAGTTGGCATGGCGACCAATATCCCCCCCCACAACTTGAACGAATTAGCAGCCGGGATCAATCACCTGATAGATAATTACAATTCTATCGACAAAGTCACGATTGAAGACCTGATCAAGTTTATCCCGGGACCAGATTTCCCTACTGGTGGCATTATCATTGGTGATGAAGGTATTCGCCAGGCTTACGTAACCGGGCGGGGCAGGATCATTCTTCGCGGTCGGGCCCATATCGAGGAAATGGATCAGGCTGGCCGCTTCAGGATAGTAATCACTGAAATCCCCTACCAGTTAAAAAAGACCACCTTGATCGAACGCATTGCCAGTCTGGTACGAGAGGATAAGATCAAGGAAATATCAGATTTGCGCGATGAGTCAGATCGGGAAGGTATGAGCATTGTTATTGAACTAAAACGCTCTGCCCAACCCCGCAAGGTTCTTTTCCAGCTATACAAATATTCAGCCCTGCAAACCACCTTCGGGGCTCAGATGCTGGCCTTAATTGACGAAGAGCCCGTGCTGCTATCTCTCAAACAAGCCCTGACCCTATATATCGATCACCGCCTGGATATCATCCAGCGCAAAACAAAATACGAACTCAACAAAGCCGAAGCCCGGGCCCATATCCTGGATGGATTATTAATAGCCCTGGCTGACATCGATGAAGTGATCAAAACTATCCGTGGTTCAGCCGATACAGAGACCGCACGGACCGAATTGATGGATCGCTTTAAACTGACAGAGATCCAGGCCCAGGCCATTCTAGATATGCAGCTAAAGAGATTGGCCGCCCTGGAGCGACAGAAAATCGAGGACGAACACAAGGAACTGGCTAAGAAGATCAAAAAATTCAAGAGTTTGCTCCGCAGTCAGAAACAACAACTGGCCCAAATCAAGGATGATCTGGCATACCTTGTGGAAAAATATGGCGATGAACGCCGAACTGATATCGCACCTGATGCAGAACAGGATATTGACGAAGAAGACCTGGTTCAGGACCAGTCCATCCTGATCAGCATCACAGAAAGAGGTTATATCAAGCGGGTCATGTCTGGAGCCTATCGCTCCCAGAAACGGGGCGGCATTGGCGTTAAAGGCCACTCCATGCGCGAAGAGGATGAAGTGATGGCGCTCATTCCTGCCCGCACGCTGAATACCGTGTTATTCTTCTCGGATCGCGGTAAAGTGTATTCCTCCAAGGCTTACCGTATCCCGGAAGCCAGTCGAACCAGCCGGGGTTTGCCAATCGTAAATGTGTTGAACATCGATCCCCAGGAAAAGATCACCGCTATTGTGCCTGTGTCTGATTTCAAAGAAGCCAAATATTGCACCATAGTGACCCAGAACGGGTTGATTAAAAGGGTGGATCTATCTGAGTTCGAATCAGTCAGACCGTCCGGTTTGATCGCTATGAATCTGAAAGAAGATGATCGGCTGGGTTGGGTAAGGCTTACGAGCGGCAAGAATGATCTCATGTTGGTCACCCGGAACGGTTATGCCCTGCGCTTTGAAGAGAAAGAGGTTCGCCCCATGAATCGACCAGCCATGGGCGTGATTGGAATCCGGCTACGTGATAAAGACATGGTTGTAGGTGTGGATATCGTCGAAAAAGGTGGTGATCTGTTGGTGATCACTGAAAAAGGGTTTGGTAAACGGACCTCCCTGGATGGATATCCTCGCCGGGGCCGGGCCACCATGGGTGTGTTGACTGTAGATAAAAAAGCCCTGGGAATCATTGGCACCATCGCCGCTGCCCGGGTAGTAAAGCCCGAAGGCGATCAGATCACTGTCATCTCCGCGGAAGGCACGGTAATGCGCACTAAAGCGGAAACCATCTCCCAATACAACAGGGTTGCTAGAGGTGTTTCAATCATGCAAATGCGGGAAGACGATGTGGTGGTTGCCATCGCTCGTTTTTCTGAACAGGATATAGCGGCCGCTGAACTGGAAAATCCAGGAGAAACGCCCAAAGAATCTAAACCCTCCGATTAAATAAAAAAAAGGTTTCCGGAAAAATGGAAACCTTTTTTTATTAATAGCTACAAACACTAAAATGGAA
>Ga0209345_10004040_pt1 | contig 14497 bp, 10 predicted proteins | sample Cruoilmetagenom7_FD_187294 | JGI IMG/M metagenome (GOLD analysis project Ga0209345, IMG submission 187294) | Oil polluted marine microbial communities from Coal Oil Point, Santa Barbara, California, USA - Sample 7 (SPAdes) (version 2) | ecosystem: Environmental > Aquatic > Marine > Oil seeps ... | reverse complement strand
GGCGCGCAGGCTGAAACACCGATGTCGGCAATCGACTGGCTGTCTGACAGCGTGGCCGGGCCACGTATACCGCCGGGACAAAATGGCCGCTCGGATGTAACGGCCAATGCGCTGCCCGAAAATATAACCGTGGCGCCACTTGGCGGTGCGGTGCCCGATGCGGTCGGCCTGTTGGCGCCAAAGGTTTCCGGCCTGCCCGCGGATTTATGGCGATCCAGCACTTCGGGCGATATCGCACGCCGTTTCCGGGCCGACAGGGTCGATATACTGCCAGCTGTGCAGGATTTGCTTTATTTGTTGCTGTTGGCAGAGTTGGATCCGCCGAGCGATTCCGGCCCCAAGCCGGTTTTGCTACTGGCACGCATTGATACGTTGCTGGCATTGGGTGCGCTGGAGCAAGCCAACAGCCTGCTGTCGCATGTTGCCGATACCAGCCCGCAGATTTTTCGCCGCGCCTTTGATATTTCGCTTTTATTGCGCACCGAGGATAAGTCTTGTGCGGCTCTGCGCGCCACCCCTGCCCTGACGCCGACCTTTCCTGCGCGGATTTTTTGCCTTGCTCGCAGCGGCGACTGGGACGCAGCGGCACTGACACTGGAAACGGCCCGCGCGCTTGGCTTTGTAAGCCCGGCCGAAGACGCCCTGCTGGCAAGATTTCTGGAACCGGATGTGGCGCAGGGCGCAAAACCGCTTACGATCGCGCAACATCCCAGCCCGTTGGAATTTCGTATTCATGAGGCAATCGGCGAACCGATGCCGACCACCAAACTGCCCCGCGCCTTTGCCCATGCAGACCTACACGCCAACACCGGCTGGAAAGCCCAGATCGAAGCCGCCGAGCGACTGGTCAAGACCGGCGCCGTTGATCCCAACAAGTTGCTCGGCCTTTATACCGAGCGTCGTCCGGCCGCGTCGGGGGGTGTCTGGGACCGGGTTGGGGCCATTCAGGCATTTGAAAAAGCACTGCAAAGCGGCGACGGTGCGGCTGTATCCGCCGCCCTGCGCCCGGCATGGCGCGCCATGGAAAGCGTTGAGATCGAGGTGGCCTTTGCTCAGTTATTTGCCGAAAAACTGGGCAAAATTGATCTGCCGCCGTCCGAACGGGGGCTGGCATTTCGCATTGGCCTGTTGTCGCGGGGCTATATGGATGTAGCAGCGCAGGCGGATATTGCGTCATCCGAGAAATTGCTGGCAAACATTGCCCGTGGCCGCCCCGGCGCCGCGATATCGGGCAATCAGCTTGAAGCAGCCATACAAGAGGGTTTCCGCACCATTGGCATTCCCGTGCGTCTGCAATCGCTGACAAATGAGGGCCGCCTGGGCGAGGCGATCCTGCGGGCAATGGAGCTGTTTGAAAACGGTGCGCGCGGGGATTTGGATGAATTGACCGATGCACTGGTATTCCTGCGCTCTGTCGGGCTGGAAGACATCGCAAGACGCGCTGCACTGCAACTGCTGATACTGGAGCGGCGCGGATGACAGAGACAAACCGCTGGATCGGCACGTTTCTGGAAGCACAGGCGGCCGAACTGGATGCAGCGCCCAATACCCAACTGGCCTATGGGCGCGATCTTAAGGCATTTGGTGCCTGGCTTGACGAGGGAAAACTGGATTTTCAGAAATGCAGCCAAAGCAAAATCGAAGAATACCTGATTGATTGCGACACTCAGGGCTTGTCGCGCGCCACCCGCGCCCGGCGATTGTCAGCAATCCGCCAGTTGTTCCGTTTTGCGTTTGAGGAAGGCTGGCGTCAGGATAATCCGGCAATAAGGATCGCCGGTCCGGGGCGCGACAAACGTCTGCCCCAGACGCTGAGCGAGGATGAGGTTTCCCGCCTGCTGGACGCAGCCGGGACCGTCACCAAAGCGCCGGCCGACCGTCAACGCAACATCTGCCTGATGGAATTGCTCTATGCCACCGGCATGCGGGTAAGCGAGCTTGTCGGGCTGCCGGTGGCCGCGGCCCGTGGTGATCCGCGCATGTTGCTGGTGCGCGGCAAGGGCGGCAAGGAACGCATGGTGCCACTGTCCGACCCGGCCCGCGCAGCCATGGCAATCTGGCTGAAAACCCGTGACGAAGTGCAGGAACGCGCGCGCGAGAAAGGGCTGCCATCATCGCGGTTTTTGTTCCCGTCCCGCTCGGCCCAGGGGCATCTGACCCGGCATCGGTTTTATGCGCTTATAAAGGAACTGGCGCTAGGCGCTGGTGTCAACCCGGCCCGCGTAACACCGCACCGGTTGCGCCATGCGTTTGCGACACATTTGTTGGCACATGGGGCCGACTTGCGTTCTATCCAGATGCTACTCGGCCACGCCGACCTGTCGACAACCGAGATTTACACCCATGTGTTGGACGAACGCCTGCGCGAACTTGTGCTGGAACATCACCCATTGGCGCAGGATTCAGATACAGGCGTTTAAGCCTGCAAAGTTTGCGGCAGGATATCATCGGACGGCCAGAAACCGGTTTCCAACGCAACCTCATAGCCCTGAACCAAACCAGCCTGACGCATATCCCTGACCGCGCCAGCCACATCATAGTCCAGCCGCCTGATCCGCGCACCGTCTTCGTTAAGCACAACGTAGCGCGTCTGCCGGCGGCCATCATGGGGCGGCATGCCGATTGCCCCGGCATTTATCCAGCTTTTGCCACCCAGATCACGTTCAAATGCCAGCCCCGAGTGACCAGCGATGATCCCGTCTAATACACCAAGTTCGCCCTCTAAGGCGTTGAATTCCTGTTCAAAGTCAGCTTCCGGGCTGCTTGGCCAAAGGAACCGGGCAATGTCGGTGAACCCGCCATGAACAACCCCGTAGCGCCGGCCTCGGTTGCCAAACACAATCAAATCCGGGCAAAGCCCCATGCGCGCCCTTGCATCCGCCCCGATCGCCTGCGACGCGAACGGATACCAACCTTTGGACAACAGATCGCAGGCCGAGCCGTCATCAAAACCACAGCCGCAGGCGCCGGCCTGTGCTGCCAGTTGCTTTTCGCAGTTCCCCGCCAACCATTCACAGGCCCCTTCCATCAGTGCCAGAGTTTCCAGCGGTGCCCCGCAATAGGCCAGAGCATCGCCGGTGCAGATGCGATTTTTCGGCGAAAAATCGAGGCCTTCGGCCACGTCCAACAGGGCCCGCAAAGCATGCGCATTTGAATAAGGTCCGCCAAAAAGCAGCACATCACCGTCAAGTTCACCCAGGTCTTTCACTTTAGGATTAACGGTTGCCAATGTGTCTGCTCCCTTGATTGGCGCGTTCATCCTGCCCATAAGACGGTAAAGCCACTGAAAGACAAGAATTATGGAAACGGTAACACCGTTACTTGATACTGCATTCTGGATCACCTGCGGAGCAATCGTTGCCCTGCTGGCCCTTTCGGCGTTGTTTTCAGGCTCTGAGACCGCGCTGACGGCCGCGTCACGCGGCAAACTGAAGGCGCAGGCCGAGAAAGGATCACGCGGTGCCGAACGTGCGCTGGGACTTACCGAAGACAGCGAACGGCTGATCGGTTCGGTTTTGCTGGGCAATAATCTGGTGAATATTCTGGCCGCATCGCTGGCAACGGCGCTGTTTACCCGGCTTTTTGGCGACAGCGGCGTGGCACTGGCAACAATGGTCATGACCATTCTGGTGCTGGTATTTTCCGAGGTCTTGCCAAAAACCTACGCGATCACCAATCCTGAAACCGCCGCTGTGCGGGCCTCGCCGCTGATCGGGCCGGTTATCCTGATATTCTCACCCATTGTGACGGCGGTGCGCGCGCTGGTGCGCGGCATTTTGTGGATATTCGGTGTGCGCATTGATCCAAGCAGCCATATTCTGGCGGTGCGCGAAGAAATTGCGGGCGTAATTTCGCTTGGCCATGTAGAGGGCGCTGTCGAAAAAGAAGACCGCGACCGCCTGCTTGGGGCGCTTGATCTTGGTGACCGGGACGTCGAAGAGATCATGTGCCACCGCTCGGAAATTGAAATGATTGACGCCGATCTACCGGCCCAGAAAATTATCGAACTGGTTTTGCAATCGCCCCATACCCGCCTGCCGGTGTTTCGCGAAGACCCCGAGAATATCGTAGGTGTGCTGCATTCTAAAGATATGCTGCGTGCCGCCTTTGCGCGTTCGCAAGTCAATCCCGATATATCCAACCCCTTCGAAGAATTCTCGATCCTCGACGTTTCGATGAAGCCCTATTTCATTCCCGAAACTACACCGCTGGACGATCAGATGCGTCAATTCCTGCGCCGAAAGACGCATTTTGCGCTGGTGGTTGACGAATATGGATCACTTCAGGGGTTAATCACGCTCGAAGATATTCTGGAAGAAATTGTCGGCGAGATAACGGATGAATTTGACACTGAAGATGAGCAGGACCTGAAACCATCCGCGACCGGCGATCTGACGGTGGATGGCGCGATGACGATCCGCGACCTTAACCGAGCAACCGACTGGAACCTGCCCGACGAAGAGGCCAATACCATTGCCGGTCTGGTCATTCACGAAGCCCAGACAATTCCGGTCGAGGGACAGGTTTTCTCATTTCACAACTACCGCTTCGAGGTTGTGGCGCGAAAAGCAAATCGCGTGACCAAACTGAATATCCGACCGCTCTAATTCCCCCTGTCACTTGCCTTTGAACAAGCCGCCCAGAATGCCACGCACTATGCGCCGCCCGGTTGTGCCCTTTAGTTCCTTGATAAAGACCTTCGCCACGGCCTCGCCAAAGCTGTCATCTTTGGTGCGCCTGCGGCTGGTAGTTTTGCGGCTGTTGCCATCATACCGGCGCGCGTGGGCATAAGCGCGCTTTTCTTCGTCAAGGCGCTCTTCCTCGGCCTCGGCCGCCTCGGCCGCTTTTCCTGCAGCTTCAGCGCGCGCCTTCAATCGCTCAAAGGCCGAGTCGCGGTCAAAGACAGCCTCGTATTTCCCGGCGATCGGTGAGGCCTGGATCACCTGACGGCGAGTGGCTGTATCGAGCGGCCCAAGTTGCGAGGAAGGCGGACGGATAAGGGTGCGTTCGACCACGCCGGGCACACCTTTGCGTTCCAGCATCGACGTCACAGCCTCGCCCACGCCGACCTCTCGGATCGACGCCTCGGTGGAAAACCGTGGGTTGGGGCGATAGGTTTCTGCCGCCAGACGCAGGGCCTTTTGATCGCGCGCGGTAAAGGCGCGCAAAGCATGTTGAATACGGTTGCCAAGCTGGCCCAGAATATTTTCTGGCACATCGGCGGGGTTTTGCGTGATGAAAAACACCCCGACCCCCTTGGATCGGATCAACCGGGCCACCTGTTCCACCTTTTTGACTAATGCGCGCGGGGCGTCGTCAAAAAGCAAATGTGCTTCATCAAAGAAAAAGACAATTTTCGGTTTGTCCGGATCGCCCACCTCGGGCAGTTCTTCAAACAGTTCCGACAACAGCCACAGCAGGAAAGTGGCATAAAGGCGCGGCGATGCCATCAGCTTATCAGAGGCCAGAATGCTGATCCGCCCGCGCCGGTCCGGATCGGTACGCATCATGTCGGCAAGTTCCAGCGCCGGTTCGCCGAATAATTCCGCACCACCCTGATTTTCCAGCACCAGCAGGGCGCGCTGGATCGCCCCAACCGAGCTTTTGGAAACGTTGCCATAACGCAGCGACAACTCATCACCGTTTTGCCCGACCCAGACCAGCAATGCCTGCAAATCTTTGAGGTCGAGCAACGCAAGCCCGTCTTCGTCCGCAACGCGAAAAGCGATGTTCAACACGCCCTCTTGCGCTTCGCTCAACTCCAGCAGGCGGGACAACAACAATGGCCCCATCTCGGCCACAGTGGTACGCACCGGGTGCCCCTGTTCACCGAACAGATCCCAAAACGTGACCGGAAAGGACGCGTAACAATAGTCGGTGAACCCGATCGTAGCGGCCCGGCTGGTAAAAGCGTCATGCAGTTTGAAATCCGATGAGCCGGATGCCGCCAGCCCGGACAGATCGCCCTTAACGTCAGACAGGAAAACCGGAACACCGGCGCTTGAAAAACTTTCGGCCAGAATTTGCAGGGTTACAGTTTTTCCGGTGCCGGTTGCGCCTGCTATTAGCCCATGCCGGTTTGCATACTTCAGCAACATCGACTGAGGTGTAGCGTAACCCTCGCCCCCACCGCCCAGAAATATCCGGTCGCTCATCCGCTGCTCTCCCTCGCTCAGATTTAATTTGCGCTCACAATACAATGTTAATTGTTCTCTGCCAGTGTTGTTGATGCTTGGTTTCACATCAATTGGAACCGGGCAGACTTCCTCCCTGTCATACTGGCCGCGCTGCGATGCGCGGCCTTTTTTAATTTGGCCGGATTGTCGCTGTTGACCGATACAAAAAAACACCCTAGCGTTCGCGCCATATAAGTCGGCCGGTCCGACAGGGAGAAGACAATTGAAAAGGGGCCCTTGTGGCCTCTTTTCTTTTTTGCGCCACTTTTTTGGTTCCTCGTCCGCTGATTTTCGCCAGTTCAAATGTGCGCACGAAAATGCGACCTGACAGTTGGTCGATGACATGCTACCCCTCGCTCCAACCATAAATAAATATGAGACCGCAATGACCAGCCTGTTCCAATACCTTCCGAAAATCCTGTTGGCCACCAGCCTGATGAGCAGCCCGACATGGGCACAGGACACCAACCAGCCAGCTACTGGGGCTGCCCCCAGCGATCTGTCTACCGGCGTGCCGGTCGCACCCGACGCACAAGCAGACAAGGGTTATATCCGCGAGGTGCATGGTGCATGGAATTTGCGCTGCCTTAAATCTGAAACCGACAAGGAACCTTGCGAGCTTTATCAGCTACTTAAGGACGATCAGCAGAATTCGGTCGCCGAGATCACCCTGTTTGCATTGCCCGAAGGCGGACAGGCCGTCGCTGGCGCTACGATTGCCACGCCACTGGAAACGTTGTTGACGGCGCAGCTTACACTGTCGGTTGATGGCGCTGCGGGCAAGCGCTATCCGTTCAGTTTTTGCACTGTTCAGGGCTGTTATTCCCGGATTGGCCTGACCAGCGAAGATATTGAAGCGTTTCGTAAAGGTTCGGCCGTCACGGTGACAGTCGTGCCAGCGGCCGCGCCAGATCAGCGGGTGAACCTGAATTTGTCCCTGACCGGGTTTACCAGCGGTTTTGCCGCTGTTCAGGACTCAATAAAACCGGTCGAATAACGGTGCCCAAAAAATTCGCTCAGAATTTTTTCAGCGCCAGTACTGCATTCAGACCGCCAAAGGCGAATGCGTTAGAGATAACTGTGGTAACGGGCACCTGACGTGCCTGGTTTGCTACAACATCCAGCGCACATTTCGGGTCGGCCTGCTGATAGCCGATGGTGGGTGCAATAATCCCGTCGCGCAGCGCCATAATGCAGGCCAATAGTTCGACCGCCCCGGTGCCACCGATCAGATGCCCGTGCATCGACTTGGTGGATGAAATCATCAGCCTGTCGGCGTGATCAGCGAACACATCCCCAACAGCGGCGCATTCGGTCTTGTCGTTGGCCAGCGTTCCGGTGCCATGGGCGTTGATATAGCCCACCTCATCGGTGTTAATCTGCCCGTCGCTCAGCGCATTCGCAATGGCGCGCACCGCTCCTTGCTTTGATGGCATCACGATGTCCGCCGCATCCGAGGTCATCGCAAAGCCGACAACCTCGCACAGAATATCGGCGCCGCGTTTTCGCGCGTGTTCATATTCCTCGAATACGAAAACCGCTGCCCCCTCGCCCTGCACCATCCCGTCGCGGTTGGCCGAAAACGGACGGCAGGCTTCTTTGGACATCACCCGCAGGCCTTCCCACGCTTTGATCCCACCAAAACACAGCATTGCCTCGGACCCGCCGGTCAGCATTGTCGTCGCCATGCCAGAGCGGATCAGATTGAACGCCTGCCCCATCGCGTGGTTGGAACTGGCGCAGGCGGTTGCCACCGTAAACGACGGGCCCATAAGATTGTATTCCATCGACACATGGCTGGCGGCAGCGTTATTCATCAACTTGGGCACGACAAAAGGATGCACCCTGTTTTTGCCCTGTTCGTAGACGCTGCGGTAACTTTCGTCCCAGGTATTCACCCCGCCCCCCGCGGTGCCCAGCACCACGCCGCTTGTCAGTGCAAGATCACCGGAAAACGTCAGACCCGCCTCAGCCACAGCCTGTCTGGCGGCAAGCAAGGCAAACTGGGTGAACCGGTCGAACAGGGATATTTGTTGGCGGTTAAAATGGTCTTCGGGCGCGTAGCCTTTGACCTGCGCGCCAATGCGCACCGACAGACGGTCAACATCGCGAATGTCCAGCGGGCCAATGCCGCAATCACCGTTCGCCATCGCCTGCAATGTTTGGCCCACCGAGTGGCCGAGTGCGTTGATCGTGCCTGCCCCGGTGATAACCACCCGTTTCATAGGGTTTGCTCGTCCACCAGTTTTTGCACCGCACCAATGATCGATGCGACCGACGAAATATCAAAATCGCTCTGGCCCGGCGCGTTGGCGTTGAAGGGCACCGAGATCTCAAACCCTTCCTCGATCGCAAAGATCGCTTCAACCAGCCCAAGGCTGTCGATGCCAAGATCATCCAGCGTCTGAACCACCGAGATATCGGACGGGTCCAGCAATGCCTGCTCGGCAATGATTTCTATGATCTTGTCTTTGACGGTTTCACCCATGACATCCCACGCATTTCATTGCGGCTGACTTAGTCAATATCGCGTTTCTTTGAAACAGATTTCTGAAGCTTTTCAAAATCGCGCAGCAACCGTGGCAAACGCCGCAAGGCCTTGTAGCTTTGGATATGGCTGGACATTTTCATTGCCGGATAACCCAGAATGGCCCGCCCTTTTGGCACGTTGGACAGGATCTTGGTGGCCCCGCCAGCGACCACCTGATCGCCAAGCGTAATATTGTCGGCCACCCCAACCTGCCCGCCAAGAACCACATTGTTGCCCAGCTCTGCCGAGCCGCCAACCGCCACATGTGCGCACAGCAGGCAGTTCGTGCCGATACGCACATTGTGGCCAACCTGAACGAGGGCGTCGATCTTGGTGCCATTGCCAAGCGATGTGGCGCGAATGGTGCCCGCATCAACGCTGGAATTGGCACCGATTTCTACATCATCACCTATTTTTACACCGCCAAGCGAGTGGATTTTCAGCCAATCCTGACTTCCCTCTGCCTCGACCGTACTATCATCCAAAGTTTCGCGCACCTTCTCGACGGCAGATGGTTCGGCTGTGACAAACGAAAACCCGTCGCTGCCAATCACAACGCCACTGTGGGCGCAAAACCCGTCGCCGATCCGAACGTTCTGCCCGATACGCACACCGGGTTGCAAAACAGCATTGTTGCCAATAACAGCCCCCGCTGCAATCGAGACATGGCTGCCAATTTGCGCATTCTCGCCAATCTGCGCACCGCCGCCAATCACCGCATAAGGCCCTATGAAACTGTTGTTTCCGATGCGCGCCGATGGATCAATATTTGCGCTGCCATCTATGCCCGGTTTGACGTCGTTGGAGGGACTGAGAAGCCTCGTCAGACCGGCCATTGCCAGGCGCGGCCGGTCAACTAGAATGACAGCTTTCAAACCGGCCGCCTGCCAGTCTGTCCCGACCTGCACAATGGCGGCCATTGCGGCGCCTTTTGAAATGTCGTCGACAAACTCGGGCGCCATAGCCACTGCCAGATCATCGCGCGTTGCATCGGCAGGCTCGGCCACGCCGGTGACAACCACAGACAGATCACCCTCGACCTTAGCCGACAGTGCCGTTGCCAGTTCTTTGACGGTGTGGCGGGTCATGAAACCTCCAAATCAGGGCCGCGGCCCCGTTTGAAGGAACCTTTAACTTTGAACCGCGCGCAAGACCACCCCGGCTTTTTGCAGAGCTTTGAAAATCCGCGCATCGCGACCGTAGACATCGCGGCGATAATTCATGTTGCCCTTGGGCGTGGTTATAGCGGTGCGATAGACCAGATGAACCGGAACCGGATTTTCCAACGGCACGACTTTTTCCACCCCGGTCGCCAGTTTAGATTGAAACAGCTCTTCGGGATTGCGGGTTTGTTTGCGAAGCAATGCATAGGCAAAATCAAACGGATCGCGCAAACGGATACAGCCGTGACTGAAGGCGCGGGCCTCGCGGGCGAACAGGTTCTTGGCCGGCGTGTCATGCAGATAGATATTATGCCGGTTTGGGAACATGAATTTCACCAGACCCAAGGCGTTGCGCCGCGATGGCGGTTCTTTCAGATCAAAGGGAAAATCAACCTCGGTAAATTGATTGAAATCCAATTCGTCGCGCGACACGATGCGGCCACCCTCATCAATCAAATTCAAATGACCGGCCGCATTAGGGTCCTTTTGCATCAGCGGCAGATATTCCTTGATCGCAATCGAGCGGGGCACATTCCAGGTCGGGTTAATGACCATATGTTCCATCACATCCGAAAATTCCGGGCTGCGTCGATCTTCCGTGTTTGCCCCAACGACCGAGCGGGTCTGAAAAGTAACCTTGCCATTGTCGATAATCCTGGCGCTGAAATCGGTCAGGTTCACCCAGATATGCCGTTTGCCACGGGCCATATTTGTCCAGCGTTCGCGCTCCATCGCAACAATGATAGATGCCAGACGCCGTTCGGGCGAAACATTCAGCTCTTTCAGTGTTCCCGCCCCAGCGACGCCGTCCGGGTTCAGCCCATGTGCCAGTTGAAACTTTTGCACGGCTTTTTGCAGGTTGCTGTCGTAACTTTTAGACGCGCTGCGGCGCATATATCCCATTCGGATCATACGGTTACGCAGGGCCACAACGGCATTTCCAGATTGACCCGGCTCTAGCTTTTTGCCCGGAACCGTCGCCCCCCAACCACCCTTGGCCAGCAGGCGTTCCATCGTTAGTTTCTGTTTCAGTAAGCGGGTGTATTCCGGCGATTTTGGTGCAAGGTTCCTTAGGTAGCCAGCCGGCGATGATTTGGCAAAATTGGTCAGCAGGTCAAAACGGTTGCGCAGCGGAACTTTGCGCGCAATGCCTTGGTCTACCCGACCGGGCACCAGAATGCCGGTCTGAATATCCTGCGCATAGGCCAGGAACAGTTTGCTTAACTCAACCTCAATTCGCCCAAGATCGCGTTCCGATTTGACGCGCCGCAGGTTGGCTTTCAGCAATTCGGTGTCATAGGCCGCCGCTGGCAACCCATGGGTGTTGGCGTTTGAAAATGCTTCCAGCAGGGCCTGACGACGCGCTTTGTCCCGCCCGCCCCGACCTGTCCAGATCGGGCTGTAACCATTGGCCTTGTAAAACTGAGAAATCGACTTGTCGCGTGCAGAAGCTTCGGCCACCGATTGCATAAATGCGGTGACCTGCGCCGTTGCCGGCGCCGCAAGCGCGCTGAACATCATGGCCAACCCAAACAAAGCCATCAGGGCCAGGGATTTACCCCGAACTAAATTGGAAAGCAGCATTCTAAAACTCCGAAACATAATTACCCGACCGGGTTAACACGACATTGTGGCCGGATTGCAGTGCAATTGGATCACTTTTTCGCAAGCATATAATGTGTCACCCAAGGGTCACGCCACAAGAACGACCAAAAAAACAGCCGAACCGAGGCCTGAATGGGCGAAATCCTGCCGATTTCAAGGGGATAGTAAAATTGTTCCGGTCTGTGGCTTGGTTGAGCGCAACGATTGTGGCATTAATAACCTGCATCTGGGGATGTAATGGCGGTTACCGTGACACTAGACACGGCGCCCACGAGCGACGGGACACGCACAGAAGCTATGGCCGGAATTAAATCTACTGTAATTTCACGTCGCAACATTCTTGGTGCATTTGCGGCATCTGCGCTGGTTGCAGCGCCAACTTATTCCAATGCGTTTGGATTGCTTCGCGGCGCAGGTGATATCCGTTCTATTCGGATGTATTCCGGGCGAACCGGCGAAAGCGTCGACACGATCTATTGGGTTGAGGGCAACTACATCAAGGATGCCCTGAAAGAGATAAATCAATTCATGCGCGACTGGCGAACTGATCAGGTGATTTCGGTCGATACCCGCGCAATCGACATCATGGCCGCCGCGCACAATCTGATGGATGTGAACGAACCCTATATGATGCTTTCGGGCTATCGCTCGCCAAAGACCAACGCGATGTTGCGCTCTCGTTCCAGAAATGTGGCGCGCAATTCCTTGCATATGAAGGGTCAGGCAGCCGATTTGCGGTTAAAATCCCGCTCGGTTTCGCAAATGGCGGGTGCAGCGGCCGCCTGTGCTTCGGGTGGCGTCGGCAAATATTCCCGTGCCAAGTTTGTGCATATGGATTGCGGACCAATCCGAACCTGGCGTGGCTGATACAACCCTTATCTTACTGAATTAAAGATATTTAATCCGGCTAAGGGCCTTTGTCTGGCAGGTGGCTATGGCGATGTTTGCCTTGCCGTGTCGGCGGATAGCTCGTTTCAGGTAGTCGACAAATAAAAGAACCAATGAACACTTGCCCCAAAGGGAATTAAACTGTTGACACAAACGCCTGACGTTTGCGCTGCCAGTAGCCCCGCGCCTGTGATATAATTGCCCGACTCAAATCTGTTTTTTTGGTTGTTGTTCGTCCCGGTGGTCGACCCAATTGCCAATCGGGACCAAATCCGCTGCCAAACCAGTTTTGTGTCAAATGGTGATTGCCGGGGGCATTCGGGGGAATGAAAAAGCCATCAAATAAAAATGAGACGTCTTTGGGCGCTGATGGTTCTGTGCCTAAACTGGAAAATGTCATGAACTCGATGTCTCGGGATGAACGTCTGGAGCAGGCAAAAAGCTGGCGCCAACAGGCGTTGTCTGAAGACGTGCACGCAGATCGGCGCGCGGCTGCAAAAAATTCCGACGAGCGCGCAAAATCTACAGGAGCCGTTGTCCCACCCCTAAACGAAGACAGCCCGGATTTGGGTGAGGACGTTCCAAGCATTGAAGAAGTCCTTGAAGGGGCCACATGGGAAGACCGGCTGGCCAAGGCAAGAATTCGACGCGAACAGGTTGTTGCACGGCGAAATCCGGGCGAAAAACGTAAAGCCTCACCTGCTCCTGACAAGCGGAAATCTGGCTACAAAAACACAATTAGCATTGCTCTTTCGGGGGCCGCACCGGCGCGTTCTGATGAAACGCCCGAGAACCGGCTTTACGCCCCGACGGTGGCCGGAGTTACCAGTTCAAGGGCATTCCCTCGCTGGCAGATCGCCGCTGGAATTGTCGTATTGATCGGGCTGGCAGCAACAGTTACCACGCAATTTGTGGGCGGCCCGCAATCACCTAATGCCACGGCACAGGTGCCCCCTTCTGCGGTGCAAACTGCCCCGGCTACTGTGCAAACGGCGGATGCAGCCAGTGCGAACGTCAGCCCCGCCGGGCCACTGCTCGCAGATACAATCGCGAACATTCCACAGACTCTCACGGCGGCGCTCACAGATGAATTCACGACCGCACCGACACAAAATCGCCCGCCAAGCGTCATGGCAGCCCCGGTCAGGATGATTTTTCCACGCGGGACTAACGATGCGCCCAACCTTTCGACGGCACCGATTTCAACCAACCTGATTGCCCGGCGCGAACCCGATGCGACAAAGGCACCTTCATTCACCACTTTGGTCATGACTGCCGCACCAAATTTCACCAGCGCGCGCCCTTTGCTCGCTGGTGACGGGAATACTTTTCAACCCAACCAGAATACCTTTGGTGATCCGGGCCTTGCGTTAGATACCAAATTACCGCTCGCCCCTGCCCTACAATTGGCGTCGCTGCCAACCGCCGGACCCTTGCCTAACGTTTCCTCTTTTGGTGGCGTCCATGGGAATGATGGGAATAGCGGCGCGCCTGAAATGATTTCGCAGGCGATGTCGGCCGTTACCCAAGAACTCAGTTTCCCAAAATCCGGGCAAGGCGAAAGTTTGCCCACAAATTTTGGGTCGAACACCACGACACTTACCAAGCCAACCGACATTGCAATTCTCAACACGCCAGCCAAGGCGGATTTGCCGTTGGCGTTGCCCTCTCCGGCCACGGCATTCAGGGTTGCGTCGATATCCCCAACGTTTCCGCTGTTTGATGCACCAGTGGGCGTGCCACCTGTTCTTGCACCGCGTCCGCGTATCCAGAGCGACATCGCGCGCGCGCCCGGCACCAATGCTCTGCCAAGTTATCTGCCACAAACGGACACCCCGGTCGCCTCGGATCCTCCGGCCCCTTACACGCCACCTGATGTCGCGGCCCAGAGCATTAAGACCAGAGATTATGCCATTCGCCTTAGCGCACCTTCCAGCCTTTCTGAAAACCGCCTGAACACCTATGCTCAGGCCCTGGGAGAGACCGGTTACAATGTCGGCAAAGCCAAGCGGGTTGATTTTCGGGTCAGTCAAAACCACGTGCGGTTTTTTCATACCGAAGATAAAGACACAGCGCGCCAACTTGCTACGGCCATTGGCGGCAAGCTGCGCGACTTTACCAGTTTTTCACCATCG
>Ga0209345_10004039_pt1 | contig 14503 bp, 14 predicted proteins | sample Cruoilmetagenom7_FD_187294 | JGI IMG/M metagenome (GOLD analysis project Ga0209345, IMG submission 187294) | Oil polluted marine microbial communities from Coal Oil Point, Santa Barbara, California, USA - Sample 7 (SPAdes) (version 2) | ecosystem: Environmental > Aquatic > Marine > Oil seeps ... | reverse complement strand
TTAATGTGTGATCAGCGTACATAAAAAGATCCTAAAGAAATTCTAGAAACAGTATATCACGAAGTTTGAGAAAAAAGAGCACTTATTAGTGTGTGATGATATGTATTTGAGAATAGTTTGCAACAAGAAAAGGAGCAACTCCGCGTATAGGAATTGCTCCAATCTAATTACAGCTTAAAATTTTAAGCCACTGTTTTTTTGAGACCTAAGGCTTCCCAAACTTTTACAAGGCAAGCAACAAGGTCATCCATCATTTCTTCGCTATGCAAAGGCGATGGAGTAAAGCGAAGGCGCTCCGTTCCCTTTGGGACTGTTGGATAGTTAATGGGCTGAACATAATGATTAAAGTCATCCATCAACATATCACTAACGCGCTTACATAAAACCGGATCATTCACCATCAAAGGAACGATATGGCTGGCATTATTCATATGAGGAAGGCCCGCAGCATCAAATTTTTCACGCAATGCTTTCGTGTGAGCCTGATGTTGAACTCGAATTTCATTATGTTCTGCCACATAACGAACAGATGCAAGGCAACCAGCGGCAACTGCTGGGGGTATAGAAGTCGAGAAGATAAAGCCTTGTCCGAAAGAACGAACAAAATCGCACATGGCTTTTGAACCTGCGATATAACCACCAACGACACCAAACCCTTTAGCCATCGTACCTTGAATAACAGTTAAGCGATCCATCAAGCCTTCACGTTCTGCAACACCAGCACCATGTTCCCCATAAAGCCCAACCGCATGAACTTCATCGATATACGTCATAGCATTATATTTATCAGCTAAATCACAAATCTCTTTGATCGGGGCGATATCCCCATCCATGGAATAAACCGATTCAAAGGCGATCATTTTCGGGCGATCAAGCGGTTGTTCTTTTAAGATGCGTTCCAAATCTTCCAAGTCATTATGCTTGAAAACAACCTTGTCAGCTCGTCCAAGGCGAATACCTTCAATCATAGAATTGTGATTTTGGTCATCAGAAATGATTAACATTCCTGGCATTTTTGAACCTAGTGTCGATAGGGCTGTGAAGTTTGCAACATAACCAGATGTGAAGATCAGCGCTGCTTCTGTCTTATGCAGTTTCGCAAGTTCTTCTTCCAATAAAACATGGTAATGGTTTGTGCCTGAAATATTTCTTGTTCCACCCGCACCAGCACCACATTTGTCCAACGCGTCATGCATAGCCTGAACGACTTCTGCATTTTGTCCCATACCGAGGTAGTCATTACTACACCACACGGTCACTTCTTCAACTTTGCCACCACGATAATTATTCGCGTGCGGGAAATTGCCTTTTTTGCGTTCTAAATCTGCAAAAACGCGGTAGTTCCCTTCATCTTGCAAAGCTTCAATACGTTCAGCAAAAAAATCTTCGTAATTCATATTTTCTTCTCCGACTGAGCACTTGTTTCTCAGTTACCCCATCCAACTACTTATGAGTCCTAGCGAGACAATGTGACCTCAATATGGTCATCTTTGCCCCTTTCTCAAAAAAAATATTTTTCTAAGAGACTTGATTAAAATCATATCATATTGATATAATTAAGTTTAAAAGGTATTACCAATCATGGCAAAAGATGTAAAAAAAATGCCTTCGCTGCTTTCTGTCTATCACAATAAAAATCAAGGACGACACTCATGTCCCTTAAAGATATCCTAGTTCATGTTGATCACACGCGCAGCTGTAAAGAACGCATCAAGGCGGCCCTTAAACTTGCCGAACTTCATGATGCCCATTTAACAGCGTTATATGTTGTATCTAAACCCGTTATTCCAACTTATATCATCGCACAACTCACTCAAGACATTCTGAAAGCTCAAGACGAAGCAGCTCACAAAGCTGCACAAGACATTAAAGAAATGTTTGACACCTTAAGTGCCCAATATTCTGTTCGCACAGAATGGCGCAGTGTTGACGGAGATTTGGTTGAACAAATTATGTTACATTCGCGCTATTGCGACTTAACAGTGCTTGGTCAGCGCGATCCAGATGATGATGATGAAGCCCCTGGTTCAAATGAAATTCCAGATGCTATTTTACTACGTTCGGGACGCCCCGTCATCATTATCCCCTATGTCGGAACGTTTAAGACATTGGGCGAAAATATTATGGTTGCCTGGGATGGTAGCCGCCTTGCAACACGTGCGGTAAATGATGCAGTCCCCGTCATGAAGGGCGCAAAAAAGGTACATGTTTTAGCTGTTAATGCACAAGACGGACATGGCATAACTAAACATGGTGCCATTCCAGGGGCTGACATGTCACTCCATCTTGCACGCCACGATATCAAGGCACAAGCAGAGCATATCGCATCCGGAGATTTATCTGCGGGGGATACACTTTTATCTTATGCAGCAGACAGCAGTATTGATTTAATCGTCATGGGTGGCTATGGCCATAAACGATGGCGCGAAGTTGTTTTAGGCGGGGTCACACGTCACATGTTACAACATATGACAGTCCCCATTTTCATGACACATTAGAACAATGAGTGACCTTATTAGGTCACTCATTCTTTTATCTAACGCAAATTGCCGTCACTAATTTTTCTCTAAGTTCAACAAAAAAAGGGAGCCTTTCGAGGCTCCCTTTTCTATTAAATCATTAAGCTGTGAGCACGAATTTATTATCCGTTTACAACACTTTCAACGAAATTATTTACATCATCAGAAAGGATTTGAGCTTGCTTAGCCAATTCCCCAGATGCAGATTGAATTTCACCTACTGCTTTACTTGATTCAGAAGCACCTGCTGCCACTTCACCAATGGTATCAGCCACGGTGCGCACTTCTGTAACTGCATGTTGAGAGTTCGAACTGATCTCACTCACAACAGCACTCTGTTCTTCAACAGTTGCCGCAATATTACCCGCTGTTTCATCGATTAGCGTAATGGTTTGACTGATGGAATGAATAGCTGTTACCGCAGAATCTGTTGCAGTTTGCATCGCCTTCACTTGCGTTGAAATTTCTTCCGTTGCACTTGATGTTTGATTGGCTAAGTTCTTCACTTCACCCGCCACTACCGCGAAACCTTTACCAGCATCGCCTGCGCGCGCCGCTTCGATTGTCGCATTCAGGGCCAACATATTAGTTTGATCAGCGATATCATTAATCAAAGAAACAACCTCACCGATGCGGCTTGCGGCTTCATGAAGTGTTTCAATCACTTCATTGGCTTCACCTGCACGGTCCACTGCTTCAGATGCCATCTCAGCAGAACGAACTACTTGAGAATGAACTTCACGGATAGATGCGTTAAATTCTTCTGTTGCAGCCGCGACACTTTCAACGTTGCTTGATGCGCCACCAGCAGCACCGCTTACCGTTTCAGACTGGCCACTGGTTCGTGCCGCCACATCTCCAAGTGCACTTGAAGTAGCTTCTAATTCTTTTGCTGCAGCCGAAACGTTATGAACCACACCTTTGATATTTTCACCAATTGAGCTTGCACTTTCGACGAAATCAGATGTCTTTTTGCCCATGGCATCAAGGCCTTTGTTCACAACACCAGCATAGGTGATGAAATCGCCCGTAATACCCAAAAGTAAAATTTTGCGGAAATATTTACCACGGCTTGCATATTCCAATGCAGCCCCAGCTTCACGTGCAAAGGCTTCTGTTTGATCAAGTAAATGGTTAATATTATGCATCAACAATGATATTTCACATGTACCTGGAATATCCAAAATACGCGTATCTAATCGACCTTCAGAAGCCAATTTTGTCACGGTTCTAATCTTTGTGATTTCACTGCCAGCCTGACCAATAAACACCCATGCAATAACTTGCATAAGCCCAGCAACAGAACCGACTGCACCTACGAGGTAATCCCCCGCAATGAAGGCTGATACAGCCGCAATAGCTGCCGCAATCACCCCAACCAAGCATAAGAGCTTTGCCTTAGAGAGAGAGGATATATTCATCGTATTCCATTCCTGCTTGAGCCAATTTATCTTGCAGCATTTGTACTGCAGCGTTCATGCCATCTTTTTTATTTGGATGACGGTCTTCTTCTGCTTTTAATTCAGCATATAAAGGCTTAATCACCTCCATGGCGGCCGGGTCAGGAACGCGACGGTTTGAATGATAACCTCGAATGGTCGTGCCATCTTCTTCAAACGTCGGCGTTACATGGGCAAGCACCCAATAATAATCGCCAAATTTTGTTTTGTTCATCACATAGGCAAAAAGTTCTTTACCTTGGGAAATCGTATCCCAAAGAAGTTTAAAGATACAACGCGGCATATCCGGATGTCGGATCATGTTATGTGGTTGCCCAATGACTTCGTTTTCAGTGTAATCAGCAACTTCAAGAAACGTTTGATTAATGTAAATCAGTCGACCTTTTGTATCGGTTTTACTGACAATGATTTCATTTTCTTTAAAGCTGCGCTCGACACCTGTTAAAGTTCCCGCCATTTAATACTCCTGTTACTTATTCTAGATAAGTACGACCCCTGTAAATTTATCTGCCAATTAGCAGTCATGACATTAAACCACAGATTTCTTTAAATTACATTAACGAACAATGGAAAAAAATTTCCACAGTTTAATCATACAATTGTAAATATAATTGTAAATTAAGGCAAATTACTTAACTTGTTTATAGATAACTAAAGAAACTTAAATGTCTAGACGATCAATCGAGCTGAAAATCACATTCTATTTGACGGATAATTACGGGGCGCTTTAGATGAAACCCTTGGGCCATATCAGCCCCACGCTCTCTCAAATAAATTAATTGGTCTTCATTTTCAACACCTTCGGCAATAACTTTCAAACCCAAGCTATGTGCCATGGCAATAATCGCATTTACCAAAGCGCCATCTTCTTGGTTGCTTATAACATCTGAAATAAAGGCACGATCAATTTTCAAGGTATCAAAAGGAAAGCGTTTTAAATAACTTAACGCTGAATAACCCGTACCAAAATCATCAATCGAAAGACGCACGCCCTGTTCTGAAAGAAGACGCATCATTTCTGCTGGTTCTGCTCTCTCATCAAGCAACAAACGTTCCGTAACTTCCAATTCAAGCGCATGGGCAGGAAGGTCGTATTCATGCAGCAATGACATAATTTGTTTATCAAAATCGGCTTGATAGAATTGAGGCGCAGCCACATTCACCGCGACTTGTAAGTCTTGAGCTGTTATTTTTCTTAAATGTGCGATATCTTCACAGGCTTGGCGTAAGACCCATTCCCCCAATGAAACAATAAGACCTGTTTCTTCTGCCAAAGGAATAAACTCGTCAGGCATGATCATACCCTTGTCTGGATCGTACCAACGGACCAGCGCTTCGAGCCCAATCATTTTTTGTTCAGCCACGTTATAGATCGGCTGATAGTGCAGAAAGAATTCTTCATAGCGAATAGCATGACGCAGCGATGATTCAAGCGCCGTTCGATTTTTCATAGCTTCGTCAATTTCTGAAGTGAAAAAACGAAAGCCGCCTTTCTCATCTTCTTTAACGAGATACATTGCTTTATCTGCTTGGCTCAACAAAGCTTCGACATGTGCACCGTCATCAGGATAAACAGATATGCCTATGCTGGGGGTTACAAACATTTCGTGCGTGCCTAAAACATATATTTTTGCGAGTTCATGGCTCAGCCGCTCCGCTATTTCTTCGACACAAACAAGATCCTTTAAATCTTCCATTAAAATGGCAAAATGATCACCAGAAAAGCGCGCAACGGAATTCCCTTCTTCCACACATTCATTTAATCGGTTCGCAACAAGTTTTAATAAGGCATCACCCGCATCATGCCCATAGGTATCATTAACCTTTTTGAAATGTCCTAAAGACATATGTAATACGGATACTTTGGTTTTATCTCGATCCGCACGACGAATAGCATTACCAAGGCGGTCACTAAACAATTGTTTATTTGGCAGGTCCGTTAGCGCGTCAAAATTTGCTCGATAACGTGTTTGTTGCTCATCCAGTTTATAGCCGCTCATATCAGAGAAAAGTAAAACGTTATGGTTCAAATTTCCTCTTTGCGTGGCCGCTGTTGCCGTAATCCATGCAGGGAAAACTTCACCATTTTTACGACGCAACCACATTTCGCCACTCCACTTACCTTCAAGTGGTAGACTATTTTCCAAAACAATGCGTAATTCATCATGTTGGTAACCTGAATCTAGGAAAATAGGGACTTTTCCCAAGACCTCATCAATGACATATCCAGTGACATCAACAAAAGCTGAATTAGCCGCAACGATTTTATTCTCAAAATCACAAATGAGAATAGGATTCCCTGCTGCTTCAAAAACAAGGCTCTCTAGAATATCATCGTTTTTGGTCATTTAGTTGGAGGACACCTTCGACTCATCATAAAAAATAATTCCTTAACTTACCCTAAAGGAGTAGCCGCATCCTTACGTTAACGTCAAGGTCACATTGTTGATTTTACAAAGATAATACGAATAGAACATATAAAAGCCCCTTCCATGCAACAAAGATAGAACCTAACGTTTTTCCAACCTAACGAGCAGTTGTGCTTTTTCATTATTCTATATTAAGTGAACAAAACTCCAGTATTTTACACCTCAATTTTCTATGCTATATCCAGCCTAGTTTCCTCATCGAAACCGTCACCTTCCAACTGCTTTTGGCTCCTCTATGGTTCCATACGATGGCGACCATATATAATATACATTTGAATCATGAATAACAAAATGCCCCTAGAACCAAATAAGAATATAAATAACAGCAGAAAAAAGACGTCTTTCCCCATTGGTAAGGAACAAAATAGTCATTTTCAGGATCAAAGTACGTTCCCATCCAATAATTTACAACATTTTGAATATTAGGCAGAGGAAACGCATCAAAATGTACTAGTTTTTCTTTGATTCCTTTAATGAAAAATCCATGGGCATTTTCATAGCTAGTTTCTGTTTTGGCGTTATGCCGCCAATCGCCATATTGGGTCTTTCATTGTTATATACCCATAGCCATTCTATCGCAGCATGTTGAACATCCTCAATCGTTTCAAAGATATATTGATTTAACCAGTCATACCTTAGCGTTCGGTTGAATCTTTCAACATAGGCATTTTTCTGTGGTTTTCCGAGTTGGATAAAGTTTAGCCCAGCTTGCGAGCAAATGACTAATATATTCAGGGCCATTGTCACATCGAATAGAATATTGGCTTGCCTCTCCATTCGATGTTTTGATCAAGCGAGCGAATAACACGAGCCGCAGGCAAAGAAAAGTCAACCTCAATTCCAAGACCTTCACGATTAAAATCATCGATTTCGGCATTCTCATCGCTAAGTAGAAAAGCTAAACTCATATTGAGCTACATAGTTTAGAAAACCAGTTCGTCTTCTTCGCCTGCAGTCGATATGTTTATTTCGCCGGAATCTGCGAGGCCTTTTGCGACTATGACAATCTCAGCTTGGGCTTCATCCACATCACGAAGTCTGACCGGGCCCATGGCTTCCATATCTTCTTTCATCATTTTACCAGCGCGCTCAGACATATTCTGGAAGAACAGATCTTTCACTTCTTCTGCCCCACCCTTAAGGGCCATGGCCAATTTATCTTTTTCGACCGTGCGCAGCATAATCTGAATACCTGCTTGATCTAGACGAACGAGATCATCAAAGGTGAACATAAGAGCTTTGATGCGCTCAGCTGATTCACGGTTACGTTCTTCAAGCGCCGTTATGAAACGGTTTTCGGTATTACGATCTAAATTATTAAAGATATCGGCCATGAGCTCATGGGTATCTCTGCGTTGCGTCCGCGCTAAGTTTGTCATGAATTCTGCGCGCAGCGTTTTCTCCACGCTCTCAAGAACCTCTTTCTGCACAGCTTCCATACGCAATAGACGCATGATCACTTCCATAGCGTAATTTTCAGGAAGCAGCGAGAGAACGCGCGCAGCATGATCTGGTCTAATTTTAGACAGAACAACCGCGATCGTTTGTGGGTATTCATTTTTAAAATAATTTGCGAGAACGGCTTCGTGGACGTTATCCAATTTATCCCACATCGTACGCCCAGCGGGCCCACGGATTTCGTCCATAATACCCAAGACACGGTCTTTAGGTAACGCATTGCGCAATAAACGTTCCGTGCTGTCAAAAGTACCCACTAAAGAGCCAGCGGAAGAAAGTTGATCCGCAAATTCGACAAATAAACGTTCAATAACAGTTGAACTAACCGAGCCTAGGGTTGCCATAATTTGAGACAATTCACGAATTTCTTCGTTATCCATCATCTCAAACATTTTACCTGAGTGCTCTTCACCCAAAGAAAGCATAAAGATCGCGGCTTTCTCTTGCCCGGTTAAGCTTCTGTAGTCATCTTTTACGCGAGCCATTTTATCTCAATTACGCCTTTATGCTTCCGGTATTTTAATGCCGAAATCAATTAAAAAAACAATCCATTTCACTAAGGTTTACTCCTTATTTTGCAAAATACCTATATAAGTTTTAAATAAGTCGGAAACTAAATAATCAATCCAACATCATGTTGCACCAGTGTGAGGGATATATTGAATATACGCCCCCTCAAAAACATGCCTATCATGTTGGAGAAAAAACATACAAAAACGATACCATTTCAGCTGAAAACTCGTATAGAATAACACCAACATTACCTTCACTAAGGACACTCGTCATGGCAAACGTGCGCGCCAGTGCTGTTGCAGGATCATTTTATCCTGACAACCCAGATATTTTACGCAGCGATTTAAAAAAATATCTAGAGGCCGCACAACCTATCCATGGTCCAGCAACAGATGAACCTGCGCCCAAAGCCATCATCGCCCCCCACGCAGGTTATGTTTATTCGGGCCCCATTGCCGCGAGTGCCTATGTGAAATTGTGCCCCGTAAAAGACATCATCAAACGCGTTGTCTTACTAGGACCTTGCCACCGTGTCCCGGTGGGTGGCTTAGCCCTTTCTAGTGCTGATTTCTATGAAACACCTTTGGGGCGCGTTCCCCTAGATAAAGAACTTACGCGAAAAATCAGCAAAATGCCTCAAGTTTTTACCTTTGATGATACCCACCGAGAAGAACATAGCCTTGAGGTTCATCTCCCCTTTTTGCAAACCATTTTAAATGATTTTACCTTGTTGCCCCTTGTTGTCGGACAGGCATCCGCAAAAGAAGTCGCGGACGTTTTAGAACAAGTGTGGGGCGGGCCAGAAACCTTGATCATTATCTCAACTGACCTATCTCATTTTCTTGATTATGAGGCAGCTCAAAGCCTTGATCTCCGAACCAGACAAGCCATTGAAAATTTTGATCTTCAACGAATTGGTAATGATCAAGCCTGTGGTCGCATACCTTTAAAAGGGTTACTTGAAAATGCCCAACAGCGTGGCATGGACATCACCACTTTGGACGTGCGAAATTCAGGGGATACAGCAGGAACACATGATCGCGTTGTTGGATATGGATCGTGGATATTAAGTGGTGGGCGCCAGCCAAGTATCGAAGATGCTTTTTCTTACAAGATCAAAGCTATTTTACAACGCCATGGCACAACTTTGCTTCGAATAGCTGCCGCTTCTATCAAGCGAGGGGCCATCCACAATTCCACCATTAACATTGATTTATCAAGTTTTCCGGACAACCTCCAAGAAAATGGCGCTTGTTTTGTTACCATTGAAAAAAATAATGGAGTCTTGCGGGGCTGTATTGGAAGTTTAGAAGCCCATCAATCTTTGGTAAAAGATTGTGCTGACAACGCCTTAAAAGCAGCGTTCAAAGATCCTCGTTTCCCTAGGGTCAGTGAAGAAGAACTCCCACACCTCTCGTTGCATATCTCCGTTCTATCACCTTCCTTCGCCATGAGCTTCACAGATCAAGACGATTTACTTTCCCAGCTTCGTCCCAATATTGATGGTCTTATTATTCAAGATGGTGGCATGCGAGCCCTGTTCCTGCCGTCTGTCTGGGAAAAAATTGAAAAAAAAGATCAATTCTTGGCTCATTTAAAACTAAAAGCGGGTATGCGCGCGGATCATTGGTCGCACACTTTCAAAGCATGGCGCTTCATAACTGAAGGGGTTCATTCAGAAGAACTAGACGACCCAACCATTTTATGGCAAGACAGCCCCACTCCTTAACCTCAGCCCTTCTAAAGGATCAAATCCAGTGACTTTTAAATTGGATCAAGCAGCCATTGATAAACTGCTCGAAATCGCGCGTATTGCGGGCGATGCCACAATGGAAATTTACAATTCTGATTTTGAAATCTATTCAAAAAAAGACGAATCTCCTGTCACAGAAGCTGATCGCAAGGCTGAAGCCATCATCATTCCCGTGCTTAAAGAACTCGCACCAAATGTTCCCATTGTTGCCGAAGAAGCATTTTCCGCAGGCGATCACCCAAATGTTAAAGGCACAGCCTTTTGGTTGGTGGACCCGGTGGACGGCACCAAACAGTTCATTTCAAAAAAAGACGAATTCACCGTCAACATTGCTTTAATTGATGAAAATCTACGCCCGATCTTTGGTGTTGTACACGCACCAGCCCTTGACCGCATGTTCTGGGGCAGCCTTGAATTTGGTGCTTTTGTTCAAGAAAAAGACGGCACTGTTAAAGAAATTTCGGTGCGCAAAGCCCCAGTTGAGGGCATTGTTGCCGTTGTGTCTCGTTCTCATAAAACACCTGAGGTCGATGAGTATTTAAAAGGTTTCACAGTTGCCAATGAAATCTCGTCTGGTTCCTCCATCAAATTTTGCCAAGTGGCAGAAGGACTTGCTGATGTTTACCCACGTTTTGGCCCCACAATGGAATGGGATACAGGTGCAGGCCATGCGGTCGTACTTGGGGCTGGCGGTACGGTTAAAACACCTGAGGGTGAAGAATTTTTATATGGCAAAAAAGGCTTTAAAAACGGATTTTTTATTGCTAAAGGAAAATAAAAAACGGCATTATACTGCATTACAGAGCGTTAGTTCTGAAATGACCCCGACGTAAAGGGCCATGATTTAGCCGCTGTATTTTCTGTACGATGACTGCCGCGCAGATCGTGAACCTAGAACGGTCTGATCGCATCAAGGCAAATTAAAGAATGTAAGGGTTGACCCAATTGGTGCCAGCCCTTCTTTCATTTTAATCATCAGTTGTCTTAACTGCGGCTCGCGAACAAGCCACAAGGATTTCACGTGGCTTTATACCCCGTTTTTCAAAAAACACCTGTTGGCCCAAAAAAGCATCAAGATAGATGGACGTATGGGAAAAACGTTCTTTTATAGTCTCTACCAAGGCGCTACCTACACCTTTGTCTTGCCAATCTGGATGAACACAAACTTCAGCCACCCAAGAACAAATCATATCATCGCTCATCACACGCGCCGCACCGATGAGTTCATTTTCATGATATATAAAAAAACCATGCCGCCCGGGACCATACATAGCTTGCGCATAATCTTTTTGTGGCTCTGGTTTTGGAGGTAAACGAAAAGCAAGATTGTATAAGGCCAATACCTTTTCGATTTTTATAAAAGATGCGTCTTGAATAACTTCCCATTCCATCATCATGTTTATAAGATCTCATCTATTCAATTAAAGATTGATTTATAATATACATAACGACTTGCCTCAGGTCAATTTTTTCTAACTCGATATCAGCTACACAGTCCCTAACTATGGTTAACGATTTCGAGGTCTCTCTATGACGCAACCCCGCAAAGGGCCAATTGCGCCTTTGTCTCCAGTTTTATTGGCAGGACTGGCTGTGCGCCCTCTGCCTCATCAACTGTTGCAACCTGCCTTCACAGCAGCCATCCAACAAATGTTAAAAAAACATCCTGATGTGTTTGAGCGCATGACGTCGGTAAACTCCCCGCGCTTTATGATCGATCCTGTTGATCTGCCTTTTTCGTTCGTGATGGACACGCACCCCCAAGCCCCTGCGCTTGAAATTGTGCGTTCCAGCCAAGACGAAAAAGAACTCTATACCCAAGCAGCCATTCGCGGGCCGCTTGTCAGCTTGATCGAATTACTAGAGGGGCGCATTGACGGGGATTCATTATTCTTTTCACGCGACCTTATTGTTGAAGGTGATACAGAATGCGTCCTTGCTTTGCGAAATGCAGTCGACGGTGCCGATATCGATGTCCATGAAGATTTGCTCAGTTTCTTTGGCCCCCTCGCAGCACCCGCCGATTTAGCAGCAAAAGTTGCAGGTTCTATCTTTAAGCGTTTTACACATGATTTACAGATTTTGAGCCAAGCAACATTGGCACCGCTGCAACGTAAATCTGATGCTCAGGCCGCCACTATTAATGATCTTGAAGAAACCGTCACGACCATGAAGAAACAACTGCGTCGTCGCGCTGGTAAAACAACATGAAGACCGAAAAACTTGAACTTGTCTGCCCTGCTGGCACGCCCGCAGCGTTGCGCGCAGCCGTAGATGCAGGTGCTGATACTGTCTATTGCGGATTTCGCGATGCAACCAACGCCCGAAACTTCCCTGGTCTTAATTTCTCGCGCGACGAATTGGGCGCGGGCATTCAGTATGCGGCTGATCATGGATCAAAAGTTCTGGTCGCGCTCAACACGTATCCTGAAGCCGGCAACGCCGAGCCTTGGCATAAAGCCGTCTGTGATGCAGCTGACCTCGGCGCGCATGCCTTAATCATGGCAGATATCGGCCTGCTGGCTTATGCGGCTGAAAATCGCCCCAATACGCGCCGTCATTTATCGGTTCAAGCCTCTGCCTCCAACCCCGATGCAATCAGCTATTATACCGACACATTTGATGTAAAACGGGTTGTGCTGCCACGTGTTTTGACCGTACCTGAGATTGCAGCACTGAATAAAGAAATTAATGTTGAGACCGAAGTCTTTGTCTTTGGTGGGCTTTGTGTCATGGCAGAGGGGCGCTGTTCTTTGTCATCTTATGCAACAGGTCAATCACCCAACATGAATGGGGTTTGTTCCCCTGCAAGTCATGTGCGCTATGAAGACAAAGGCAATAAGATGGTGTCCAAACTGGGTGATTTTACCATCAATGCTTTTTCAGAGTCTGAGGCTGCTGGTTATCCCACCTTGTGCAAAGGGCGTTTTTCAACTCAAGACAAAGTGTCTTATTTGTTTGAAGACCCGACCAGTTTGAACGCGGCTGAATTCCTGCCTGAATTGATGGAGGCTGGCGTCACCGCCTTAAAAATCGAAGGTCGCCAACGCGGCAAAGCTTATATCGCCCAAGTGGTTAAAGCTTTCCGCACTGCAGCCGACGCAGCTGCGCGCGGCGAAGTCATTCCCGATCTTGGACTAGAACAGATCACCGAAGGTCAGCGCGAGACCACCGGTGCTTACAATAAAAGATGGCAATAAAACCATGAGCCAACCCTCAAAACTAAACCTCGGCCCCAATTTATTTAATTGGGCACCGGAAAAATTACGCGATTTCTATTTCAAAATCGCAGATGAAGCCCCTGTCGATACGGTGTTTATAGGTGAAGTTGTCTGTTCCAAACGCCAACCGTTTTTTGCTCAACATATCCCCGAAGTGGCGGAACGTTTAACTGCGGCTGGTAAACGGGTGATCTTTTCCTCCCTCGCTCTCGTGCTCACAAAACGCGAAGTCGAGTTAACACGCGAGTTGTGCGAAATGGAAGACGTCTTGATCGAAGCCAACGACCTGTCTGCATGCGCAAAACTTGCAGGGCGCGATCACGCTGTTGGCCCTTTCGTTAATATCTATAACGAAGGCACATTAAAAGTCATGGAAGCCCAAGGCGCAAAACATATATCGCTTGCAGGGGAACTTTCTCGCACGTCACTCGCCGCCCTTGGCAAAGCCGCCACAGTCGATCTGGAAGCCCAAGTTTTCGGACGTCTACCATTGGCGATTTCAGCAAGATGTTATCACGCGAGATCACACGGATTGGCAAAAGACTCCTGTCAATATGTCTGTGATAAAGACCCAGACGGTATGGATTTGGACACGCTGGATGGTGACCCGTTCTTGGCAATCAATGGTGTACAAACTATGTCTTATACTTGCGCGAATTTAATTGGGGAATTGTCAGATCTACAAACCCTCGGCATCCACAACTTCCGCCTCTCGCCACACGATACCGACATGGTCCAAGTCGCCAAAATTTTCCGCAGCGTTTTGGATGGCGAGATCGAACCCGTTGAGGCCACCGAAAAGCTAGACGAACTCATGGACGGCCTGCCCTTTGCCAATGGTTTTTACTACGCAACCGAAGGCGTTAAGGCCAAGGGCGCTATTGAAGAATTTGGCCTTTAGAGGGTTTCCCTTCCCTTTCCTGCTTATTTTCTGTATGAAATTCCCATCATGACTGAAGAGACGCGCATATTTAAACCGACAATGGATATGATCACCAAGGCTGGGTGTGTTATTCGCGATGGTGGGCTTGTGGCCTTTACGAGCGAGACCGTTTATGGACTTGGGGCGGATGCGACGTCGGAAGAGGCTGTGGCATCAATTTTTGCAGCCAAAGAACGCCCGTCTTTTAATCCCTTGATCGTGCATGTG
>Ga0209345_10004038_pt1 | contig 14513 bp, 9 predicted proteins | sample Cruoilmetagenom7_FD_187294 | JGI IMG/M metagenome (GOLD analysis project Ga0209345, IMG submission 187294) | Oil polluted marine microbial communities from Coal Oil Point, Santa Barbara, California, USA - Sample 7 (SPAdes) (version 2) | ecosystem: Environmental > Aquatic > Marine > Oil seeps ... | reverse complement strand
CTGCACAAAGAGTCCTTATTGATTTAAAAGACAAAATCTTAAAAAGCTATGCAATTGATGAAGATTCCTTTGTAGAAAGCAATACGAATAAAATTGAAGCGTTATCTGCTTTAGAAGTCTTAGGATTTAACAAAAAACAATCAGAAAAAGTATTAGATAAAATTTTATTGGGAGATAAAACTATAAATGTTGAAACTTTAATAAAAAAAGCGCTTAAAAACTTATAAGATTTGAAGAAGAAACAATATATATATAAAACATTCATAGTATTTTTATTAGTGTTGTTTATCCAATCAACAGTAAGTGCACAAACAACTCCAGTTATAAAAACTAATGATACCGCAAAGGTTTCGAAAGCTAACGATACTATAAAATTAAAATATCCTTTTAAAAGTGAACAATCTGGAAGTTTATTCTTGACAGACCCTTCTAAATCGGAAATTATTTACGATGCGGAATTAGGGGAATATATAATTCTTGAAAAAATGGGCGATTATTATGTAAAGCGTCCAATTTACATGAACCAAGAAGAATATAAAGAGTACAAGCTTAAAAAAGATATGCTTGAGTATTACAAGGAGAAAATTAGCGCTACTAATAGTAAAAAACTGGGAAGCGGAGATGCTCAAAAAGACTTATTACCTACATATTATGTAAATTCTGGATTTTTTGAATCCGTTTTTGGAGGAAACACTATTGAGGTAAATGCACAAGGATCTGTATTAGTTAAATTAGGTATGTTGTATCAAAAAGTAGACAACCCTCAATTATCTGAACGCAACCGTAGTAGTTTCACATTCGATTTTAATCAGGAAATAAGCGCAAGTATTTCTGCAAAAGTAGGATCTAGATTAAAAGTTGGTGCCCAATACGATACCCAATCAACCTTTAACTTTCAAAATCAAATAAAATTAGAATTTACACCTACGGAAGATGATATACTTCAAAAAGTTGAAGTAGGTAATGTAAGTATGCCCTTAAAAAATTCATTAATTGTTGGAGCTCAAAGTTTATTTGGTGTGAAAACACAACTAAAGTTTGGAAAAACAACAGTAACAGGTGTTTTTGCTGAACAAAAATCACAAACTAAATCTGTAGCTGCTCAAGGAGGTTCAACCATACAAGAATTTGAATTACAAGCATCAGATTATGATTCAAATCGTCATTTCTTTTTAGCACAATACTTTAGAGATGCATATAATAATGCTTTGAAAGAGTATCCTTTAATTAATAGTCCGGTTAATATTACAAGAGTAGAAGTTTGGGTAACCAATAGAAGTGCTTCAACTGTTGACATTAGAAATATTGTTGGTGTTGCAGACCTTGGAGAAGGAGATCCTACAAACATAGGACCTGCAAATGTTACACCAGTACCAGGATCAATATTGCCTATAAATGAAGCAAATAACATATCAACTATATTAACAACAACAAATGCTGTTAGAAATATAGCTACAGTAAGTGATGGTTTATCACCCTTTTCGATGCAACAAGGACGTGATTATTCAGTACTAGAAAACGCAATAAAATTAAGACCTGATGAATATACAATACACCCTCAATTAGGTGTTATTTCATTGAATAGAAGATTGGCAGATTCTGATGTTCTTGCAGTTTCTTATGAATATACAGTAAGTGGTGACTCTAAAGTATATAAAGTTGGAGAGTTTACAAGTGATGGTATAATTGCACCTGATAATATTGTAGTAAAATTACTTCGAAGTGAAATAATTAGCACTCAAATACCAATGTGGGATTTAATGATGAAGAATATTTATTCTTTGCAAACATATAGAATGCAACCAGATGGTTTTAGATTAGAGCTATTATATGCTGATGATGAGACGGGTGTGCCAATAAATGTTTTACAAAATGCTCAAACTGCTGAAGTTTCAGATAAAACATTGTTAAACTTATTGGGAATAGATAGATTAGATCAAAGTCAGTTCTTAACACCTGAAGGTGATGGTTATTTTGATTATGTAGAAGGATCAACAGTAAATTCAGAAAAAGGGTATATAATTTTCCCAACGGTTGAACCTTTTGGAGATGATTTAAGAGCTAAACTTACTGATGTTGCTGATGAAACGTATGTTTTTAATGAATTGTATGAAATAACCCAATCTGAAGCGAAGAACAATTTTCAACAAAAAGATAAATACTTAATAAAAGGATATCACAAATCAGAAAGTGCTAACGGTATTCCTTTAGGCGCATTTAATGTACCTCAAGGTTCAGTGAGAGTTACAACAGGAGGTAGAGAATTAGTTGAAGGAGTTGATTATGTAGTTGATTATCAAATGGGGCGAGTTCAAATTGTAAACCCTAGTTTAGAAGCTTCAAATGCTCCAATACAAGTTTCAGTTGAAAATAATGCTGCATTTAACTTGCAAACAAAACGTTTTTTAGGTATTGATATTGAACATAAATTTTCTGATAATTTTATTGCAGGAGCAACCATTTTAAATTTAAACGAAAAACCAATTACCCAAAAAGCATTGTTTGGTCAAGAGCCTATAAATAATACAATTTTTGGGTTAAATGCAAGCTATGGAACGGAAGTTCCAAAATTCACAAAATGGGTTAATAAACTACCAAATATAGATACTGATGTAGTTTCTAATTTTTCAATAAGAGGAGATTTAGCATATTTAATACCAGGTTCACCTAAAAGAATTGAATTAGAAGGGGAAGCAACTTCTTATGTTGATGATTTTGAAGGGTCTCAAATTCCATTAGAAATTAAATCAATTCAACAATGGCATATGTCAAGTACACCACAATATCAAACAAATTTTGATTTTGGTGGAGACGCTACAGATTTATCTTATGGTTATAAAAGAGCACGGTTAGCATGGTATATTATAGACCCACTATTTTACGGAGGCTCTTCATTAAAACCAGGTAATATAGATAATGTAGAACTTTCACGTGCTGAAGTTAGGAGAGTTAGATTTGAAGAGTTATTTCCAGAGCAAGACTTAGATTTAACACAATCTACCATTGTTAGAACATTAGACTTAGCCTACTTTCCAAATGAAAGAGGAAGTTATAATTATGACACTAATAATGTAGGAGCTGATGGTAAATTTACAAATCCTGAAGATAGATGGGCGGGTATTACAAGAGCATTAACAACTACTAATTTTGAGCAATCTAACGTTGAGTATATTCAATTTTGGTTAATGGATCCATATGACCATTATTCTATTACAAATGATGAAGGATTACCAACAGGAATTGATCCAAATGACATAGCAAATCAAGTAGGAGATTTATATTTTAATCTTGGAAATATTTCTGAAGATGTTTTAAAAGACGGTAGAAAAATGTATGAAAACGGTTTACCAGAAAATGCATTAAGTGTTTTAAATACTGACCCAACTATTTGGGGGAAAATTCCAACAAGTCAGTCTTTGTTATATGCGTTTAGTGATAGTGATAATGAACGTTTAGTGCAAGATATAGGTTTAGACGGAATAAATGATGAAGAAGAAATTCAGCAATTTGGAACAGGTTTTGGATTAGATCCAGCAAATGATAATTATTCATATTTTAGAAGCTCAGAATATGATACAAATGACGCTTCCATTTTAACGCGTTATAAAAGATATAATAATACACAAGGAAACTCACCTACAAATAATTTATCGACTGAAAATTACCCAACTTCAGCAACAACATATCCAGATACTGAAGATATTGATAAAGATCAAACAATGAATTCAGTTGAAAGCTATTATCAATATAAAGTATCGTTAAATAAAAACGATTTAGTTGTTGGACAAAATAATATTGTTGATGAGAAAAAAGTATCAGTACAATTAGAAGATGGAAGTACAAAAGAGTTTAGATGGTTACAATTTAGAATTCAAGTAGGAAGCCCTGATGAGGTTGTGAATGACATAGTAGGTTTTAATTCAATTCGTTTTATGCGAATATTTTTAACTAAATTTAAAATGCCCGTTGTTTTACGTTTTGGAGAATTAGAATTAGTACGTGGAGATTGGAGACGTTATACTAAAACACTAGATGAATCAGTTACACCACCTCAAGATTTAACAAATCCTCAATTACAAAACTTTGAAGTGGGGGTTGTTAATATTCAAGAAAATGAAGGGAGAAACCCAATTCCATATGTATTACCCCCAGGAATTGAACGTGAAATTTTAAGAGGGAGCACCACATTACAACAACAAAATGAACAGTCACTTTCAGTTAAAGTTACAGATTTAGCACCAGAAGAATCAAGAGCTATATTTAAAAATGTAAGAGTAGATTTAAGAATGTACAAGCATTTAAAATTGTTTTTGCACGCCGAAGGAATTCAAACTAAATCGCAAGTTCAAAACGATGAAATGAAGGCAATTATTAGAATTGGTAGTGATTTAAATGATAACTATTATCAAATTGAAAAATTACTAACAATTTCTGATTATGGGGTAACAACCCCACTTGAAATTTGGCCAGAAGAAAATAATTTAGATGCATTTTTAGAAAATTTAGGAAAGCTTAAATTGTTAAGATTAGAGGCGGCCATTGCACCTAATGAACTGTATCCAGCAATTGGAATGCCTTCGCCAATTGAAGGCTTGGAAGGGTATGATATAAGAGTAAAAGGTAATCCAAATTTATCAAACATAAAAACTATTATGTTAGGTGTTAAAAACGTTACTAATACCAATCAAAGTGCTGAGGTTTGGTTTAATGAAATGCGAGTTTCAGAATTTGATAACAAAGGTGGTTGGGCAGCAGTTGTTAGTGCAGATGCAAATTTTGCCGATTTTGCAGATGTTTCTGTAACTGGTAGAATAGAAACTAAAGGGTTTGGAGGTATTGAACAACGAGTGAATGAAAGAAGTCAAGAGGAAACAAAACTATATGATATAGTTACTAATGTAAATGTAGGTCAGTTATTGCCAAAAAAATGGGGTATAAAATTACCATTAAATTACAGTATTTCTGAAGAGTTTAAAGATCCAAAATACGATCCGCAATACCAAGATGTTCTATTTGAAGATGCTAAAAATATTAATCCAAATAGTAGTAATGCTCAAGATTATACTAAAAGAAGAAGTATTAGCTTAATTAACGTAAGAAAAGAATACAACCCTGAATCAACAAAAAAACAACGTTTTTATAATGTTGAAAATTTATCGGTTTCGTATGCTTTTAACGAAACATACCACAAAGATTATAATGTTCAAAGGTATGTAGATCAAAATGTAAGAGCTTCTGCTAATTATAATTTCAGCTTTGAACCAAAAAATATAGAACCTTTTAAAAATTCAAAATTTTTAAGTGGTAAATTTTTAAAAATTATAAAAGACTTTAATTTAAATTTACTTCCTTCATCAATATCAGTAAATTCAAATATTATAAGAAGTTATAACGAACAATTATCACGAAGTTTAATAGAAGGTTTACCTGAGTTGCCTACATTAAAACAACGTTATTTTATGTTTGATTGGGATTATAATATAGGTTATAATTTAACAAAATCACTTCAATTTAATTTTAGAGCTGCTAATCATTATATATATGACGATTTTGAAGCTTCAGAAGATATTCAATTAATGGATAATTTCTTTTCTTTAGGTAGACCAGATCATTATCATCAGGCATTAAACGGAACGTATAAAATACCTATAAATAAAATACCTTATTTAGATTTTATAAAAGCAGATTATGCATATACAGCAGATTTTGATTGGCAAGCAGCATCTCAATCATATTTAGATGAAATAGGAAATGTAATTCAAAATACAAATACACATGCAATAAGTTCTGATATAGATTTTAGTAAGTTTTATAAAACTATAGGATTAGAAAAACTTTTTGGTAAAAAGAGTGTTGAAACAAGCAAAAAAAATACAAGAATGCCTTCTACTCCAAGAAGTATTGGGTCTAAAAATAAAAAAACAGCTGAAGGTAAAATAGGACAAGTATTTTATAATATTTTAACTTCAATAAAAAAAGCACGTGTTAATTATTCAGAAAATAATGGTACATATTTACCAGGATATATTCCAGAAATAGGGTTTTTAGGACGTGATAATTTTAGTGGAAGTCTAGCTCCAACTCTTGGGTTTGTTTTTGGAAGCCAAATTGATATTAGACAACGAGCACTTGAAAATGGATGGTTGCTATCTCGAGGCATAGATGATCCGTATTTTAATAAAACGTATAGTAAAACACATTTAAATAAATTAGATGGTACAATAACTGTAGAGCCATTTAAAGACTTAGATATTGAATTTAGAGGTAATAAAACATATACCAAAAACACATCACAACAATTAGATGTTGTAGATAATACTTTAGCAGATTCTCCAATAACAGAATATGGAAACTACAGTATAAGTTTTAATATGTTAAATACATCCTTTAAAAATAGTAATGTAAATTTTGAAAAATTTAAAAATAATAGAGAAATAATCGCTCAACGTTTAGCATCTGAAACAGGACAATCAATAAATGGTTTTGGAGAAACAAGTCAACAAGTAACACTCCCAGCGTTTATAGCAGCTTATTCAGGTCAAGATGCCTCAAAAGTAAGTTTAAAACCATTTAAAAGCGTGCCAATTCCTGGATGGAAATTAAACTATAAAGGATTTATGAAAATGAAATGGTTTAAAAAACATTTTAGAAGTTTTTCTATTTCACACAGCTATAATTCTTTATATTCAATTACAAGTTTTAGTAATAATTTAGAATACAATGCAAATGACCCATATACTGAAACTGATATTGTAGGAAATTACTTTAATAAAACACTTTTTACAAATGTTAACTTATTAGAAGAATTTTCTCCATTAATAAAAGTTGATTTGAAAATGAAAAATTCATTTTCTTTTAGTGGTAGAATTAATAAAGATAGAGGGTTAACTTTAAATTTTAATAACAATACTATTACCCAAATAAAAGGAACAGAGTATGTTATAGGAGTGGGCTATAGAATTAAAGATATGGCAATGAGATTTAAATTTGGAGGTGAGAACACTAAATTAAAAGGAGATTTAAATTTAAGAGCAGATTTATCTTTAAGAGATAATTTAACAGTAATTAGAGCAATAGATCAAGATAATGATCAAGTAACAGGAGGGCAACGATTATTATCGTTAAAGTTTTTTGCAGATTATGCGGTTAGTAAAAGTTTAACAGCATCCTTTTACTTTGACCAAAGTTCTTCTCAATATGCAATTTCAACTACTTTCCCAAGGCAATCAGTAAGTTCAGGGTTAAGTATTAGATACGTTTTAGGAAATTAATTAATAATATAAATAAAGATTATAATGAATATACCAGCAGAATTAAAATATACAAAAGACCACGAGTGGGTTAGAGTAGATGGTGAAATAGCTACAATTGGAATTACTCAATTTGCTCAAAGTGAATTAGGAGATATTGTTTATGTTGATGTAGATACAGTTGACGAAACTGTTGAAAAAGATGAAGTCTTTGGATCAGTTGAAGCTGTAAAAACAGTATCAGACTTATTAATGCCATTAACAGGTGAAGTAACGTCTTTTAATGAAGCTCTTGAAGATGAGCCAGAAAAAGTAAATACAGATCCTTATGGAGAAGGTTGGATGATAAAAATATCAATTTCTGATGCAGCTCAAATAGAAGAATTATTATCAGCAGAAGATTATAAAAAACTCATTGGAGCGTAAATTATATTTATTTATCGCAATTTCATTTACAATAGCAATTACTGTTGGGAGTTTAATTTCAGTAAATAATGTTGTAGAATTGCCTCCAGTAAGATTTTTAGATAAATTTTTACATGCACTAGCCTATTTTTTAGTAACATTAAGTTGGTTGTTAACCTTTTATAAAAGTATAAAACTACCAAATAAAGGTGTTTTAGTAGCAATAGTTGTATTTATTTATGGCATAATTATTGAAGTTTTACAAGGAACTTTAACTATATATAGGCAAGCAGATTACTTTGATATGTTAGCCAATTTAGTAGGAATTGTAATTGCATGGCTGTTTTTTAACATTATTTTTCAAAAAAACAGAATGAAATAAAAAATATCCTTGTATAATATATTAAAATTATTAAATTAGCACACTATAAAAAATTTTTTAAAAGATGCAAATCAAAAAAAATCCAAAAGCAAACCTAGAAAATTACAGCAAGTTATTTATGCAGTTAGGTCTAGTATTAGCACTATTAGTGGTATACTTAGCTATTGAAAAAAAGACATATGATAGAGTTATTGGTGATCTTGGTCCCGTAGTTTTAAATATGGATGAAGAAGAAGAACAACTTGAACTTGAAATAATAAAACCACCAGAAGTAAAAACACCTCCACCACCAGCTCCAGATGTAATTGAAGTTGTAAAGGATGAGGAAGAAGTGGAAGAAACAGTTATAGAATCTACAGAGTCAGATGAAGATGAAGCTGTTGAAGTTGAAGAAATTATTGAGGTTGAAGAAGAAGAAGAGGTAATGGAAGATGTACCTTTTGCAATTATTGAAGACGTACCAGTTTATCCAGGTTGTAAAGGAAATAAAGCTAAATTAAGAGCTTGTTTACAAGAAAAGATAACGAAACACGTTAACAGAAAATTTAATTCAGATTTAGCTTCTGATTTAGGATTGTCTCCAGGTGTAAAGCGTATTTTTGTAATGTTTAAAATTGATAAGACAGGAAACATTACTAATGTAATGGCGCGTGCACCTCATAAAAGATTACAAGAAGAAGCAATTAGAGTTGTAAAATTATTACCTAAAATGACGCCAGGTAAACAACGTGGACGTCCAGTAGGTGTTAAATATAGTTTACCAATTGCCTTTAAAGTAGAATAAACACAAATAAAATTAATTAAAAAGCTCAACCATTGGTTGAGCTTTTTTTTTGGTATGTTTATTGTATTAACATAATTTTAACATTTATCCCTAGTTAGTAACAGTTATAAAAATTAAGAATCTTAATACCACTCAAAACAATTAATTTTAAATAACAAGCTAGTAAAAGGATGAAACAAAACTTATATAATTATGAAAACAAAAAAACATCCAAAAGCAAATTTAGAAAATTACAGTAAATTATTTGCACAATTAGGTCTAGTTTTATCATTACTTGTTGTGTACGTGTTAATTCAAAACAAAACCTTTGAAAAAAATATTAAAGGTTTAGAAGGGAGAAATCTAACAGAAAATTTTGCTCCTGAGCAAAATATAGAATATATAATTGAACCAATAAAAGTACAGCCAATTAAAAAACCACAAGTACTAGTTGATATAAAAAGAGAAGATAATGATTCAGATAAAGAAGAAGATGTATTTCAAATAATTGATGTGGATTTACCTATTGAAGAACCTAAATTTATTGATGTAGAACCTGAGGGTGCTGGTAATATAGTTGAAGATGTACCCTTCTCAATTATTGAAGACGCACCTGTTTATCCAGGTTGTAAAGGGAATAAAGAACAATTAAAAACTTGTTTACAAGAAAAAATAAAAAAGCATGTAAATAAAAAATTTAATTCAGACTTAGCATCTCAACTTGGTTTAACACATGGAGTAAAAAAAATATTTGTAATGTTTAAAATCGATAAAAATGGTAATATTACAGATATAAAGGCTCGTGCACCTCACAAAAAATTACAAGATGAAGCTATTAGGATTGTAAAATTATTACCTAAAATGACACCAGGAAAGCAACGTCAAGTGCCAGTAGGAGTTAAATATAGTTTACCTATAGTATTTAAGGTAGAATAGTAGTAACCTGAGTTCGATATAGTAATAAATACACATAGTTAATAATCAAAAATTTAAAGATGTTATCATTGCGAATTTTACTTTTTTTGAGTAAAATGTGGCAATCTGACTATCAATAAACAGATTGCTACTATACCTCTCTAGCAATGATTTAAATGATTGAAAATCAGTTGTTATTGTTTTTTCTTATACCGAACTTAGGCTAGTGATAAAAAGCCAGCCATAGTGTTGGCTTTTTTAATTAAATTATTGTGTTTTAGGTAAAAAAATCGTATCTTTAGTATGATATTTATCTTGCAAGATATTGTAATTTATAATATTTTGTTTTTCTAATTTCTTGCACTATAAGCTTTACTGTACATACAGTTTTTAGAAGTAGTTCTTGTTTAACCTAAACAAGGTAATAATGCAAATTAAAAAATATCCACACGCAGTACTTGAAAACTATAGTAAAATATTAATTCAGTTAGGATTGGTATTAGCACTTTTTATTGTTTATGAATTTATGAATATGAAATCTTATCCAAATTCGATAAAGGAATTAGCAGGAACTCTATTAAATGAAGAAGAAATAGAAAAAACTATTGAAGTTAAAATTATTGAACCAGAAGTTAAACCTATAGTAAAAACTGTTTTACCAGATAAAATTGTAAAAGTTGAAGATGAGGTTGAAATAATAGAAACAATTATTGAATCTACTGAGATTGATGAAACAGATGCTATAGTAATAGATTTAGATAAAAATTTTGTTTCAGTTGAAGAAGAAGAGGATGTTGTTGAAGATATCCCCTTTTTAGTTATAGAAAATGTTCCAGTTTTTCCAGGATGTACTGGAAATAATAAAGAACTTAGAGCTTGTTTTTCTGCTAAAATGTCAAAATTTGTTTCAAAAAAATTTAATGCAGAATTAGCTTCAGATATTGGGTTACAACAAGGAAGTGTCCAAAGAATTTTTGTGATGTTTAAAATTGATAAAAATGGTAACATAGCAAATATTCAAGCAAGAGCACCACATAAAAAACTACAACAAGAAGCCATAAGAGTTATAAATTTACTTCCAAAAATGACACCAGGGAAACAAAGAGGAAGAGCTGTTGGTGTAAGATACGGACTTCCAATAGTTTTTAAAGTAGAATAATTTTAACTTTTCAAACCTTATTATTGAATCTTTTTTACGAAGTAATAAAGTTTTATAAACTATTATGTGCTGTAAATTAGTATTTTCGTAAAATAATAGTTTATAAAATGAAAGTAAATAAATATTTAGATTCTACATATCTAAAAACAGCTGAACAAGCTAGTATTTCTGAAAAAGAAACTGAAAATAATGTAAAAGAATTAGTAAGCGAAGCAATTGAAAACAATTTTGTTTTGGCAATGATTCGTCCAAAATTTGTAGCAATGGCTCGTGAAATGGTAAAAAGTGCCAATTCTGAAACATTAATAGGCACTGTAATCGGTTTTCATGAAGGAACCTATAGTACTGATGAAAAATTAATTGAAGCTCAAAAAGCTGTTGATGATGATGTTGATGAGTTAGATTATGTTATAAATTATGAAGCTTTTAAAGAAGAAAAAATAAACTTAGTAAAAGCAGAAGTTTTTAAAGGGACAAAATTAGCATTAGACAATAATAAAGTTGCAAAGTGGATTATTGAAATTGCAGCTTTAACAAATGAAGAAATTATTTCAATTACTCAATTAATTCGTGACGTGGTTTTAGATAATTTTAGTGAAGATGATGCTGCTAAAGTTTTTGTAAAATCATCTACAGGTTTTTTTAAGACAGAAGGAGGTAAACCAAATGGAGCAACTTTTGAAGCGATGGAACTTATTGTTGAAAATGCAAAACCATTACCAGCAAAAGCAGCAGGAGGAGTTAGAAATTATGAAGATGCTGTTAAAATGGTAGAAATGGGTGTAACACGTATAGGAACTTCATCAGCCAAAGTAATTGCTGATGGTGGAGATACAACTGGAGGCTATTAAAAATGGAAAATTATTTTGCACACGAAACAGCCATAATTGATGATGGTTGTGAAATTGGAAAAGGCACTAAAATTTGGCATTTTAGTCATATCATGCCAAACTCAACCATTGGTGAAAATTGTAACATTGGTCAAAATGTTGTTATTTCACCTAATGTTATATTGGGTAAAAATGTGAAAGTGCAAAATAATGTTTCTATATATTCAGGTGTAATTTGTGAGGATGATGTATTTTTAGGTCCTTCAATGGTATTTACAAATGTAATAAATCCGAGAAGTGCTATTGTTAGACGAGGAGAATATTCAAAAACTTTGATAAAAAAAGGAGCTAGTATTGGTGCAAATGCCACTATTGTATGTGGAAATGATATTGGTGAGTATGCTTTTATTGGTGCAGGAGCAGTAGTAACAAAACAAGTTTTACCTTATGCACTGGTTGTTGGAAATCCTTCAAAGCAAATTGGTTGGATTAGTGAGTACGGACACAGATTAGAGTTTGATGAAAATAACCAAGCAACTTGTGCAGAGAGTGGTGAAAAATATCAATTAAAAGATAATAAAATAGAAAAAATCTCGTAATAGTAGCTATGAAGAAATTTATTTTTGGTTTAATTTTCCTTTTTTCTACATTTTCAGTTTTTTCTCAAACTGAAAAATACCCTGTTTTTACTTCTTGTGATTCAACAGTTATTTCAAAATTACCTTCTTGTTTTAAAAATGAAGTTAAAAAGGCTATAATTAATGAATTTAAAATACCTAAAAACATACAACAAGAAAATTTTAATGATACCATAAATATTGTTTTTTTAGTAAACACTTCTGGTAATTTTCAAGTTATTTATGTGAATTCTCCTTATAAAGAATTAAAAGAAGAAGTTGAGCGTGTTTTTACAACATTACCAAAAATAACACCTGCAAAATATAATAATCACCCAGTTGAAATGCAGTTTGTATTTCCGTTGTCAATTCCTTTAGAAAATAATATACAAGAAGAAATAGAAAAAAAGGAAGTTGTAGTTAAGGTAATTCAACCAAAAGAAATTTTAGTAAAAAAAGTAACTAAAAACACCTTATTTCCAGAACATAATAGCGAATTGAATATTCCTTTTACGCATGCGGAATATAGTTTGTACGATTATTATTTAAATAAATCTGATAATTCACACACTGCCGTTAAACCTTATCTGTATTCTGAAATAACTAAATATGTTGATTTAGATGCTCAAAAAAATAAACTCACAAAACCAAAGTCAACTTGGTTTGGTAAAAAGTTGTTGAATGAGCATATGGCATTTGTTAAGGGTGAAAATTTTTGGTTTACAATTGACCCTGGAGCAGATTTACAAGTTGGAAAAGATAGTGAAGATATTACTACATTTAATAATACTAGAGCTATACATGTAAATGGTGCGATTGGGAAAAAAATTAGTTTTTCAACTAGTTTTTATGAAAGCCAAGGAAGGTTTGCAAAGTATGTAAATGATTATGCTGAGTCTATTAGACCAGATGGTGGTAATCCTGCATTAATACCAGGAAGAGGAATAGCCAAAGAATTTAAATCTGATGCGTATGATTACCCTGTTGCTGAAGCTTATTTGTCGTATACACCAAATCAAACGTTTAATTTTCAGTTTGGAAATGGTAAAAATTTTATAGGTGATGGTTACCGTTCTTTATTTTTATCAGATGTTGCTTCTCCGTATCCATTTTTCAAAATAAATACTAATTTTTGGAAAATTAAATACACCAATCTTTGGATGTGGATGCAAGATGTTAGACCTGAATTGACAGTTGACGGAGCATACAGACAAAAATATATGGCAATTCACTATTTAAGTTGGAATGTTTCAAAAAAATTAAATATTGGTTTATTTGAAACTGTTATTTGGGATGATACAAATGATAGAGGTTTTGACATTAATTATTTAAATCCACTTATTTTTTATACAGCTGTAGAGTTTTCAACTGGTTCAAGAGCAGGAAACACCTTGCTTGGATTAAGTTTAAAATACAAGTTAAAAGATATTTCAATTTATTCTCAATTGATATTGGATGAGTTTAGAACATCTGAAATTACAGGAAGTAATGGATGGTGGGCAAATAAATATGGAATTCAAATAGGAGCTAAATATCACAATGCATTTAATATTGAAAACTTATACTTACAAGCAGAATACAATGCAGTTAGACCTTATACTTATTCTCACGATGAATTAAACTTAAATTATGGACATAACAACCAGCCTTTAGCACATTTATGGGGTTCAAACTTTAAAGAGGCAATAGGTATTGCTAGATATACTAAAGATCGTTGGTTTGCGAATGCAAAAATAATTATAGGAGAAAAAGGCTTTGATTTTGCTGATGGAGTAGATACGTTTAGTTATGGAGGTAATGTTTTTGAAGATAATGATAACAGAGAATCTGATTATGGAAATGAAATTGGCCAAGGAAATACCGCAACGGTTTTTATAGGAGATTTACAAATAGGTTATTTGGTAAATCCTGCTACAAATTTAAAATTGTTTGGCGGAATTACATTTAGAGATTTTAACCCAAATGCACCAACAGGTGTTTTTGATAAATCAAATTCAACTTGGATTTCATTTGGATTAAGAACAGATGTGTTTAATTGGAATTTCGACTTCTAATCAGTGTTCTTGTCATCATCTAATTCATGAAGCTCATCAAGTTGCATGAGAATATCAAAAGTTTTTTTAGCTTCTTCTTCATCAATTATAGAAATTGCAGCTCCTACATGAACCATAACATAATCACCAATATTAGCT
>Ga0209345_10004037_pt1 | contig 14518 bp, 11 predicted proteins | sample Cruoilmetagenom7_FD_187294 | JGI IMG/M metagenome (GOLD analysis project Ga0209345, IMG submission 187294) | Oil polluted marine microbial communities from Coal Oil Point, Santa Barbara, California, USA - Sample 7 (SPAdes) (version 2) | ecosystem: Environmental > Aquatic > Marine > Oil seeps ... | reverse complement strand
ACTTCTCACTACCTATATCTTTTTGTGAATCTATTTTTAAATCTATTTTATATTTATCACAATAGGCTTTAACTATATTAAGTCCTAAACCTACTCCACTGTTTAAACTGTCTTCTTGGTAATATTTATCAAAAACATGAAAAAGATTTTTTGTATCTATTCCTATACCTGTATCACTTATTTTTAATATATTATTTTCTAAGACTATATTTATTTGTCCATTTGTTTTATTGTATTTAATACCGTTTGAGATAAGGTTATCTATAACTTTTTCAAAGCCATTTTTATCTGTTTCTATCATAAGAGATTGTGGTTCGTAGTTTATTTGAATATCTTTTTTTATATCGATAAATTTATCAATTGATTTTGTCACAACTTCATCAATATCAAAACTTTCAACAGTAATATTATCTATCTTTTCTTTGAGTGAATATTCCATTTGTTTATACAGTTCCAATAGATTATCACAAGATTGCTCAATCCTATGTAATCTATCTATATTTTTACTATTTTCTTCTTTTTTTTGCAATATTTTTGTATTCATTTTTATAGTTGCCACTGGAGTATTTATCTCATGAAGTGTTTCTTTTATAAGATTTTGTATCTCTTTTTCGCTTTTAAATAATGGATGTAAAAGTGACTTACTTAAAAAATAGTAGAAAATGGAAGCAAATAAAAGTAATACAAAAGTAATAGGATAAAAAGTTTCTTGATTAAAACCAAACTTTACTGTTAAAAAATTGTAAATTATCAAAGTTAGTAATACTGTAAATACAACAACAATTGTATTTGATATTAAAAAATCCTTTTGTTTAATATTCAATCTTATATCCAATATTTTTTAAATTTGATATATTAAATATATCCTCATTATCAAATAATTTTTTAATATTATTTACATAAACACGGATTGACCCTTCACTATATTCTTCATTTACATTCCATAGTTTATTGATAATCATCTCTTTTGATACTATTGAATGATTATTTTGATAAAATAATTCAAATAAATTAAGAGCTTTCATACTAAATTTAATAATTATTCCATCTTTATTTACAGTTTTATTATCAAAATTAAATTCTAGATTTCCAACACTAACAACAGAATGTTTTTTAAATCTTTTGATTAATGAATTAACTCGCAAAACTAACTCATCCATATCAAATGGTTTTGTCAAAAAGTCATCAGCACCACTTTGAAAACCATCTTTTAAAGTTTCTTTATCTTTGTAAGATGTTAAAAATATAGTAGGTGTTTCATCACTACTAGAACGTAACTCTTTTAATAAATCCAATCCACTTATGTCAGGTAAATTTATATCAAGTAAATACAAATCATATCTATTCTCATAAGTGAGTTCTAAAAGTTTTTGAGAATTGTTCACATGTGTTACATTAAATTCTCCAAACTCTTCTAAATAATCAATTAAAGAAAGACTGAAAAGTTCATCATCTTCTAGTAGTAATATATTAGTCAATATTTATCCCTTAAAGTTTTGAAAAAGCTTCATAGTTTTGTCGTATTACATCATATGCAATAGTAGAAACACTATTTGCAATATTAATACTTCTAGTTCCTTTTGTCATTGGAATATTTACACAATTTTCTTTATTATTCTCAAGTAATTCTAAAGGAAGTCCTGCATCTTCTCGTCCAAAATAAAGGTAGTCATATGGTAAATATGAAGCTTTAAAATATGGTTTTTCTGTTTTAGTAGTAGCAAAAAAATGCCTATTTGAGAGTGGATTTTTTTTCCAAAATTCTTCAATATTTTCATATTGATACCACTCTAATTTGTCCCAATAATCCAACCCTGCTTTTTTAACCTCTTTAGCAGTTATATCATTACCCCAACCGTATGGTTTAATTAAATGTAAGATTCCACCTAAAGCAACTATAGTTCTACCTATTGTACCAACATTACCACTTGTTCTTGGTTCTAGTAATACTATATTTACCATTATATTTTCTCCTGTAATAACTCTTGATATCTATATCGTAAGAAAGATATATATGCTAGTCTTTCTTGATTTAGTAACAAAATAGCAATCTCTTTTAAATCTTTTCCTGTAGCTTTTGCTTTTCTAGTAACTACTTCTCGAAATTCAACTAAAGCTTTTTTTCTAGCTTCTTGTAGATAGTTATTAAATGTATTTAGTTGTAACAATAATATTGTATATAATACTTTTTCATCATCTAATCCACTTGATGTAATCTCCCCATCATTTTCATATTTAAAATACTCTCTTATATTTTCTACAATTGTTGGATTTAAAAATTTAGTTTCATCAAAACTATTCTCTTTTTTATGTCCACAGTATTCCCGTTCATTTCCATTGTTACAGATTCCATTACAAGATACAGAGATATTTCTGTAATTAAATGTTAAATTCATAAGGTCTAATGATTTTGGTTTTATATGTTCCAAATGAGAATTTTCTACACTGATTTTCCCTTCACAATAACAACATAAACCATTTTGTTCATTTTCTAGTATATATTTTCTTAGTTTTCGTTTATTTTGAGCAAGGTATTCATTCCACAAACTCAAAGTATTTGTATCATCTATGAAAAATTGCGGTGTATCAAGCTTTTCGATATATCTCATCCCTGTAGAGCCTTATCAAAATTTATAGCTTGAAAAAATGAACTATTTGGGCTTTCATATTCTAATATTTTTGCCTCTAAATCTTTTGCTTCTTGTGACTCTAATTTGTTCTCTTCAAAAAGCTTTCTATATTGTTTGTGTAACTCTTCTAACTCTTTTGGTAAATAATCTGCACCCATAATTGTTTTTACAATTGTATTAAGGTCTCTGTCTAGTGGTGGTTCTTTAAATTGTTTTGCAACTATCTTTTCATTTTCTTTTACTAAGAAAGTAATGTTTTTATATGGTGTTTGAGATATGATAAAAGGTGAATGTGTCGTTACTATAAACTGGTTATTTTCCCCTATATTTGAGTAAATTTTCATAATCTCTATTTGCCATTTTGGATGCAACGCAATCTCTGGTTCATCTATAAGAATTACTGAATTATATGGATTTAATATCATTAATGCAACAACTCTAGCATAAAGTTGTTGTTCTCCACTACTTAGATTGTCTATCGTAACTCTATCTCCATTTATAGTTTCAAAAACTGGTCTATTTTGATTGTGTATGTCTAAATCAATCAGTTTAGTTACAAATTCACTATCCTTGAAAATAGCATTAAATTTATCTATAGCATCTTTTGTTCTCTCTTTAGGAATACTTTTAGAACTAAGTCTTTCCTCTTTTATCACATAATCTTTTATAAAAAATTCAGCATTTCCTATAATATCACTTTGGTTTATAATATTTGTAAATTTATAAGATGTATCAATACTACTTTTAACTTGATAATTAAATGTCATATTAGATGGCATAAAAATTACTCTAGGAGAAGAGTGAATACCATTTTCATATTTATTATTATCCGTTAGATCCCTTTCAAAATAAACAATATTTCTTAACCACATATCATGATTTAGAGTATTATCGACCAAATTTTTATTATCATCTCTAATCATTTTACCATTTAAGTCATTACTGACAAATCTATTTAATATCCAATTTAATAAAGTAGTCTTACCACTTCCATTCACACCTGCTATAATATTTACTACATTTTTATTATCTTTAGGTATCTGGAATTCAATTTTTAAATTTTCTAAAACTTGATACTTTGTGATTTCTAAACTATTTACATACATATTATAACCCTTTATTAAATTTTCTATTATAAGATAACTGTTCTATTTCCATATACAAAAACTTTATCTTTTAAAACTAAATCTAAAGCATTTGATAATACAACTTTTTCTACATTTCTACCAGCATCTCTCATATCTTCCCACGAATATGTATGATCAATTATTGTGATATCTTGAGCAATAATTGGACCTTCATCTAAATCATTAGTAACCCAATGGCTTGTTGCTCCTATGATTTTTACACCTCTTTTATGTGCTTGTTTATATGGATTTGCTCCTATAAATGCAGGTAAAAATGAATGATGTATATTTAATACTTGTTTAGGAAAAGTATTCACAAAATTTGATGTAAGTATTCTCATATATTTTGCTAATACTATAAGTTCATAATCATATTTTTGAATAGTTTTTATAAGAAGCTTTTCATGTTCTTCTCTACTTAAGTTTTCATGAGATACATATTCAAATGGTATATCAAATTTTTCCACAAGCTGTTTTAAACTATCATGGTTTGATATAACAGCAGTGATATTTGCATTTAACTCACCAGCCATATATTTAATAAGCAAATCTCCTAAACAATGCATCTCTTTTGTTGCAAGTATTACTATATCTTTTTTATCATTATTTGTAAGCTTTATATTTGCATTGTCAGGAAGAACTTTTTTTAAGTCACTTATTAAAACTTTTTTATCAAAACTACCTGTAATAACAGTTCTCATAAAAAACTCGTTCGTTTCATTATCAACAAACTCTGAGTTGTTAACAATATTTAAGTTGTGTTCAAATAATACTTTTGAAATTGTATATACTAAACCTTTTGTATCGTTTGTCTCAATAAGTAATCTAAATTTTTCCATTCATCTCTCTTTATCTATTATTTAATTCATTTAGACGCGATAATATCATATCTTTAGTTTAAATTGTATAAAATAAGTTCATGATAAAATTGATATTAATAACAAGTTTAATTGCAAATTTTTTATTTTCTAATGATTTAGATATAAAACAGCTTCAAAAAGAGTTCAGACAAAACGTTATAGAACTCAATGTCTATCAAAAAAGATTTCCTAAATTTCTTAATCAAACGTGCCATAAAGAATATAATTGTTTAAAAAAACAAATCATAAGACTCAAAAGTTGGGAAAGTGTTCAAAAAGATAAAAAATTACAACATATGCTTACTCTGAAACTTTCAAAAGAACTTTACAATAAAGAGTATTGGGACAAAATTTTAGAACAATTAAACAAGAAAAATATTTATTTAACCCACAGTCAATTTATAAGTATCATTGACTTAAGTAACCAATACTTCATAGTTGCTCTTTGGAATAATCAATTACAACAATATCAATATGTAGGGAAAGATTTAATCTCAAGTGGAAATATTAAAAGAGAAGCTGAAGTACAATATGGAGAAAATCATTATTTAAAAACACCTACAGGTGTATTTGAAACGCAACTTGGTTGGCGATCAGATGGTAAAAAAAATGAAGATAATATTACTTTAGGTTACGGAGAAAGAGATAGATATATATTTTATTTTGGGAAACTTGAAACAATAAGATACAACACTTTTGATGAAAATAGAAACAAAATAGATAACCCTGATAAATGGAAACTTATACGTGATAAACTAGATTTTGCTTTGCATTCTCATAAATCTTCCCTTCCTATGGGAGTACCAAATTCACACGGCTGTGTAAGAACAACTGATGAACTCAATAGATTTTTAGATAATAATTTAGTTTTACATAAAAATGTACTTACTGGTTCACAATGGAATCACAAATATGCTAAAGCACCTGAATCTCCTGCTTATTTTGAAATAGCCGGAAAGTATTTAATCATATTAGATAATATTTAAGATAATCTACTTAAATATTCCCTCATTAAATGTTTTTATTAGTTTTTTGATATAATCGCGATAAATTAAAAATACTTAGGGAAAATATGAGCAACAAATACAATCCAAAAGAAACAGAAGATAAATACTATAAAATATGGGAAGATAGAGGTTATTTCGAGATAGATGGAAATAAATCTATCCAAGAAGATGGAAAGAACTTTGCTATAATGATGCCACCACCTAATGTAACTGGGTCATTACATATAGGGCATGCACTTACTTTTACATTACAAGATATTATTACTAGATATAAAAGAATGGATGGTTTTAAAACTCTTTGGCAACCAGGAACTGATCATGCAGGGATTGCAACTCAAAATGTAGTTGAAAAACAACTATTAGCGGAAGGTACTACAAAAGAGGAAATAGGGAGAGAAAAATTCCTAGAAAGAGCTTGGAAACAAAAAGAGACAAGTGGTGGGAATATAGTACACCAAATGAGAAAACTAGGAGTAAGTCCAGCTTGGAGTCGTGAACGATTTACTATGGATGATGGTTTGAAAGAAGCAGTAAAAGAAGCTTTTGTTCATCTTTATAATGAAGGTATGATAGTACAAAACAACTATATGATAAACTGGTGTACGCATGATGGTGCATTAAGTGATATAGAAGTTGAACATGAAGAGATTAATGGTAAATTTTATAATATGATTTATAAATTTGCGGATGGTAGTGGGGAAGTTGAAGTTGCAACAACAAGACCTGAAACTTATTTTGGAGATACTGCTATTATGGTACATCCTGAAGATACTAGATATACTAATATAGTAGGGAAAGAAGTACTACTTCCTCTTACAAATAGAAAAATTAAAATCATCACAGATTCTCATGTAGATATGGAATTTGGAACTGGTGTTGTTAAAGTAACTCCAGCCCATGACCAAAATGACTACGAAGTAGGTAAACGTCATGATTTAGAGTTTATAACTGTATTTGATGAACAAGGTATTTTAAATGAATACTGTGGAGAGTTTGCTGGGTTAGAAAGACTAGAAGCAAGAAAACCAATAGTTGAGAAATTAAAACAAGAGGGATATATAGTAAAAATAGAAGATCATATTCATCAAGTTGGTCATTGTTATAGATGTAAAAATATAGTTGAGCCTTACATCTCCAAACAATGGTTTGTACGAAGTGAAGTTGCTAAAAAATCTATTGAAAAAACTTATGCTGGAGAAACACAATTTCATCCATCACATTGGCTAAACTCATATAGAGCTTGGATGGATGAACTAAGAGATTGGTGTATCTCAAGACAACTTTGGTGGGGACATAGAATACCTGTATTTACTTGTGAAGATTGTGGTCATCAATGGGCTGATAAAGATGATGAGCCTGAAGCTTGTCCTCATTGTGCTAGTAAAAACTACACACAAGACCCTGACGTACTTGATACTTGGTTTAGTAGTGCTTTATGGGCATTTTCACCACTTGGTTGGGGAAACAATGGAAAAATGGGGGAGACTTTTACACCTGAAGATTTAAAAGACTTTTATCCAAATAGTTTACTTATCACTGGTTTTGACATTATGTTTTTCTGGGTTGCTCGTATGATGATGATGGGAGAACATTTTCAAGGTGAACTACCTTTTAAAGATATCTATATGCATGCACTTGTTAGAGATGAACATGGAGCAAAGATGTCAAAATCAAAAGGAAATGTTATAGACCCACTTGATATGGTTGAAGAGCATAGTGCTGATATTATTAGATTTACACTTGCATTTTTAGCTGTTCAAGGACGAGACATTAAGCTAGGTGCTAAAAACTTAGAACAATTTAGAAACTTTACAAATAAACTTTATAATGCAAGTAACTTTTTACAACTTAATGTAGATACATTCCCTGATCTAAAAGATATTAAAATCGAAACAGTATTAGGAAAATGGATGCAAAGTAGACTTTCAAGTGCAGTTGATGAGATAAGAGACGCAATAGAAAACTATAGATTCAACGAAGCTGCATCAAGTTTATATAAATTTGTATGGAATGAGTTCTGTGACTGGGGTATCGAATATTCAAAGGGTTCAAAAGAATCTATTGTGGAACTTGGAGCAATTTTCAAAGAAACATTAAAAATGATATCTCCATTTATGCCATTTATCTCTGAACATTTATATCATAAACTTTCAGGTACTACACTTGAAGATGGTGAATCAGTTATGATTATGAACTTTCCAAAAGATATAACAAAAGATGAAGAAGCGGAAGCTATGTTTGCAATTATTGAGGAAGCTATAACAGCAATAAGAAGAGCCAAAGTTATCATAGATATGGGAAATAGTAAGATTCCAAAAGCGTATATCAAACTCAATGATAATATGAATGTGGAAATTATGAAACCATTTATAGAAAAATTAGCAAAAGTCGAAACTTTGGAATTTGTAGTGGCAAAAGTAGCTGATGCTATAACAGATGTAAGTGATAATCTTGAAGTATATATCCCAACAGGTGAAATAGATATGACACCAATTATCAATAAACTAACACGTCAAAAAGAGAAACTAGAAAAAGAGATAGGAAAACTTTCAGGTATGTTGTCAAATGAAAGATTTGTAGCAAATGCACCTACAAATGTAATAGAGGAAAATAAAGCTGGATTAGCAGCAGCACAAGAAAAACTTGAAAAAGTAGAGCTTGAGTTAAAATCTTTGAGTTAAACTCAAGTTTAACTCAGTAATAAAAAAGGGATGATGTTGCCATCATCCCTTTTTTGATATTTCAAATTAATGAAAATGGTTATTATAAACCTGTAACGTTTTCTGCTTGTGGACCTTTTTCACCTTGTCCAATTTCAAAAGTTACTTCTTGACCTTCATTTAATGAAGCTCTTTCATATCCGTTACTATTAATTTGTCTAAAATGTACGAATACATCTTTCCCACCATCTTTTTGTTCGATAAAACCGAAACCTTTTTCACTGTTGAACCATTTTACTGTTCCATGTACTAATGTTGCCATTGTAATTCCTTTGTTGTTAAATATGCCAAATCGCTAAGGCGGTAAAAATATAATATGAGATTTTCTTTTAGGATGAATGTATTGTAAACTTAAAGCTATCAATATAAAGCAGACTAAAGATGTAACTCGAACCATCTTTTTGTGAACGTAGTATATCACAATAAAATATAAATTACAACTGTTATTATACTTTTATTTTAATTTTAGCGATTTGTTCAATAATTTCACCTAATTACCAATGTTCTCATGCATAATTTCTTTTAAAACTTTCTATTTACTAATATCAAATTTAATGCAAATATAGTACAATTGTTTCAGTATAGTGTCATAATAAAGATACAAAGGATAGTTAATATGAAAAAAATACTTAATAATATCTCAAAAGTTTGGATTATTGTATTTGTTATATTATTTATTGTTACTTTTTTATATATTCAACTCACAGCCCCTACTCCTAAAAAAACACTTCGTATTGCCACAGCTGCTGTTGGAAGTGATAGTTATGCTTATGCAATGTCATACAAAGCATTATTAGCACCTGAAGGTGTGGAACTTGAAGTGATACCTACCCTTGGTAGTTTAGATACAGTAGGCTATCTAAAAGCAAAACAAGCGGATATTGGCTTTGTACATAGTGGGATACTTTTAAACAAACGAGAATATAACTTTGAATCTCTTGCAAGTGTGTATTATGAACCACTTTGGATATTTTATAGAAATGATGGTTATAGTATGAATTACCTTATAGAAGCTACAGGCAAAAATCTAGGTATTAGTATGACAAACGATGGTACTTATGATTTAGCACAAAAACTTTCTCTCTCAAATGGACTTATTGATAGTGTAAATACTACATATATTTACGATGAAGATACGCTTACTCAACTAAAAGATAAAAAAATTGATATCTTCATAACACTTGCTACAAAAGATAATCAAAATATACAAAATCTACTAGCAGACCCAGATATAGAGCTTATGAGTCTAAAAAGAATCAATGCTTATACTCAAAAGTTTGATTATCTTATCTCTTTAAAACTTTATGAAGGAAGTATGGATTTATATAAAAATCTTCCCTCAACAGATGTCAATTTATTAAGTACTACCCAAAACTTAGTATGTAATCCAAATATACCAGGGGAATTACTACGAATATTTTTAAAAAAAGTACAACAAATACATGGAGAAAAATCATTTTTTCAGAATGCTGATGAGTTTTTAAATTCAAAACATATTGATACTGTAATCAATAATGATGCACAACTTTATCTACTCAACGGAGAATCATGGTTAGAGAAAATTTTTCCATACTGGATAGCTTCAAATATAGATAGACTAAAACTACTTATTATTCCTCTTCTTTGGCTTATTATTCCTCTTTTTAAAAGTATTATCCCTTTATATGTGATAACTACTAGAGCGAAAATATACAAATGGTATGAAAAATTAGATACGCTTAATAAAAGAATAAATAACAATGAAAATAAAGATGAGATACTAAAAGAGATAAAAAGTCTCAAAGAGGAGATAGAAATAAAAACGCAAGTACCCCTTTCATACAAAGGGGAGTTTTATAATCTTATTGTACATCTTGAACTTTTGGAAAAGAAACTTGGAAAAGCATAAAACCAGAAAAATTATAACTCTTCTGGTCTTCCAAAATAGTATCCTTGAGAATAATCAACTCCTATCTCATTTAAGATATTAAAAATAGATTCATTTTCCACATATTCTGCGATAGTTTTAATATCTTGTTTTTGTGCAAAAAGAACTATTGTTTCGACTATATTTCTACTAAACTGGTCATTTTCAATATTTTTAACCAAAGAACCATCTATTTTAACAATATCAGGATTAAATTCCAAAATCCTTTCAAAATTAGAGTATCCAGTACCAAAGTCATCTATTGCTATTTGAACTCCTTTAGATTTCACTTCAGAAATAAAATCTTTAATGATTATGAAGTCTTTTACAGTTTCATCCTCTAAAAGCTCAAATACAACTCTATGTGCATCATCTTTATACTGTTCTAAAAGAGTGAATATTTGTACTCTTGTTTGCTCTTTTTCAATATCTACAGCTGAGATATTTATAGAAAGTTTTGTATTTATTCTATGCAAAATCTTAAAAGAATTTTCTAATACCCTTTGAGTTATTTTATTATAATAGTTTCCTTTTTTAGAAACATTTAAAAAATGAAATGGAGAGAGTATATTTCCATTTTCATCTATAAGTCTTACAAGTGACTCATACTTTTCTACCTCTTGTGTTTTATTATTAATTATGGGCTGAAAGTAAGATACTATATTGTAGTTATCCAATGCAATTTTTACAGTTTTTATCATCTCTAAATTTTCTTTTGCTTCTTGTGAAGCAAAAATTGAAGAGTCATTAGAGAAGTTTACTTTTGTTTTCATCCTTAAAGCATTTTCTAGTCCCTCTTTTGCATCTTCATACAACATATATTTTCCAATAGAATAACTTACCGTAATGTTAAGATCAAATTCCATATCATCAAATACTAAATTTGAATTTTTCACATTTTCAATAAAAGTATTTAAATATTCTTCTATACTTTGTTTTGTATTTTCAAAGTTACCAAACTCAGCTAATAAAGCAAAACACCCATTACTTAATGAGTATGCATTTTCAAAATTATAACTTTTAGGAAGATAAGAAAGAAGATTAAAGGTAAAGTTTTTTTCTACCTTATCAACTGTTAAAACATTATAAAATTTTTCTAACATATCAAATTCATTTATTTGTACTAAAACTAAAATAGAGAGTTCATTTTGCTCTATTTGTTCAAAAAGGTATTTTTTATCATCAATGACTCCATTAAGATTATCTCGAACTGCAACAAACTCAACAACTCGACCGTCAATATCTTTAATTGGTGTAATAATAGTATGCACATAATAAGAACTTCCGCTCTTAGATTTATTTTGAACTACCCCTTCCCAACTTTGTTCTTTTATTTTTATAGTATTCCATATCTCTGCATATATATCATTTGTATTCTCATGATGTCTTGTAATACTATGTTTTTTGCCTAAAACTTCCTCTTTTTCGTATCCACTAATCTTGCAAAAACTATCATTTACATATGTAATATTACCAACAGTATCAGTTTTTGAAAGAATACTACTTTTATCAATTAGAGCTAAATATTGCTCAAGATAACACTTATAATTTTTTGCTTCATATTCAAATTGAAATTTTTCAATCACTTTCTCAAGCGTATCAAGAAGTTCTTCAATCTTAAAAGGTTTTAAAATATACCCATTTACATTTAGTTGAATACTCTGAAGAAATATCTCTGAATTAGTATTTTTTGAAATTATTATAGTATAACAATTTTTATCTATATTTTTTATCGCTTGTAACATCTCTATACCACTTAGTTTAGGTATATCAATAGCAGTAATAACAATATCTATATTGTTGTCTTTAAACTTTTTTAAACCATCTTCTCCATCTGTCGCAATGACAAGATTATCAAATATTTTTGTCAAAAAATCCAAAGTATTTTTTTGTGCTTTATAATCACATTCCACATACATTACCCTTATATTTGTAGAGTGTGAATGTAACTTCTTTAACCTATCTATCATATATAAACCTTATTAAAATCTTCCTATTTAATCAAACCTTTATAATACTTTTAAAAATTATTATATCTTTTTTATCCCAAATTAAACTTTAGTTTGTATATTTTATAAAAATATAGAATATAATTAAAAGATAAAAATACACTATAAGACTACAGCTCTTTTTGATATAATAATTCCCATGGAAGATAAAATAATAAAACAACTAAAACAACACAATTTACTAAAAATAATTGATGAACCTCTTGATATTTATCTTGAGATTCCACATATAGCATACATAGAAGTTAAAAAAGAGGATAGTAAAGCCCTACTCTTTACACACCCTGTAGACAAAAAAAATCATAAAGAATTCACTACACCAGTACTTATGAATGTTTTTTGTAATGAAAAAGCTGTAGAGTTATTTATAGGTGATGGGGATACTATTGCAAAAGAGATTCAAAGTTTATTAAAGATGAAGCCACCGAGTGGTTTTATGGATAAGCTTTCTATGTTTGGACAACTTTTTAATCTTAAATCAGTATTCCCAAAACGATTAAGTGGGAAAGGTGAATGTCAACAGATTATAAAAACGGGAACTGATGCAAAACTTAGCGACTTACCAATTCTCACTACTTGGGAACAAGATGGAGGACCATTTATCACTATGGGACAAGTCTATACTACAAGTCTATACGGAAAGATGCACAATGTTGGAATGTATAGACTTCAAATGTATGATGATCAAACTTTAGGGATGCATTGGCAGATACATAAAGATAGTAATCATTTTTTCCATGAGTACAAAAAAGCTGGTAAAAAAATGCCAGTTAGTATTGGAATTGGTGGAGACCCTATGTATATCTGGTGTGGACAAGCTCCACTTCCGATAGGTGTGTTTGAGTTGATGTTATATGGATTTGTAAAAAAAGAAAATGCAAGACTTGTAAAATCTATCACAAATGATATCTATGTACCATATGATGTTGATTTTGTAATAGAAGGTTTTGTAGATGTTGAAAATATGCGAATCGAAGGACCATTTGGAGATCATACTGGATATTATACTCTTGAAGAGGAGTATCCATTTTTAGAAGTAACTGCAATTACATCTAAGAAAAATCCAGTATTTGCAGCTACTGTTGTAGGAAAACCTCTTTTAGAAGATAAATATATGGGGCATGCAACTGAGCGTATTTTCCTTCCCCTACTTCAAACTACAGCACCTGATTTGTTAGATTATTATATGCCCGAAAATGGTGTATTTCATAATCTTATCTTAGGAAAAATAAAAACAGCCTATCCAGGTCATGCAAGTCAAATTATGCACGCATTTTGGGGTGTAGGTCAGATGAGTTTTGTAAAACACGCAATTTTTGTAAATCAAGATGCACCAGAACTTTCAAGCGATGAGATAATTCCATATATTTTAAATAGAGTAGATGCCCAAGAGTTACTTATCACCAAAGGTGTAGTTGATGCTCTTGACCATAGTTCACCTAAGTTTGCAGTTGGTGGAAAGCTTGGGATTGATTGTACAGGTGATGAGATAAGTGAACTTGGTATTGAAGTTTTAGAAGACAAAATTTTATTAGAAAAAATGCAAAAAATTTCAACTGAAATCAAAGGTTTAAAACAATATTTTATAAATACAAAAAATCCAATAGTAGTTATATCTGTGGAGAAAAACAGAAGTCAAAAGTACCTCATAGAGGAACTAAAACCTCTATTCTCTCATATCAAAATACTAGCAATAGTAGATGAAAAAAACAACACACTAGATAATGCTTATATGCTAGTATGGAGAGTTGTAAACAATATAGATAGCAATAGAGATATTTATATAGACGGAGATACTATAAGTATAGATGCTACAAATAAAAACTCACATGATAATTTCAAAAGAAGATGGCCCGATGATGTTGTGTGTACAAAGAGCGTGATTGAGGATTTAAGAAAGAGAAAAATTATTGATGTGGATGATGCGTTTATTGATTATTGGGAAATTGTATAAAATATCAATCGTTACACAAAAAGGGAATACAATGGAATCACTATTAGCTAGAATTGTTTTTTTATAATAGCGTTTCTTATCGGAGCTGAAATTTTACTTTTTATTAAAGTCAAATACAAAACATTAAGAATTAACCCACCTTCTATCATTGGAATCATTTTTATTCTTGGTGGTTTATTTAATTGTCCCAAACACGCTAGTTTAAACTATGCACTTTAGTGCAAGGCTTTAGCTTCTACAAACTTCTAAAGTGCTAGAATAAAATATGAGATATGGAAACCACACAAAAAGTCAAATACAGATAC
>Ga0209345_10004036_pt1 | contig 14518 bp, 11 predicted proteins | sample Cruoilmetagenom7_FD_187294 | JGI IMG/M metagenome (GOLD analysis project Ga0209345, IMG submission 187294) | Oil polluted marine microbial communities from Coal Oil Point, Santa Barbara, California, USA - Sample 7 (SPAdes) (version 2) | ecosystem: Environmental > Aquatic > Marine > Oil seeps ... | reverse complement strand
AATCAATCGCGAATGCGTGTTTCTCGTGAATCAGCCTCTTTGAAATGTGAATGATTCAGGCCGCCCGATGGTAATGCCGGAGCAATCCGCCGAGCCGAGTGTCGCATCTGATCTCGCCAACAGTAGTCGGGGAGCCATCATTCATGATCGGTCGATTCCCAATCCCCTGGTGCGGGCGTTCGTAGTGGTAGTGCTCGACATATTCGCTGATCAAGAAATCAAGATGCTTCCCGCCGACCGGGATGAAGTGATCGAGGCACTCGGTCTTCAATGACTTGATCCATCGTTCGATGTGTGCGTTCATCAGCGGTGCTTTGATTGGTAGCGGATACGGCTTCATGCCTTCTCGAAGTAGGACTTCATTAAACTCTCGCGAGTAGAGTACATCATTGTCACGCACAAGAATAGTGGGGGGTTGCAATCCGAGTTGCTTTACCATCATCGGGAAGCATTCGGCGACTCGGCACATCCAGTCACTGGTGGGGTGCCGTGTTGATTTCGTGACGATTACTCTTCTGCTCTCAATGTGCATGAATACAAGTGTGGTGTATCGTTTGAGCCCGCTTGGTGTGAGCACTTTCTTGGTGAAGAAATCGCAGGACCAGAGTGTTGACGCGTGTCGTTTTAGGAACCGATCCCAGACTGGTTTCACTCGATCCGGTGCGGGCTCAATACCATGTTCTTTCAGGATCAATCGCACCGTTGTTCGCGAGACCGACATGATCCTGAGCTTCCGGAGTTCTCCAAGAATTCGCGTGTATCCCCAGCCGGGAGTCTTGGCCATCTGCAGGACCAGCTTCTTCAGATCTCGTTTGGTTGGTGGTCGCCCAGTCTTGCCATTGGCATTGCGTTTCTTATGAGCTTTCGAACGAAGCCACCTCTGGAATGTGCTATATTGAACAATGGTGATGATGTCGCGCAAAGCTGGACCGACAGCCCTCCCAAACCGGATCAGTCTCCGGCGCTCTCGTTTGGTCAATGAAACACGCTTGGGGAGTTTTCCCCGGAGGATCCGATTCTCGATAGTGAGGTATTGGAGCTGGGTAATCAGCTGATCGTGATTCGATCGGCCGAAAGCCAAGAGTTTGGGCAAGTGGGGGGTATTCATGTGCAATCCAGGGCGCGGATAGGGTTTTTGAACCCTAGAGGGCGGGGTTTCTGCTAAAATTAAGCTAATTCTAGAGAGACTGGATGCCATATGTTTGAACACACTCCGATCGTGAGCACGCCGGCCAGGTCAACAAGCTCGAAGGGCAACTGCATCTCTGAATCTGAATATGGGTCTGGGCACCAGACCGCATCAATCCATCGTGAGATGTCAACATCAGACCCCATGTATCATCCTCTTGCTTCGCGGAAAGCGAGCCGACCCCGTGAAGGGCCGGCTCGTGAGTTGGTGTTGCTCGGGGGCATTACTCCCTCCGCAACCGAGCGGCTTACCAGGCGTGAGCTCGCGTGATCCTGGCTGGTTCAACCACCCCCAAATAGCAAGAAGTGATCAGACCAAATAGCGGGTGATCGGGATCGAACCGACGACGTTCAGCTTGGGAAGCTGACGCTCTACCACTGAGCTACACCCGCGTGTATCCGTACCGGCTGGGTCCTATCGGACGCAGCCGGTCTGTATTGTATTCGCTCATGGTGGGTTTGGCCAGAGTGAAATCCATCGCAGATCCTCAATTTTGGAATGCTGCGCTTTGGCCAAAACCGCGTGTGAATCACAGGGATGAGCTCTGAGCCGCATACTATTTCGCATGACCAAGACTTGGAGTTGGCAACAAGCTCGGGAACACTCCGTGACCATCGTGGACGGCTTTCGAGTCGGACACTCGACGGACGCCGAGAACCTCACCGGATGCACCGCGATCGTCTGCGATCAGGACGCGGTCGCTGGGATCGATGTCCGGGGCGGAGCAACCGCATCTCACGAAATCGAACTCCTCGACCCCTGCGGACTCGTTGAAATGGTCCAAGGGATCATGCTCACCGGCGGATCAGCAATGGGGCTCGGGTGTGTTCAAGGGGCTGTCGAATACTTCCGCGATGCAAACCGAGGATTCCAGACCCAGCAAGGAACGGTTCCCATTGTGCCTGCAGCCGCGTTGTACGACCTTGGGATCGGCTCGCCATCAGCATATCCCACCAGCAAAGACGGCCGATCCGCGTGTGAATCAGCATCGGTCGATTTCGCGCGAGGGAGTATCGGCGCAGGAACCGGAGCCGCGGTCGGGAAAATCCATGGCCACGACCACGCGATGAGAGGCGGGATCGGCACCGCAGGATGGGAGACCGAAGACGGCCTCCGCGTCGGAGCGATCGTTGCGGTCAACGCGTTCGGCGATGTACTCAACGCAGAATCCGGCGCGATCGTCGCGGGCGCGCGTACGGCAGGAGACAAGCCGCTCTCCACCGCCGATGAACTCATCGCCGGCAACCTCCCGACGGTCAAGTTTGGGAGCAACACCACCCTCTGCGTGCTGACCACCAACGCGAAACTCACCAAGACGCAGGCGTGCATCGTGGCGCGGATTGCTCAATCTGGTATATCCAGGTCCGTGTCCCCATGCCATACGCAATATGACGGCGACATGGTTTTCGCGTTGTCGATCGGTGAGCACGCGAGCGATGTCAACCGGACGGGTGTGCTTGGATCACGCGTCATCGAAGCGGCGGTAATGGACGCGATCCTCCGCGCGACCCCAGCCGACAGCGTTCCCAGCGCCCACGATCTGGGCTGGTTCAATAGCGGAGCAAGCAAGTGAATCCGCAAACACCAATGCTCTACATCCATTCGCTCGAAGCGGATCGGCTGGGTGACGGACTCAGCGCGGGTGAATCAAGCGGATTGGACGGAGCCGTCCTTCGTTCGCTTTCGAGCCGAGCGATGTACTTGTCGAAACCGGGTGATGCGGTGGTGGTGGACTCGGAACCCGATCCCAATTGGCTGAGCTATCTTTCAAGCATTGGACTGGGGTTGGGAGACTGGTATGTTCCCAAAGGTGAAGGCACGACGCTCGCTCAACAGATGCTCTCCGACGATGATTTGATGCAGTTGCTGCCGAGTCGCACGATGGTGCTCGCGCCGTATATGGGTGGCGATGAGGTTCAGCATCTCGCGACAGAACTCGGATTGAAGATCATAACCCCGCCAACACCACTGCTTGATACACTCAATCTGAAATCAAACCTGCAACCGATTCTTATTGACTTGGGATTGCCGACGATCTCAACCACGATCATGAATCGAGAGGAGCTCATCAGCGGAACCCGCAAACTTCTGAATGAAACAGGAGCTGTCATGGTCCGCTCAGACCTGAGCATCGGTGGCCTCGGAGTCTGGAAAGTTGAACGCGAACTTGACCTCGACACACTGCTTACGGATGCCCAGCGATCCAACCCAGATCGACTCTTCATCCTCCAGCCCCTGCTCGATGTGGTCAACTCCCCGAATGTGCAGTACGAAATCACCCAGCAGGGCTTTCAGTTCCTCGGCGTCTCCGAACAGCAAATGACCCAGAGCTTCGCGTTCGGAGGCAACGAGTTCCCCAGCCCTTTCGGTAATGATCCAAGACTGATCAAACAAAGCGACCGCATCGCGGAGTGGCTCCACACCAAAGGCTACCTCGGTCTCGTCGGGATTGATTTCATCGTCACCACAGACGATCAGGTTTTCATCGTGGAAATCAACCCCCGCGTCAACACCTCGACCTTCCCTCTGTTAATGTGTTCCCGGCTTGGTCGGAAAGCGTTTCAGCTCGTGACCGGTATCCCAACAGGTGCGTATATCGGCTTTCAATCGACGGCTGCAACCATCGGTCCGGATCTTCTCTACGATCCGAACCGAGGCAATGGTGTGATTCCGTTGATGATCCCATCGTCAAGCCGTCCTGTGCTTGATGCGATGATCTTTGCAGACGATCTGGACACGGTGCGGAGTCTCAGCGATGAACTCAGATCACGCGCTCGCGCGTTCACTACGGCCGCTGGAGTGCAATCATGACCGGGATTCAGGTTGTCAACGGTCGACTTAAGCTCGACGGGATAGATGTGAACGAAGCCGCGGATCGGTTCGGGACACCGATGTACATTTACGCTGGCGATTCGATCAAAGCCGCTGTGCATGATCTCAAGTCCGCACTCGGTGATCAGGTCTCCGTGTACTACTCGATCAAAGCGAATCCATCGGTCGCGATTTGTGATCTGATCCGCAGCGCGGGAGTCGATGGTGCAGAAATCGCATCCAGCGGCGAACTGATCGCCGCACTCCACAGCGGCTTCGGACCATCCGCCATCATCTTCGCGGGGCCCGGAAAGACCGACGAAGAACTTGCACATGCTGTTCAAAGCAAGGTCGGGCAGATCAACATCGAATCGCTGAACGAGCTTAACCGGGTCAACACAATCGCAGGATCGCTCGGCGTGGTTCAACGGATCGGCATCCGGGTCAACCCAGAAACCGGTGATTCCGGACTCGGCAAGATCCGAACCGGTGGGGGGGCTCAAAAGTTTGGCATCGACGAATCCAGAGTCGTCCACGCGATCAGACTCGCAGACGAGTTGGGGCATGTCGAGTTCGCAGGACTCCACACAATGCTGGGTTCACAAGTGCTCGACGCGGACGCGTTGCTCGCGTCTTGCAAAAACGCGCTGCATATGGCCGCGCGAGTTGGATCAGAAGCCAATGTCCGAATCGAATCGCTGAACTTCGGGGGCGGCTTGGGTGTCCCGCATACGGATGACGACCCAAAATTCGACATCCAAAGCTTCGGCAAAGAGCTTGCGATACTCATCGAGAACGCAAAGCAAAGCCCAGTACTCACTGAACTCCGCTGCATGATCGAGCCAGGACGGGTGCTGGTTTCCGAGCACGGCTTGTATGTGTCGCGCATTATCGATGTCAAAGAATCGGTCGGGCAAACCTTCGCGATCCTTGATGGGGGAATCCATCAAGCGTTGCTCCCGATCACCGCAAACACCTACCGCATCGTCATTGCAAACCGAGCCGAACACGGCAATCAATCGCCTGTTTCGCTGGGGGGTCCGCTCTGTACCTCTGCCGATCAATGGCGATCCGAAGTCCAACTCCCAGATGTACAGGTGGGTGATGTGGTCGCGATGTACAACTCCGGAGCGTACGGACTCACCGCGTCGATGAACATGTTCCTCAGCAGAGGGACACCAATCGAGGTGCTGGTTCGTCACGGTGTCTGCTCGGTGATCCGGGAGCGATGGTCACCCGAGTCGGTGCTTGATGGTCAAATCATTCCCTAGACTTGAGCTATGCGGATCATCGAAACCGCCAACCAGATGCGGTCGTGGATCAACGACCAAACAGCCGAGGGGAAATCCGTTGGCTTTGTCCCTACGCAGGGGTGCTTGCACGAGGGGCACGAGAGTCTGCTCAAGCAAGCGCAAGCGGAATGTGACCGCGTGGTCCTGAGTCTGTTCGTCAACCCGATCCAGTTCAGAAAGCCTGCGTACGAAGCGTACCCGCGCCGGATCGAAGCGGATCTCAAGATTGCTGAGCGCTGCGGGGTCGATGCCGTCTTCATGCCGAGCGTTGAAGAGATCTACCCGTATGGATTGTCTTTGGACGATCTCTTTGCGCTGCAAGTGGGCGACTCAGGTCCTCGCCGCCCAAACGAGTTCACCAGCGATCAAGTCGGCACTGACCACGCGATGCACTATGTCCGCGTTCCCGATCGACTCGTCCTGCGAATGGACGGTCAACTCCATCCTTGGCACTTCGACGGCGTCGCGACCGTAGTCCGTCGACTGTTTGAGGTCGTGACCCCCGACAGAGCGTACTTCGGACAAAAAGACATTCAACAACTCGCGATTCTCGACGCGATGAACCGTTGGCTCAGCACCAAGATCGAAATTGTTCAAGTCCCGATCTATCGCGATGCCGATGGGCTTTCATCAAGCTCGCGACTCACGCTGCTCGATCCTTCGCAGCGAGCTCTCGCGATTGGGGTTGCTCACGCGATCGATGCACATTCTAAACGAACAGGCCAACGAGCGGACGCTGTGCTTGAATCGCTTGAAGCAGAACTCAATGCCATCGGCACGCGCGAAGATCCGCTGATGATCGATTGTATAGAGTGTATTGATCCTGAAACCTTGGACGCAGCCCCCGTGATCGGCGAGAACGCCGCGATCTATGTTGCATATGTCATCGCCGGTCTCCGCTTAGCCGAGACCCGATGGTGCCAGTGAGCTGTTGAACAGGTCAGAACGCCAGGCGTCCGACACCGATCCGCATCGCGATGCTCGAAGCCATGCGTTTGGCAAGCTCGACAAAGACCGCGGCATCCGAATCCTGAAACACCTCGTTGGCCGTGCTTGTGAAGAGCGAGACCCATCGCCGGAAGTGTGCCTCGGTCAATCCACCAAACTTGTGCGCTTCGATTGGTCTTCCGGAGTAGGTCCCTGTGCGCATGACCGCCGAGGACCAGAAGCGGGTCATCGTCTGGTAGTGTGTAGACCAGTCCGCGACGCGTTCTTCAAAGATCGGTCCGAGCAGTTCGTCCTGCTGGGTTCTGCTGTAAAATAGTTCGACCATCTCACGGATCTTGGATTCATTTATCGAAGAACTCTCCGAGCTCATCAAGCCGAGTGATCGGGTAAGTTCGAGTTCGACGGGACTGCGTTGTGATCGGGAGTCTGTCATTGTCAACCTCCAGTATCCCATCAGCGGGCATCGGGGCTGACCGCTGCGAGAGCGATTCAAAGAAAAAACGGTGCGAGAGGGATTCGAACCCACGGACCCCTTTCAGGGTCACTCGATTTCAAGTCGAGCGCCTTCAACCGCTCAGCCATCGCACCAGCGATCCGACTCAATGAGCCGAGAGCGAACATAACCATAGCGATCTTGCTTCGACATGATGCCGATTCATGACCAGATTTTTTGATATTTCACAACGAATTGATCGTCGGCCTTGATCATTCTCGGACCGATTCACCGTCAGTTGTACATGAATGATTCAGCGGCGGCGACGAAGCCCGATCAAGCCCAATCCAGAGAGCATCAGGGTGCCCGGTGCTGGGACATAGGTGCCCACGCTGATGTTGTCGATCGCAATCGCGTTGCGTGCGGCATGGTTGTGTGAGTCGCGGATTGCCGCGGAACCGTAGCTCCCGATGGAGACCTGATCAAAGCCGCCTCCGACGAATCCGATGTACTCGCCGGTGGTCGCGTCGATGTCGAACTCGCCAACGAGGCCGCCGTCGCTGTACAACTGAACCCAGAGGTACATGGTACCGATTTGAGCAGGCGACCACCCACTGGAGATCTGCATATCCATATCAGAGAAATCGCTGCCATCGACGAGCGTGATGTCGATCAGACCGAGTTCTCCCGTGTTCGCGTAGAACATTTCCGAGCCGTCCATGCCAGGAGCATTCCAGCTGAAATAGTCGCGATCCGAGTCGAGTTCCAGCCCATCTTCTTGGTATCCAGCGAGCGATTGCTCATTGACCAACCCATTGAAGTTCGCAGCGTTGGTGATGTCGCTGACCATGGAGATTTCGCTGGTGTAAGTGGACACGCTTGCGAGCGATACGCTTGCGAGTGTCGCCGAGACGAGTGCTCCGATTGTCCAGTGGTTGCTCATGATAATTCTCCGCTCCCATTTGAGTTGATCAGCTGCGCCCAGACGGTGTGCGAGTCTGGACGGTTGTTCTGATACTAAAAGACACGACAAACCAACCCCCGACCAGCAAACTTGCCATTTTTAGAGTGCTTTCGTAGGTTCTCGGCATCCCCGATCGATCTGGGAATGGGAAAGATCGGATCGGGCGCTAGATCGTCCGATAACGAAATTCAGTTGCAGCCCGCGTATTGACCCTGCAAATTGCCGGTTATGCCGGTTAATAGAGCATGGCATCTCTGAAAATGGGTGGCATGTACCCATTGTCTGAGGTAGATTTCAGCAGATACAAACCAAAGAACGCTTGTGGAGCTGTAATATGGACATCAATACTCGAGCAATCGTGACTCTTCTCGCCACCGGTGCACTCTCGTCAGCAGCAATCGCTGGCCCAGACTGGATCGAGGATGGAGACGCTGGAAGCACGCTCGGTAACGCCCAAGACATCACGCCGGTGGGTCCGATCAACACCATTGCTGGCACACTCGGCGGCGAGGACACCGAAGATGTCTACAAACTCGTCATCCTTGATGGGGACGACATCGCCGCTCCAGTCCAGTTCGGGCTCAACCTCGGTGATGGCGGATTCAACCCATCACTCTGGCTCTTCGACAGCCAAGGCTACGGCGTTCTCGGAAACGACGACGATCCGATCCTCGGCGGTCCAGATGCACGACTCATCACCCCGTCAACCGACGGCGTCACGCTCCTCCTGCCTCCCGGAACCTACTTCCTTGCGATCACCGAGAGCGGAAATGTCCCACTGAGTTTCCGTGAAAGCGCAGGCGCTGGTACTGGAACCTTTGAAGAGATCTTCTCATTCGTAAGTCTGACCGAAGTCTCCGGCCCAGACGGTTCCGGTGCTGACAACCCACTCGCCGCATGGTCCGGTGGCCAAGGGACCGTAGGCGGATATGGCGTGGTCATCACACCAACACCAGGCACAGCCGGCTTGCTCGGATTCGCAGGTCTTGGTCTGATGCGTCGCCGTCGCCGCTGAATCGACTCGACTACTCAATCGAAGAAAGTTTAGTTCCCGGCAGCGGTCGAAAGCTCATCGACTTTCGCGCGGATGATGTTGAGATCGTTCTGCGATATCTGCAACATACGCTGATCACCGAGAACCGTCCGGATCCGGACCGCTTCTTCTGCGTGCGCGAGTGAGTCCTCGTATCGCTGCGATCTATACAAAACCCCAGCAAGACTCAGCTGGGTTTCCGCAACAGTTCCAGCATCATTCCCAAGCAGAATCTGCTTCAGCTCAAGTGCGCTCCCATAAGTCTCAATAGCCTCTTCAAACCGTTGAAGATTTGTGAGTGTGTCTCCCAAGCTATCAAGTGTCCGCGCTTCCCAAAGGGGTTTGGGATTACTCTCAGGAAGTCCTTGGAGCACCACCAGCAGTTCCCGAAACAATGGTTCAGCGAGCTCGTACTGATGGGTAATTTTGTAATAGGAAGCAATCGAGTTGTTGACCTCCGCGACCTCAAGCGAATCCGATCCGAATATCTCCTTGCGGATCGATTTGGACCGGCTGTAGTATTCAAGCGCTTGATCAAAGTTATCGAGTCGGAGATGTGTGGAGCCAAGATGGTGCAGCGTCGTCGCGATGTCTGCGGCTCCCGGATCATTCAGAGAAAATAACTGCTCACGCATCGCGAGAGCCTTCTCGTATGAATCCTTGGCTTTTTCGTAGTCATGCTTAAAGAACTGCGCCCGAGCAATATTCTGGAGCGAAGTCGCGAGCAGCGGATGGGGTGGGGTGTGGAGTTTCGAACGGATCGAGTTTGATTTCACAAACGATGAGAGGGCGCGGTCGTTATCGCCATACCCCAAATACGCTTCCCCGATGTTGGAGTAGAACACCGCGAGGCTGTCTTTGTCTCCGGTAAAGATGGTTTCGCCGTGGTCGGAATAGAGGTCGAGCAACCGCTTTGCGAGCGCGGGGCCTTGCCCCTTCTGAACATCCATCTCTTTGAGTGTCGAGAGCATGTTGTCGAGCGCGAGTTGTCTCGCTTCGATCCGCTGAATCCACTGCGTCGCCGCGAATCCGCTGCCGATCGAGAAGATAATCAGAATACACGCGGCGGCGATCGTGACGCCAGTGTTTCGACGAACAAACTTCGACGTCTTGTACACCATGCTCGGTGGACGCGCCGAGATGGGTTGATCGTCGAGCGATCTCCGAATATCAGCAGACAGTTCCGCGGCACTCTGGTACCTGCGGTCCTTGTCCTTCTCGAGCGCCTTGCCCACGATGATCTCGATATCGCCCTTGAGCGTGGAATCGTTCTTGCTGAGCTTGATCGGATTGGTGTCCTGGATAATCCGGACAACCTCGTGGATCGCTTTGTCCTTGAAATCAAACGGGATCGTCCCGGTCAGAACTTCGTACAGCACAACACCCAGCGCGTAGACATCCGAGCGGGTATCAAGGTTCATCGTGTCCCCGATCGCTTGCTCGGGACTCATGTAGTACAGCGTGCCGATCAACTGGCCCACATTCGTTTCCATCGTCGCGCCGCTGGTGTTCGAATCCGTCGCGCGAGCAACGCCAAAGTCGAGAACCTTGGGTTCCCCATCCGCATCGACCAACACATTCGCAGGCTTGAGGTCCCGGTGGATGACCCCCTTGGAGTGCGCATGCTGGATCGCGTCGCAAAGCTTGACAAAGAGTTCGAGCCGATCCCGCGTGCTCAGCTTGTGGTTGACGATGTAATCCTGCAGCTCCTGACCCGGAACATACTCCATCGCAAAGTAAGGCGATCCGGATTCCGGATCGATCCCCGCTTCGTGGATCTGCGCGATGTTGGGATGGTGCAGGCGACCAAGGATCTCCGCTTCAAGATCAAAGCGGCGAATCGATTTGGACGAGAGCACACCGGCACGGATGAGTTTGAGCGCGACCTGTCTTTGTGGTTTGTCTTGAGTCGCCCGGTAGACCGCGCCCATGCCCCCCACGCCAAGCACCTTGTCGATGGTGTACTTCCCGACAACGGTGCCCGGCGGCAAAGTCGGGACATCATGTTCCATGGTCTGGTAGTCCGGGATCGTCACATCGTCGGCGGCTGTATGCACAACCGTATCGGCCATCGTCTCCATCGTCTGACGCAGGTCCCGAGGTTTGGGTTTGTCCTTATCCTTGTCCTGGTCCATCAATGCAGTATACTCGCTTTCAACTCAAATCAGAACGATAATCACTTGCCGGGGTGACCATATACACAGTAAATATTGCACAAATCAGGGCTCGTCAACGCGAAGCAAGCCCGACCGATGCGATCGTCGTGTCATCGCGAAGGTCCTCCGATTGAGCAAAGTCCAGCACCCCCGCAAGGAGTCTGGCCACATCGTCCTGATGCGTCTTGCATTCTCGTAGCAATGCACCCGCCCGTCCCATTCCATATTCTTCGTCGTCATCCGGAGCGGTCTGCTCCACAATGCCGTCAGAGAACAGCACCATCCGTTGTCCCGGTTGGAGTTCAAAGGTTTCAGAAGTGAACTCGATATCGGGGTCAATCCCCACGACGACACTCCCAACATAGTTCGGTCGCGATGCATCCGCATCGTGCTGGGTCACCATCCAGTGACCATGCCCCGCATCAACAAACTCAACCTCCGCCGTGCCGGTATCGGCATTGGGTTTGAGAATCCCGACCCACATCGTCACAAACTGCCCCGTCGATCGGTTGGCGATGTGCCGATTGAGCCGGGTCATGATCGTGCCCAGATCAGTCGTCTGCTCGAACATCGCGTGGATATAACTCTGGGTTGTCGCCATCATGATCGCCGCGCCAGCACCCTTGCCTGACACATCACCGAGGAACGCGCACACGCGGCCGTCGTCCAGCTCGATCACCCCAAACAAATCGCCAGCGACCAACCGACCCGGTCGCATCAGCATCGAATACGAAACTGCGCCCACAATCCCATTCTCGTCAGGCAAAAGCAAACGCTGAGCTTTCGCCGCCGCATCAAGATCGTACTGCATCGCGTGCTGTTCGATTTCGAGTTCCTTACCACGCAGGTTGGAAGCAGTGAGTCCGAGCAAGCGACCAACCGCACGCCCAAACGCGGATGCATCATGCTTGACGGTGCTCTCCGAGCCCCGCGCATCCAAATACATATACCCAATCGCAGCATCCTCGACCATCACAGGCACGCACAGCGCCGAGTGGATCTCAAGCTCCGCGATGCTCTGCCCGAAGTCCGCTTGTGGTGCGGATGCGGACAAGCGAACGACCTCACCCTCCGATGCAGAATCGAGCAGCGATTGGCTGAAGTTCACCGAGCTGACATCGTCCAGTGGGTTCTTGCTCTGGAACGCAACCGTTTCGTACTGTCCGGGCTCATCAAGCGGGACCAGGTACGCCGCGCGTGAAAATCCGGTGGACTCGATCATCGCGTGGAGCGCGATCCGCGCCGCGTTGGGCATGTCCTTCGAGCTGTGAATCTGATCCGCGCATTCCAGCAACACCGCAAGCCGATGACTCGCAAGATTCGCCAGCGGCTCAGCACTCACCCGCTCAACCATGTTCGTGCTGTCGCTCGATTCCGCCATGGTCTGAATCATGTTCGTATCCGCGCCGACCGTGCTCCCGATTCGGGTATTGACGCGGAACACCCACGATCCCATCCGAATGACATCGCCATGATTTAGAGCGGTGGGGAACTCAGGAGTCATCTTGGTCCCGTTGAGCTGGGTCCCGTTCCGCGAACCAAGATCAATCGCGGACCACTGGTCATCACGCACGGAAATCTCAAGGTGACGCCGAGAAATCGAAGCCCCCTGGTCATCAAGCGGAATCTCGCAGGTCGAGCTGCGTCCAAGGACACTGGTCTCGTCTTTATTGATCAAGATCGGATCCATTTTGACAGGACCCTTCGCGAGAACCAGTTTCATTGTTTCTGGATGTGAACCGCTCAAGAGGTGCTCCAATGTGCGTCAAGGAATAGCGATACACAGTGTATCAAATCTCCCGCACGCATCGATCGAAACACGCCTCGAAAATCAATAAAAACACCTAGTCTCCACAGCTCTTCACCTGTGGAATTTCGCGCACAAAAAAAGCAGCCCAACAGAGCTGCTTCTTTCACAAAGCGGGTGAACGGACTCGAACCGTCAACATTCAGCTTGGAAGGCTGACGCTCTACCATTGAGCTACACCCGCAATCGCACCTATCCTAGACCCCCGGCGACGCTTTGCCAATCAGGTCCACGCAGGAATCGATCCAGTTTATCCCGGCTTGACCGCGCGGATCGCCAGGAACATCGGGATCTCCTCGCGAGCAAGATTTTCTGCCTTGGAACGAGGCCCGGGTTGGCTGACCCGCTTGCTCGACCACTCTTCCACGGAATCCACCAGCAATCCAGAACTCGTAATCGCGTTGATGTACGCGCTCATCGGTCGGTGGTGGGTCTGCGTCGTGATCGCGGCGACGCCGCTGCTCACCTGACCCGGGTTCATCACAATGTCCTGCGTGCGGCTGGTCATGTACTGATCCACGCGCCGGAACTGGACCGGTTGGCGTGTGCGTTCATCGAGAATCCAACCCCATGCGGTGGCGCCGGGATTCCTGAACGCGGGATGGATCACCACACTCACCATCTTCCCGCCAGGTTTGAGCCGCTCCATCGCACCCGCGAAGACCTCCTCGATCCGATCAATATTCATGAGTGCAAGCACGCACACCGCCGCATCAAACGGCTCATCACCCAGATCAGCATTCCCGAGTTCCCGAGCATCCCCGACCACATACGAAATGGATTCAGGTGATTGCCCGTGCGCCCGCTTGATCAGTTCTTCGGACAAGTCCACCCCAACCGCCGTCGCGCCGGGCTGGGTATTGATCATGTGCCGGGAAACAAGACCCTGGCCACACGCGACATCCAGCAAGCGTTGGCCAGGCTCAAGACCAATCAGTCGATCAAGCGAAGGCAGGATCAGATTCTCGTGGTGATCCGAACCCTTGACCGAAAGCAGGTTGTCGTACCAACCCGCGACCCGATCCCAGCCTTCTTCTTCCGCTTCCTTTGGAAGTTCTGCGGCTTCACTCGCCATCATCGGCGCGGGCTCAACACCCATCACGCTCCAGAATGAGCGTGGTGCCGGAACACGAATTCGTGAAACCTTTTCTGTTTCAGGATCTTCATACCGGACTTCAAACGCGTGCATCCCGAGTCGATACAGATCATCGCGGACCGCACCCAAATCCTTATCACCAACGATCGGATGCCCCGAACTCGCAAGGTGCTGACGGATCTGTCCATCAAGGTCGGGCCTCGCGCGAACCTGAAGCAGAGAAAGTCCGTTCCCGGATTCAAGCACGCGGAAGTGCGTCACAGGATTCGCGCCGGTGCTGGTGCTCCCAACGACCGGCCCATTGATCGACGAACCAGATTTGGCGACTTCCTCGTCGAACACACCTTCGACCACACACAGGTAGTTGGTCTCAGGGCGCGTCATCTGGCGCGGGGTCTCGGTCTCATCGCGCGTGCGAACCAACAGCACCGCGCCCGATGCGAGTGTGTCGATCTCGTGCGCAGGACGCATTTTTTCTCTGCGAACAAACGCGAGTTGCCACACCGACTCGCGGAGCGTGTTGTGGTCTTCGCCACGGATCGGGAGTCCGGCTGGTTTGTCAACCACGCAGACCGCGTCATCCTTAAACACCACATTCGCCTTTGGAGGCGTGGGCATTTTCTCATCGCGTTGATCACGCGGATCTGGACGATCAAATCGACCGCCGCCCGGTCCGCCCATCGGGCGACCTCGATCCCCACCGAACCCGCCGCGTGGGGGGCCGCCTCGTCCATCTCTGGGAGGTCCACCCCGACCGCCGCCACCGCCATATCCGCCGCCTTGCCCGCC
>Ga0209345_10004035_pt1 | contig 14522 bp, 15 predicted proteins | sample Cruoilmetagenom7_FD_187294 | JGI IMG/M metagenome (GOLD analysis project Ga0209345, IMG submission 187294) | Oil polluted marine microbial communities from Coal Oil Point, Santa Barbara, California, USA - Sample 7 (SPAdes) (version 2) | ecosystem: Environmental > Aquatic > Marine > Oil seeps ... | reverse complement strand
GAGCTTTTTCCATGATCTCGGGCGTGATGCCTGCAACCTTGATGTCCATCTGCAGCGACGTGATGCCCGCTTCGGTCCCGGCCACTTTGAAGTCCATGTCGCCGAGGTGGTCTTCGTCACCCAGGATGTCCGACAGGATCGCGTAGGAGCCGTCATCTTCGAGGATCAGACCCATCGCCACACCGGCCACAGCCGATTTCAGCGGCACGCCCGCGTCCATCATCGAAAGCGAACCACCGCAGACGGATGCCATGGAAGACGAGCCGTTGGATTCGGTGATCTCGGACACGAGACGGATGGTGTAGGGGAAGTCTGTCGCTGCGGGCAGAACCGCCTGCAGGGCACGCCAAGCAAGCTTACCGTGGCCGACTTCGCGACGGCCGGGAGGGCCCACGCGACCAACTTCACCAACCGAATAGGGAGGGAAGTTATAGTGCAGCAGGAAGTTCGATTTGAAGTTGCCGTGCAGCGCGTCGATGAACTGTTCGTCATCGCCGGTGCCGAGCGTGGTCACAACCAAACCTTGCGTCTCACCACGGGTGAAGAGCGCCGAACCGTGGGTCCGCGGCAGGATGCCGGTTTCGGCCACGATGTCGCGGATTTCGTCGGTGCGACGACCGTCGATACGCTTGCCGGTTTTCACCACGTCGCCACGCAGGATGCTGGCCTCAAGGCCCTTCATCGCGGAGCCGAGGTTTTTGTCCTCAAGCTGCTCTTCGGTGAGCTTGCCTTTGATTGTCTCGCGAGCGGCGGCAACAGCGGCGGTGCGCTCTTGCTTGTCGGCAATGGCGAATGCAGCGCGCATTTCGTCTTCACCGGCGGCTTTTACAGCGGCGGACAGATCAGAGTAGTCGTCGGGCTGGAAGTCAAACGGCTCTTTCGCGGCGTCTTCGGCCAGATCAATGATCAGGTCGATAACCGGCTGGATTTGCTCGTGGGCAAATTTCACCGCACCCAGCATTTCCTCTTCCGACAGCTCATAGGCTTCGGATTCGACCATCATCACGGCGTCTTTGGTGCCGGCGACAACCAGATCGAGGCGCTGCTCGGGGTTCAGGCGCAGGTCCTGCATGTCGTCGATTGTTGGGTTCAGGATGTAGTCGCCATCCTCATAGCCCACGCGGCAGCCAGCAATCGGGCCACGGAACGGCGCGCCGGAGATCGTCAGCGCGGCGGAAGCGGCGATCATGGCGACCATATCGGGGTCGTTGACCAGATCGTGGCTCAGCACGGTGCACATCACCAGAACTTCGTTTTTGAAGCCGGGGACAAAGAGCGGGCGGATCGGACGGTCGATCAGACGCGCGGTCAGGGTCTCTTTCTCGGTGGGGCGGGCCTCACGCTTGAAGAAGCCACCCGGTACTTTACCGGCGGCATAATATTTCTCTTGGTAGTGCACGGTCAGGGGGAAGAAGTCCTGGCCCGGCTTTTGCTGACGTGCGTACGTCACGTTGGCCATAACGCTGGTTTCCCCCAGCGTGGCAATCACCGACCCGTCCGCCTGACGGGCAACCTTACCGGTTTCCAGTGTCAGCGTCTCTTCGCCCCACTGGATCGATTTTTTCGTTACATTAAACATCTACGTTTCCTTTTTGGCCCATTGGCCATTGCATAGGGGCCGTATTGCCCCTGACTCCGGTATCTTCTTTTTCAGGCGCAGGAGTCCGCGCGCCGGATTTCAGATTGCGCGGGCATACATGTTTTCAAGGCAAATGGGAAGCGTTCTGTGGGAGCGGAACGGCAAGCGGCGGGTTCTTTCCGCTGCGCTATCGTACAATCTGCACGCATAAAAAAACCTCCCGGCGTGGGCCGGGAGGTTTTAATAGTCCTGTCACCGGGAAACCCGGTAGGCGTGCGCTTAGCGGCGCAGGCCCAGACGCTTGATGAGGTCCTGATAACGGGCGTCATCTTTGGCCTTAACGTAATCCAGCAGCTTGCGGCGCGTCGCGACCATTTTCAAAAGACCACGGCGGCCGTGGTTGTCTTTTTTGTGGGTCTTGAAGTGCTCGGTCAGCGTGACGATGCGCGAGGTCAGAATGGCAACCTGTACTTCGGGCGAACCTGTGTCGCCTTCTTTGGTGCCGAAATCTTTCATGACTTTTGCTTTTTCTTCAGCAGTAATCGACATCGGGGTCTCCTTTCGAAAAGAGTTTAAATGGATGGCGCAGGCCGGGATGTCGTCCAGCTCAGGCCCATGGAGATATCACCCGCTGACGGAATCAGCAGGCGATGGGGGCGTATAGGGCGAATTTGCGCCTTTGGCAAAGGGTGATTTTTGCGACGGCGGTTGCATGCGTCACGCGGCAGGAACAAGTGCAAGGGCCGCGCTGAGCGGGATCAGGGCGATATCTTCCAGCGCCACACTATCTCCGGCCACCCGCGCGACGATGATGTCATCCAGCAGGACGAGCGTCTGGTTCGGTTGGTCGGGATCTGGCAGGATGGAAAGGGGCGGCTCTGTCCCGGTGGCGGTGCTGTCATCCCAGACAAACAAAAGCGAATCATCCTCTGCGTGATAGTCCATGATCTGCGCCGCGCCCTGCTCGGCAATCCAATCCCCCAAAACGATTTGATCCGTACCTTCGCCTGACGTTACAACGTCCTGCGCGCCTGCGACAATCAGGTCATCCCCGCCGCCGCCATTAAGGTAGTCGCGGCTCTGCTCGTCATCCGCGCCGGTGAGCGTGTCATCCCCCCAGCCGCCAAAGAGCGTATCTTCGCCATTGCCACCCCGCAGGGCATCATCGCCAAGCCCGCCTTGGAGCGCGTCGTCTCCGGCGTCGCCATTCAGCAGGTCATCACCCGCCGAGCCCTGGAGCGCATCATCGCCCGCGCCACCATAGAGAAAATCATCGCCATTGTGGCCAAAAAGGCTGTCGTTGCCCGCACCGCCGAAAAGGTCATCATCCCCGTCATTGCCGTGCAGGCTGTCGTTAGCTTCGTCGCCGCGCAGCGTATCATTGCCGTCATGACCGTGCAGATCATCGTCGCCGCCAGCGCCATGGAGCAGATCATTCCCGCCATAGCCGCCAAGCTGATCGTTGCCGCTGCCGCCCTCCACCGTCTCGCCGTCATCGCTGCCGGTAAGGATGTCCCCCAAAGTAGCGCTGCCGCCGCGCGAGATGTCAGCCTCTGGCGTGTCATCCTCTTCCGGTGTTTCGATTTCCACAAATGTGACAGCGCCAACCGCCATCAGTCCCATCATTCCAGCCAGCCACAGCATCCGCAGTTCCACCGTTCATTGCCTGATGCCCCACACACCATCCCGACCCTAAAAGGGCATGGCGTAGCTTCAAAATCAAAGGAATAGACGGAGAATGGTTAACGCGTGGTTGCCAGCGCAGTGCGCTAGGGCTGCCACAAAACCGGCTCTTGGGTATAGGGCAGGTAAAGCGGATGGCGCGGGTGGCCGGCTTTGGAGAGGCCAAGGTGGTAAAGCGGTTTATCCCCCTGCGCCAACCGTGCGGCGACGGCCAGCCCGCGGTCCAAATGCGCACCATGCACGCCCCAAGCGGCGATGATCCGGTCGGCCCAACCGGCACCTTCGACCAGCGTGGCGTCATTGTCGGGGCCGACGGGGTCAACAGCCGCGCGCATGTCGCGCGGATCGGTGGCGCGCCATGCAAAGATATTGGTCACCCGGAAACCGCCAAAGCCCAGCACCCGCGCGCGGCGCTCGCAACGCTCAACTGTGGGATCGTTCTGCACCTCGGTCGCGGTGGAGGGGTTCAGCATCACAAACATCACCCGCGGCGCGGCGCTGTCCCAGACCCGTGTGAGGCTGTAGCGATACAGCTCACAGGGGGAGTAGACAGCGGTTGAGGGCGCATCGCCCTTGGTGTGGCTGCGGGTGATGAGGGCCATTTAGCCCTCGTTCGTGTCCGAAGATAGGTTGAAGACCCGGCTGGGGTGCAATTCGCCTGCTTTGAAGCGGCCCACGGCGACGGGCTGGCCATCCAGCGAGGCCCAGCATTCATCGCCGTATTCAACGTCATGGGCGATCACCATGCCGGGGTTGCCGTTGCGCAGGCGCGTCGCGCCTTCGGGGGTGGCTTTGACCTCGGGCAACTCAACCAAGCCTTCGGCCAGTGGCAGCAGATGCGTGTCGAGTTCTGGCGTACGGGCGATCTCGTCGATCTGTGCCAACGTCAGGGCATTCGCGGCCTCAAACGGGCCAGACCACGTGCGGCGCAGCTCGCGGACGTGGCCGAGGCAGCCAAGCTTTTGCCCCAGATCGCGGGCGATGGAGCGGACATAGCCGCCCTTGCCGCAGACCATCTCAAGCGTGACGTGATCCGCATCGGGCCGGTCAAGCAGCAGCAGGCTTTCCACCCAGAGCGGGCGCGCGGCGATGTCCATCTCTTCGCCGTCGCGGGCGCGTTTGTAGGCGCGCTGACCGTCAATCTTCACGGCAGAGAACTGTGGCGGGACTTGTTGGATATCCCCGATGAAATCGCTCAGCGCATCTTTGATCGCCGCATCGTCTGGGCGCAGATCGGAAGTGCCGATGACCTCGCCCTCGGCGTCGTCGGTGTTGGTGGAAATCCCCAAGCGCACGGTGAACTCATAGGCCTTGAGCGCGTCGGTGATGTAGGGCACGGTCTTGGTCGCTTCGCCCAATGCGATGGCCAGAACGCCGGTGGCTTCGGGGTCCAGCGTTCCCGCGTGGCCAGCTTTTTTGGCCTCCAGCGCCCAGCGGACCTTGTTGACCACGGCGGTCGATGTCGGTCCAGCGGGTTTATCTACAACCAGCCAGCCGGAAATATCGCGACCCTTGCGTTTGCGTGCCATGTCTTGCCCCTTCGCGTGTGTGGTGCTGCCCTCTAACGGAGCCGCGCGCCGCTGCCCAGCCCTAGAGCTGGGGAAAAGTCACTTTGCAGGCGTGACGACGCCGATGATTGGCCCCAGCGTGGTGAACCCTGCACCCGTGCGACGTAAACCCGGCGCGCGCAGGCGCGAGATATTGCCGTCAAAATACAGCGCATTGGGCAGGTCCAGCTCATCGCGGTAGAGCCGAGCAAATTCATGGAACGTCACGACATCGTTGGAAATCACAAAGACTGCGCGTTTCCCGTCGGCGCTGGTGCCTACCCCGTTGCGGATGTAGCGCGAGGTGCTGTTGGGTAGAAACCGCGGGTGTAGGGCGCCATCAATCACCAGCATCGGGCCAGATTGCGTGGCGAAGCGGCAGGCGGGTCTATTCCTAAGAAAGCGCTTGGTCTCAATCACATCGGCGCGGCCGTCGCGCAGGCAAAAGACACCGTTCGGCAGCAGGCCAAAGTTGCCCGGCCCCGCATTGTCGATCACGCCGCGTGTCTCAACACCTTCTTCAACGTAATGGCCCACGGGGGAGCGGTCTTCGTGGTACATGCCCGCGTTCATGGCAAAGCCGAGCCGCAAGCCTTGCGCTTTCAGCGCTTCATCAAGCGAGCCGAAGAACCCATAGGGCGCGCCTGCGTCATCGTTGAGGAACAGCCGCAGATCATCGCGGTCCAAATCCACTTCGCAAACGGTATAGGAACTGCCGTCAAACGTGATGTTGCGGCATTCGGCAGCGTCCGCAGGCGTGCCCTTCAGCGCGATCAGCGCCAATGCAATCAGACCGGCGCGGATCACTGATCCGCTGCGCCATCTGTTGCGTCATCATCCGGTGCATCCGCATCGCGGCGCACCACGTCTTGGTTCATCATCCGGCGCGTGTCGTCCATCTGGTCGAATGTGCGATCCAGCTGGAAGCGCAGATCAGGGGAAAACTTCAGTGTAAGCTTTTTGGCCACCTGTCGGCGCAGCTCGTTCTTGTTCCGCGCCAGCAGCTTGAGCACCTCATCCTGACCTTCACCGCCGAGCGGCAGAACATAGGCCGTGGCGATCTTGAGGTCGGGCGACATGCGCACTTCTCCCACGGTGATCGACAGCCGATTGAGGTCGGTGTCATGCACGTCACCACGTGCGAGGACATCAGACAAGGCGCGGCGGACGGTTTCGCCCACGCGGAGTTGTCGTTGCGTCGGGCCGGAGCCCTCATGAAGGTTGTTCTTTGCCATGACCCCCATCTAAGGCTTCGGTTGCACTTTGCCAAGCGGTCCGCGACGGGCTAAACGAGCAGGGCCAATCACGGCCAGAACCGCAGGAGACCGAGTATGACACAGACCCCCGGCATTGCCGTCACCGGCGCCTCTGGCCGCATGGGCCAAATGTTGATCCGTGAGATCACCGCCAGCGATAAAATGCATCTGGCGGCGGCGGTGGAGCGGGCGGGCCATGATTGGGTTGGTCGTGACATTGGCGAAGCGATGGGCGGCACCGCGTCGGGCGTGACCGTCACCGACGACGCCGCAGAGGCTTTTGCCAAAGTACAGGCCGTCATCGACTTTACCGCGCCGCAAGCCACGATCGCCTTTGCCGCTGAGGCCGCGAAGGCCGGGATCGTGCATGTGATCGGCACCACGGGGATGAGCGACGATGAAATTGCGCAGCTTGCGCCGGCGGCCGAACAGGGGGCGATCATCATCCGCGCGGGTAATATGAGCCTTGGGGTGAACCTGCTGACGCAACTGACCCGTCAGGTCGCGGCAGCGCTGGACGCGGATTACGACATTGAAATCATCGAATCGCATCACAACCAGAAGGTTGACGCACCTTCCGGCACCGCTTTGATGCTGGGCGAAGCCGCCGCCGAGGGGCGGGGCGTCAAACTGGCCGACGTCTCTGACCGGGGCCGCGACGGAATCACCGGCGCGCGGGAAAAGGGCGACATCGGTTTCACCGCGATCCGGGGGGGCGATATTGTGGGCGAACATGACGTGATGTTTGCCGCAGCGGGCGAACGGATCATCCTGCGCCACATCGCGTCAGACCGAGCGCTCTTTGCACGTGGCGCGCTTAAGGCAGCGCTTTGGGGGCAGGAGCAGGCGCCCGGCGAATATGACATGCTGGATGTGCTGGGTCTGAAAACCTGAAAAACGCAGTTTAGCTGAAACTTTACCTTCGCAGGCTACGTGAATGCCGCAGGCAATTCACAGAAGGGAGGTTTCGATGAGGTCCATCTTTGCACTGACCGCGACAGCGGCATTGGCGTTGAGCGCGATGCCGGCAGCGGCAGAATACGCGCGTATTCAAAGCAAGTCAGACTTCGTGGAGGCTGTGAACGGGAAAAGACTAACCCGCCCGCTCGTCGATCTGCGTGTAACCTCCGGCGGGGCCATTTCCGGCAAAGGCGCGGTTTGGGAGGTTGTTGGCACATGGACGTGGGAAAACGGCTATTTCTGCCGCACATTGGTCTGGGGCGGCAAGGATATGGGCTATAATTGCCAAGTCGTCACGCGCGATGGCGCGAAAATCCGCTTCACCTCTGACAAAGGCACCGGCGAGTCGGCGGTGCTGAATCTGCGCTAAGGCGGTTCAGAAATCGACAGCGATGCCCTTTTTCTCCCAATCGCCATAGCGCACAGGCTCTGGCCCATCGCGCCCGCCCAATTCAGCAGGCAGGTCGAGCGCCGCTTCGGCCTTACGCCGCGCAGCGGCTTCGGCCAGCGCGCGTTGTGCGGCGGCTGGCAGGTCTGGGCCGGGGGTTGGTGTCGGGTCATGCGGCGTATCCGGCATGGGCTTTGGCCCCGGTTTGGGCTGCGGTGGCAGGTCCGGCGCGGGGCTTGGAGTCGGATCAGGGCCGGGTTTACTGTCGGGAATGGGGCGTTGATCGGTCATCATGGTCCTCTTGAGCCAAGTTCTCCCTTGATATACGTCGTGCGCTGGCCCAGACAACCCGGCAACCCCAGACGTAGACCCAGATAGGATAAGATCATGGCAGACACAGGCGTTCAGGCCCGCAGAAGCGCAGTATATCTGCTGGATATGATCTTGGACGATGAGCCGCGGCTGATGTCCGAGCTTTTGGCGTCTGGCGCGCTGGACAAGCTGCCCCCTGATGATCGCGCCCGTGCGCAACGTTTGGCGCAGGACACCCTGCGCGGGTTGGAGCGTGCCGACCGGCTGTTGCAAAAGCACCTGCAAAAGGCCCCGCCACTGACGGTGCGCAATGTGCTGCGCGTCGGCACGGTGGAACTGTGTCAGGGGGGCGCGGCGCATGGGGTCGTGAACACAATGGTCAATCTGGTGTCGCAGCACCGCACGCTGAGCCATCTCAAAGGGCTGACCAACGCAGTGCTGCGCAAGATCGCGGCACAGGGACCGGAGGCATGGGACGCCCTGCGCGCGCCGCGCTTGCCCAAATGGCTGCGTGGTCCGCTTGCAGAGGCTTGGGGCACCGATGCCATCGCCGCGATGGAAGAGGCCCATTTTGCTGGCGCACCGCTTGATCTAACCGCCAAGGGCGATGCGAGTGCTTTGGCCGAGGCCGTAGGCGGTACGCTCCTGCCCACGGGATCGGTGCGCGTGATGAACGCCGGTCAGGTCTCTGCCATGCCCGGCTTTGCGGAAGGCGACTGGTGGGTGCAGGATGCCGCTGCCGCGATTCCGGTCCGGGTGCTGGCGCCTAAAGAGGGCGAACGTGTGCTGGACCTTTGCGCCGCGCCGGGGGGCAAGACCATGCAGCTTGCCGCTGCGGGCGCTGAGGTCACCGCCGTTGACCAATCGCATCCCCGTATGCAGCGGGTGAAGGAAAACCTGACCCGCGTGGGCCTTAAGGCCAAGACGCTCACCAAAGATGCGCGTGCTGTGCAGGGCGAGTTTGACGCGATCCTGCTGGATGCGCCGTGCTCTGCCACTGGCACCATCCGCCGCCACCCTGATCTGCCCCACGCCAAGGACGGATCGGAATTTGGGGATCTGATCGAATTGCAGTCAGAGCTGATCGACCACGCGTGGAGCCTGCTTAAACCCGGTGGGCGGCTGGTGTTCTGCACCTGTAGCCTGCTGCCCGATGAAGGCGAAGTGCAGGTCGACGAGGCGCTAGAGCGGCATGGTGACATGACCGTCGACCGCGCCGCGTTGGACGTGGCCGGGGTCGAGGCGGCGTGGATCACCGAAGAAGGCGGTCTGCGCCTTCGGCCTGATTTTTGGGCCGACAAGGGCGGGATGGACGGGTTCTATATCGCCTGCCTGCGCAAAGGCTGAGCGTCACGCGCCCGGTGGCGGTGAGGGCACGGCGAGATATGCGGCTTTCGGGATATCCACCAAACCGCGCAGTCCTAGCGTATCAGCGTCTTCTGGCGTGAGCTGGGCGATGGCGTCGCGCAGGGCGGCGAATGTCGCCGCGCGATCCGCGCCGGCTGCCGCGATATAGGGCAGGCCCAGCGTAGCCCCCGTGCTGTCCAACACCCGCAGGCGATCCGCGAAAGCGTCATATCGCTGGATCAACCGCCACGACACCGCATCAAGTGCTGCAATATCCGCGCGCCCTTCGGCGACGGTTTGGGCTGAGTTCCGGTGCCCGTGGCTTTGCGAGCGATCCTTAAACCAGAATCCCTCCGCCCTGCAGTGGGCATAGGGGGCGGCATAGCCGGATTGCGAGAATGTCTGGTTGTAAGCAAAGCGCGCCGTGCGAAAATCAGAAATTGTTTCACGGGGATCATCGGCGCGGACGACAAGAACGCTGTTGTAATACCCCGGCGGGCATCCTTCGACGCCAAAGTCAGGTGTGCCGATCAGCGTGACACAGTCGTGCAGGCACAGGCGGTAGGGCATCCCGCAGGTTTGCGAGAGGATCAGGCCTTCCGCCTTCCAAACCGCGAATTCCTCGACCTCATTGCTCAATTCCTTAGGGGCCGCGATGCCGCGCGTGGCGAGTTCGTCTCGGATCAACGCCCAATACCGAGCCGTGGCCGCAGCAGTCTCCGGGCGCAGGTACATCATCAGGCTGGCAATCATTCAAGGCGCGCTCCGGTTAGGTGTTCTTGTTTAGGCAGCGGCCACCCGCGCTGGCAAGAGACCGTTCCCCGCCTATTGCCCGACAGTTAGGGAAAATCCGGTGACTCATTGCGGCGCGGTGGCTATGCTGCCGCCAAACGCCATCAGAGCGTCAGGGGCAGCTTGATATGACTAATCTTTCCAGCGTCATGGCCCGAAGGGCACGGTTTTTGAACCGTTGGCACGCTTGGCGCGCGACCCGTGGCCGAGGGCGGGTGGTCGGCTTCACCTCGTCGCCTGAGCCCCGCACAATTGGCTCTTTCGCGCGGGGGCGGCAGTTGATGGCCGGCAATTACCTCTTTGCAGGCAACCTGATCACCGCACCGCAGACCGCTATGTGGGAATTGCCCCCTCCCGACCCTGCCTTCGCAGCTGAATTGCATGGCTTTGCATGGCTGGATGACCTTGCCGCCGTGGGCGATGCACGGGCGCGGGCGGCGGCGCAGGAGTGGCTTTGGGGTTGGATTGACCGCTTTGGCCGTGGGCAGGGGCCGGGCTGGACCCCGGCGCTGACGGGGCGGCGGCTGATCCGCTGGATCAACCACGCGCTTTTCATGTTGCGGGGGGCAGAAGCCGAGCAGAGCGATGCGTTTTACCGCGCGCTGGAGCAGCAGACCCGATTTCTGTCGAAGCGCTGGCGCGCCTCTGCGCCGGGCCTGCCGCGGTTCGAAGCGCTGACCGGGCTGATCTACGCGGGCCTCTCGCTTGAGGGGCTGGAGGAACTGGCCGACCCAGCGATCAAGGCACTGGCCCGCGAATGTGCCAGTCAGATCGACGCCGAGGGCGGCCTGCCGACCCGCAACCCCGAAGAATTGCTTGCTGTTTTCACTCTGCTCACATGGGCCGCTGCGGCCTTGAGCGATGCAGGCCGCAGCACGCCCAAAGAGCATCTGACTGCAATTGAGCGTATCGCACCCACCCTGCGCAGCCTGCGCCACGCGGATGGGGCGCTGGCGCGATTTCACGGCGGCGGGCGCGGCATGGAAGGTTGGCTGGATCACGCTCTGGCGGCGACCAAAGTCAAAACGCGGCAGCCTAATGGGCTGGCGATGGGCTATGCGCGGCTTTCGGCAGGGCGCACCAGCGTGATTGTCGATGCAGCGGCCCCACCGGACGGCGCGGCCTCGGCCAACGCCCATGCCTCTACATTGGCGTTTGAGCTCACCTCGGGGCGGCGGCCTTTGGTGGTGAACTGCGGCAATGGCGCGTCATTTGGGTTGGAGTGGCGGCGAGCTGGGCGCGCCACACCGTCGCATTCTGCGCTGTCGCTGGTCGGCCACTCCAGCGCGCGGCTGGCCGAACCCGACCGTCATAGCGGGGAGGAGGCGCTGATCAACGGCCCGCGTCATGTACCGGTGGAGATTGCAGAAGAGTCTGACGGCCTGCGCTTTGATGGGGGCCACGACGCTTATCTCAGCAGTCACGGTCTGACCCACGCGCGGCGGCTTGAGCTCACCTCCGACGGGCGCGGTCTGTCGGGAGAGGATATGCTGCTGGCGATAGAGGATGTGGAGAAGCGGCGGTTTGACAATACGTTGGACGGCACCCGGCTCAAAGGCGTGCCCTTTGATATCCGTTTTCACCTCCACCCGGATGTCGATGCCACGGTCGACCTTGGCGGGGCTGCAATCTCCATGGCGCTGAAAAGCGGTGAGATTTGGGTGTTTCGCCACGACGGCACGCATAATCTGTCATTGGAACCAGGGGTTTACCTTGAGGCAACCCGCCTAAAACCGCGGGCGGCGCAACAGATTGTGCTGACCGGATACGCCATGAACTATGCCACACGGGTGCGCTGGTCCTTGTCCAAAGCGCAGGAAACTGCGATTGGCGTGCGAGATTTGTCGATCGACGATCCCTATGCTGATGAAGACTGACCAAGGAACCAGCCCCATGCCCGACCTCTATCCCATCAAACGCGCCCTGCTTTCCGTATCTGACAAGACCGGTCTTTTGGACCTTGGCAAGGCGCTGGCGGCGCGGGGCGTCGAACTGCTCAGCACCGGCGGCACGGCACGCGCACTGCGCGAGGCGGGGTTAAAGGTGCTGGATGTGGCCGATGTAACGGGCTTCCCCGAGATGATGGACGGGCGGGTAAAGACGCTGCACCCGGTGGTACACGGTGGCCTTCTGGCCCTGCGCGACAATGATGAACATGTCGGCGCGATGAACGAGCATAACATCGGCGCAATCGATCTGGTTGTAGTGAACCTCTACCCGTTCGAGGAAACCGTCGCCAAGGGCGCGGAATACGCTGAAGTCATCGAGAATATCGATATCGGCGGCCCTGCAATGATCCGCTCTGCCGCCAAGAACCACGGTTTCGTCAATGTGGTGGTCGATGTCGAAGACTACGCCGAGGTGATCGCCGAGATGGAGGCCAACGACGGCCAGACATCTTACGCCCTGCGTCAGCGTCTGGCCCAGACCGCCTATGCCCGCACCGCCGCCTATGACACTGCCGTTAGCACATGGATGGCCGAACAGGTCGCAGGCACCCCGCGCCGCCGCACTTTTGGCGGTACGTTGGCCCAGACCCTGCGCTATGGCGAAAACCCGCACCAGCAGGCGGCTTTCTACACCGATGGCTCCACCGCGCCCGGTCTGGCCAACGCCGTGCAGCATCAGGGCAAGGAACTGTCCTACAACAACATTAACGACACCGACGCGGCCTTTGCGCTGGTCAGCGAGTTTGACCCTAAAGACGGCCCCGCCTGCGCGATTATCAAACATGCCAACCCCTGCGGCGTGGCACGGGGCGAGACGATGCTGGAGGCCTACAAACGCGCCTTTGATTGCGACCGGACCTCAGCCTTCGGCGGCATCATCGCGCTGAACCAGCCGCTTGACGGGCCGACCGCTGAAGCCATCGCCGCGATCTTCACCGAAGTTGTCATCGCCCCCGGCGCGGATGAGGATGCCAAGCGCATCTTTGCGGCCAAGAAAAACCTGCGTCTGTTGACCACCGAAGGTCTGGCCGACCCTGCCGCCGCCGCACTGGCCGTGCGTCAGGTTTCGGGCGGCTTTTTGGTCCAAGACAAAGACGTGGGCCGCGTCAGCCGTGATGATCTGAAGGTCGTGACCAAGCGCAAGCCGTCGGATCAAGAACTCGACGACATGCTCTTTGCCTGGACCGTGGCGAAACACGTCAAATCCAATGCGATCATCTACGTCAAAGACGGCGCCACCGTTGGTGTCGGCGCAGGCCAGATGAGCCGGGTGGACAGCACGCGCATCGCCGCGCGCAAGGCCCAAGACATGGCCGAGGTGATGGATATCGACGCGCCGCTGACCCAAGGGTCGGTCGTGGCCTCCGATGCGTTCTTCCCCTTCGCAGACGGTCTGATCACGGCGGCAGAGGCCGGGGCGACTGCGCTGATCCAGCCGGGTGGCTCAATGCGGGACGACGAAGTGATCGCGGCAGCCGATGAAGCGGGCCTTGCCATGGTCTTCACCAACATGCGCCACTTCCGGCACTAAGCGAAGGGCAGCACCATGCGGACATTCGGCATCGCGGCCTTTGTGGCCTTTATGATCGATCAGATCAGCAAATATGTGGTCATTCACATGATGGAGTTGGCACGCATCCGCTCCATCGACGTGCTGCCCCCGGTGCTGAATTTCCGCTACGGCGAAAACCGTGGCATCAACTTTGGCCTCGGTGGCGACATGAGCCAATGGGTGCTGATAGCGGTGGCGCTGGCGATCTGCGCGGGCGTCACCCTCTGGCTTTGGCGCAGCCCGCATGGGCGCTGGGCGCAGCTGAGCGGCGGCTTGCTGGTCGGCGGGGCCTTGGCGAATGTGGCGGATCGGTTGATCTATGGCTATGTGCTGGATTTCCTGAACAACTCCTGCTGCGGCCTGAATAATCCCTTCGTCTACAACCTTGCCGACGTCTTCATTTTTGCCGGCGCTTTGGGCCTGATCCTCTTTACCGGAGAGGCGAACACCGCGCCCAAGCGCCGGGGCAAAAAAGGTCAGTGACATTGCCCGCTCGCCTGCGATATTGAGAGCTAGACCCCGAAAGGAGACACCATGCGCCGCATTGCCCTCATCAGCTTGATCCCGCTGGCCCTCGCCGCCTGCAGCAATCAGGGCCTTCGCGACTTGCAGCCTGTTTCTGAAGGGCCGGATGAATTCCTGATCCAGCCGGTCAAGCCGCTGGAACGCCCAGATAATTTGAACGCACTGCCGACCCCCGCGCCGGGGCAGGCGAACCTGACCGACCGGTCGGCGGTGGCCGAAGGTGTGGCGGCATTTGGCGGACGTCTGGACACTTCTACCGCAATCCCCGCTGGCGATGCAGCGCTGGTGCAGCATACTGGCCGCATGGGCGTGCAGCCCGGCATTCGGGCCGACTTGGCCCAATCTGATGCGGAATTCCGCAAGCGCAAAGGGCGGTTCACCCAGTTCCGCATCGTGCCGGTGGATCGCTATAGCCAAGCCTACCAGCGCCAAACCCTCGACGCCTATAGCGAGGCAGAGCGTTGGCGAAATGCGGGCGGGCGCACGCCCTCTTACCCGCCGCAAGAAGACACACGTTTTCGCTAGGCTTCTTGAAAGTAGCGCCAGACCGCGTAGGTAATGCGGGAGGCGATATATTTCGAGGTAAGCAATGATCCGACTGCCGATGATGGCGGCCCTGGTGGCGACGCTCT
>Ga0209345_10004034_pt1 | contig 14522 bp, 11 predicted proteins | sample Cruoilmetagenom7_FD_187294 | JGI IMG/M metagenome (GOLD analysis project Ga0209345, IMG submission 187294) | Oil polluted marine microbial communities from Coal Oil Point, Santa Barbara, California, USA - Sample 7 (SPAdes) (version 2) | ecosystem: Environmental > Aquatic > Marine > Oil seeps ... | reverse complement strand
GGGGGGTGCACCAACTGGCGGGGGTGCACCAACTAGCGGGGTCGCACCAACTGGATTTGCTTTGACAGGAGTTTTGTCGTCAGCCAAGCTCCGATCAATAGTGCCCGGCACCAGACCCATCGTCAGCAAGACGACCGCCCCAACGGCTAAAGTTACAAGACGTTTCTGGACCGACATTGGTTTATTCGCGCGCATAAGCCCCTCATGAATCGGAATATTCCGAATCCCCCATATACCAATGCGATCAGTCATTCATTAACATTACGACGACACGAGGGCGGATTTAGCCAGCCATAACTGAAGAACAGTCGCAAATCAGCAATCAAATAGAACCCGTTCTTCCTCTTCAGATGAGGTTAGGTTCCATTACGTCATCAGCTCTCAGGACCTGGCGGCGACCCGAACGGTCGGCATCACTCACAACCCCATCTTTCTCCATCCTATCGAGGATATTCGCCGCGCGGTTGTACCCGATTGAAAAGCGCCGCTGGATATAGCTGGTCGAGGCCCGCTGATCTTCAATCACCATCGTGACGGCGCTTTGATATAGCTCGTTATCCTCGGCCCGAGCCCCATCACCCTTGCCTGCGTTATCTTCAGGGAGATCAGTTATGCCGTCGATATAACTCGGCGGGCGTTGCTCGCGCAGCACCTGCGTCACAGCATGAACTTCCTCATCCGACACGAACGGCCCATGCAGCCGCTGGATGTGCCCTCCACCATCCGAGAACAGCATGTCGCCTTGACCGAGCAATTGTTCTGCCCCGTGCTCGTTCAAAATCGTTCGGCTGTCTATCCTCGAAGCAACCTTGAAGCTGATCCGTGTGGGGAAATTTGCTTTGATCGTACCAGTAACAACGTCAACGGACGGGCGCTGCGTGGCCATGATTAGGTGTAACCCTGCCGCCCGTGCCTTCTGGGCCAGACGGCGGACAGCAAGCTCGATTTCCTTGCCAGCGATCGCCATCAGATCCGCAAACTCATCGACAACAATGACAATGCGCGGCATGAGGTCGGGCTCAAACCGTTTTTCCTCATAGACCGGTTCGCCGGTAGCTGGATTAAAGCCGGTGTTGACGGAATGGCCTAAACTCTCGCCCTGTCGCGCCGAGTTCCGCACCCGATTATTAAACATTTCAATATTGCGAACACCAAGTTCGGCCATTCTCTTATAACGCTCTTCCATCTCACCAATAGCCCAGTTAAGGGCAGCAACAGCGCGCTGCGGATCTGTGATGACTGGTGTCAGCAGATGCGGAATGCCATTATATACTGACAACTCAAGCATTTTTGGATCGATCATCAGGAACTGGCACTCATCCGGCGAATGCCGGAAGAGGAGCGATAGGATCATCGCATTTACGCCAACCGATTTGCCGGAGCCTGTGGTGCCAGCAACCAACAAGTGCGGCATCTGCGCAAGATCAGCAACGCAAGGCTCGCCTGTAATTCCTTTACCAAGCGTCAGCGGCAGTGCAGCGTCGCTGTGGCGATAGGCTTGAGCCTCCAGCAAATCTCTGAGCGCCACCTGCTCGCGGCGTGGATTGGGTAGCTCAATGCCGATTACGTTACGGCCGGGCACCACGGCAATGCGTGCTGATGTAGCACTCATCGAGCGAGCAATATCATCCGCCAACGCAATAACCCGCGATGCCTTAGTGCCTCGCGCAGGCTCGAATTCATACATCGTTACTATCGGCCCGGGCCTGATGCCCTTCACTTCACCCTTCACCCTGAAGTCAGCTAGAACATCTTGCAGCAGGCGCGCTGCGCCCTTCAGGGCCGCCTGGGTGTGGTCAGCAGAAGGCCCCTTTGCTGCTGGGCGTGTGAGAAGATTGAGACTTGGTGTCCGGTACTTGGCTTCCCGAGCCGAAGCCCCAAGCCCGGAATAGAGCGCGTGGCTATTATCAGATTCAGCAAAACCCGTGCCCAGTGGCGGCGCGGGTGGCGGCTCATGGTCTGAATTATTTTCAGTAGCTCTCGCACCAGGATGTGCAAACCGAATGGCCATGGCGCGACCAGATTCGATCTCAGCTTGCTCGGCACTTATAACCTGCTCATTAGAAGACGTAGTATCATAATCGCCAACAAATGCATCTGTTGCTGCATTTGGCCCTGGAGCCTGCAATCCAGGGGTGTGTGGCGTAGCAGCATGCGGAACGGGGGGTGGGCCAGATGATGGCCAACCCGCTTCAACCCCATTCCAACTTGGTTCCGTGCGCTGAATGGGGGTGTGCTGTGAAGTAAATTGAGTGGGTTTATTGCGCGTAAACATTGAGGCGATGCTCTCCGCTGCAACGCCGGCAAGACGCACGCTGAATGCCGGCTGGTTAACGCCGGCAACGGGTGAGCCTTCATGCCGCGACAACCACAGAAGTTCGAACAGTTGACGGCGATCAAGTCCGATTGCGCGCGTTAAGCTCCAAAACCCAAGGATAAAGAATGAAATACCAGCAGCCGTGCTGCTCCCGTTCGGAACCGCCGTGGCCAGAATTGCAGCCGTCAGATCGAACAGCACGTCGCCGAAAGCGCCACCATACCCATAAGGCAACTGCCAACTGGCCGTAGGTGGCAGGGCAGATAAACCAGCGGCAATTGATGGAATAGAAATGGCACCCAAAAACAACCGCACGCGAAAGCGATCAATATGATCGGCAAGCATCAACTGCATTCCGGCGACGATGACAGGAATAAGAAAAAAGATCGAGGCAAGCCCGATGGAGTGCAGCATAAGGTCTGAAAGGACAGCTCCAGGCATGCCCAGAATGTTGCGCGGTTCCGCACTTGTCGAGTGGCTGAAGCTTGGGTCACTCACCGACCAAGTCAATAATGCCAACCATCCGGCGGCCGCGAGGCCAACCACCAATGCGCCACAGACACGCCGCATCCAACTTCGCAGCAAATCCTCCAGCGTTTGCGGCATCAAGCGCTGGGGTTGGTCAACATGGGAATCCAGTGACATTTTCGTCTTCCACTCATACAACAAACGCACGGCAACAAAATTAACTGAGCACTTTCCGACCAGATAGCTTTCGGTCCTATCGTCCGTGGCTTCACCATCACGGTGAGAGAGAAGTGCACAGGTTAACTTTAGGCAATTAACGTTTCCAAAGAGTTAGCCGAATAGAAACAATGCAATCTTTTTGACGCAAAGAAATAGAAACTGGCCGTAAAAGGCGCTCAATTGGAGTGGATTTGCAAATTTTTACGGAATTCCAGCGTGGCTGGACGCTATAGCGTTTATCTCGCACAGCATGGTTTGGCGTTCGGTTAAGCTCTGCGAGAGTAGTAGACGGCAGAGAAAATCAATCTGCGATAGCCTGATAAACACCCGCTCGCACCAGTTGCCGCTGTCGCAATCGAGTTTCGCCAGGTGCAGCAGCCATCATCACAACGCTGAGCTCTTCATAAGGATCAACCCAGAAATAGGTGCCAAAAACGCCAGACCAATAGTAATCACCCTCTGTTCCGGGCATCGCGGAAATACCGTCTGAACGGCGCACGGCAACGCCAAGGCCAAAACCATAGCCGGCGGCAGCGAGGTCCATCGTGTCAGCGATTTGATTGACTGTCTCAGGCCCCAAATGGTCTGCTGTCATTAGCTCAACGGTTTTTCGGCCAAGCAGCCGGGTCTCTCCAGAGGTGCCAAGACCGCTCATCATGGCAAGGAATTTGAGATAGTCAGGCGCCGTTGAAAGCGCCCCGCCGCCGCCGCCTTCCCATAAGCGCTTGCCATCCGGCAGATGTGGAGCCGATTGTGGAACGCCACTCAGGGGGTCCCGGTCGAAGGCGTGGGCATAGCGCTGGGCCTTGCTGCCAGGTAGTTCAAAACTGGTGTCAGACATGCCAAGCGGGGTCCAGATCCGCTTGTTCATTTCCTCGCCCAGAGAATTCCCGGTTATAGCTTCAATAATAAAACCAAGCACGTCGGTTGAAAATCCATATTCCCACTTAGCGCCCGGATCGAATAGCAATGGGCAGCCTGAAAGTATTTTCAGAAACTCAGATTTGGTGAGTGATTGCGAGGCGGACGTTGACGATTCTGGATAGAGTGCGTGGGCAGACGTCGTACCCCTGTTTTTATAGGTCAGCCCGGATGTATGACGCAAAAGGTCCTGGATGGTGGGCTGGCGCGCAGCGGTCCGGTTTTCTAAACCGCCATCTGGCGTGAATTCAGCGACTTGAAGCCTGGCCAACACCGGCAGGTGAGTGCCAACCGGGTCTCCAAGCATCAATCGTCCTTCTTCGAACAGTTGCATGATAATGACCGAGGTCATGAGCTTCGTCATCGATGCGACCGAGAAGATCGTATCTGTGGTCATGGCCTCGCCAGCATTTGGTTGGCGCTGCCCGATCGCCTCCAACCACGCCAGTTTTCCAGCCCGCGCAATGCCGATGACGCAACCTGGAATGCGTTGGGCTTCCACCTCGCGCGAAAATATTTCCCGCAAAATGCCAAGCCGCTCACTGGAGAAGCCAACGTCTTCTGGCTGAATAGGCTCAAGCGGAAAATCCATATTGTTAGACTTCACATTCATTTCTAAAGTCTCCTTCGGCAGCCCTGGCTGCGGTGCCACCGCCCTCTTCTTAGCAAGGCCCTCGACTTAGCAAGGCAGGGCGCCATTAGGTTATGGCTCCACGCAAGCGACGTTTAACGAGGAAGGCATTTGGCGTTAGGTGGCGCTCATATCGTCTTCCGGTGTTGAGCTGATCTTATGGATTGATAAGTCGGCCCCGCGAGCTTCTTCTTCTTCCGACATCCGGAAGCCGAAAATCTTGTCGACCAGCTTGAAGACTATGAAACCAGCCACAAAGCCGAACGCCGCTCCCATCAGGCTGCCGAAGATTTGCGAAAACAAGCTGACCCCGCCAACACCACCGAGAGATTCCAGGCCAAAGATTCCGCAGGCAATACCGCCCCAAAGGCCACATAATCCATGCAGCGGCCAGACGCCCAAAACATCATCGACCTTCCATTTATTGGTAACGATCTGGAACATATAGACGAAGATGAAGCCTGCCACGCAGCCAGTAACCAGTGCTCCAATTGGGTGCATCACGTCCGAACCCGCACACACCGCAACTAACCCAGCCAGTGCACCGTTGTGCACAAAGCCTGGGTCATTTTCGCCAGCAATAACAGCGGCCACAATCCCCCCGGCCAGGGCCAGCAGCGAATTCATCGCCACCAAACCAGACACGCCGCTTAACGCCTGCGCGCTCATTACATTGAAGCCAAACCAACCGATGCAGAGGAGCCAGGAACCGAGCGCCAACCACACTATCGATGACGGCGGGATGCCGATCGAGCGGCCATCCTTGGCATATCGCCCTTTCCGCGGGCCTAGTATGAGAACAGCAGCTAACGCCAGCCAGCCACCGAAGGCGTGCACGACAATTGAGCCTGCGAAATCATGGAAATCAGCGCCAAACACGCCCTTAAAGAACGCTGCCTGAATGCCCAGGTTTTGGTTCCAAACGATGCCCTCGAAGAATGGATAAAACAGCCCGACGATAATTGCCGTTGCCACGCTTTGTGGTAGGAACTTGGCGCGCTCCGCGATGCCACCTGAAACAATGGCCGGAACTGCTGCCGCGAATGTGCAGAGGAAGAAGAACTTGACCAACGTCAGCCCTTGCCCATCAAAGCCCACTGCGCCGCCTGAAATGGCTTTGGCATCCATCAGGAAGGTCACACCATAAGCAACCGCAAACCCGATGAAGAAGTAGGCGATTGTAGAGATCGCAAAGTCCACCAGGATCTTGCACAGTGCATTTACTTGGTTCTTACGCCGCACGGTTCCGACTTCGAGAAAGGCGAACCCCCCGTGCATCGCAAATACCAGTATCGCGCCGATCAGGAGGAAGAAAACATCAGCCCCCGGTTGTATTTTATCCATTTTGTTTCCCCCAAGGAATTCAATGCCTGCCGGTTGATCAGCAACTACCCATCGAGACGACATGCCGCAAAAGAAAGTGGCATGCAGAGCAAATTTTGTACCGAAGTGTTAACATCATGTAATCCATGGAAATAGTAGGAAATTCCGAGGATCAGCCAAAATCAGTCTAAAACCGACCAAGAACGAGCCGAAATTTGGCTAACGTCAGCCAAATGAGGATCTTTATGGCGTTTGTCTTTCAGGCCGGTATCGCCATATAAGGCACATGCATCATCGACCCTTACCCATAAAGCCTGCATGGCCCTCTGTGTGCTCCTTTATTGAGCCTGGAAGTCATATGTCGATATGGCGTCTGCCTCTTTGATATTGCACTACTCGTCACAACCACTCGCGCGATACCCACATGACAACCCAAATATCGGCTCCAATTCGTAAAATGAACGGTCTCGGCAACGAGATTGTTGTCCTGGATTTGCGCGGGCTGAAACCAACTCCACATCTGACGTCTGAGATCATCCACCAGATCGCCGCTGACCCGCGCACGCATTTCGACCAGTTGATGGTCCTTCATGCTCCGGAAGTGCAGGAAACATTGGCCCGGCTTCGCATCTACAACCGCGATGGCTCGACTGCCGGAGCCTGCGGCAACGGCATGCGCTGCGTGGTCCTTTCGGCCTTTATGGACACAGGGCAGAAGGACCAGCTTTACCAAACCAGCGCGGGTCTGCTTAGCGCACGCTTTGAGGCGCCCAACAGCATTGCGGTCAACATGGGTGAGCCCAAGTTTGACTGGCAGGACATTCCTCTCCGTGATCCCTTCGAGGATACGACCCGGATAGAACTGCAGGCAGGCCCGATAGACAACCCGATCCTCCACTCACCTTCGGTTTGCAATATCGGCAACCCGCACGCCGTATTCTGGGTCGACAATGTAGATGACTATGATCTTGGCCGCATCGGCCCTCTCATGGAGCACCACCCCCTGTTTCCAGAGCAGGCAAACATCTCAATTGCCCAAATCACGTCCCAAACGAGCGCGCGTGTCCGCACCTGGGAGCGTGGTGTCGGCTTGACGCGGGCCTGCGGCTCGGCCGCCTGTGCCGTTGCCGTATCAGGCGCGCGCATCGGCAAACTCGCCCGACAATCAACCATCACCGTGCCCGGCGGTGATCTTCATATCGAGTGGAATGACAGAAACCGGATTGTCATGACCGGCCCGGCAGAGTTGGAAGCCTCCGGCCGGATTGTATTCCACCCGGCCGAGTGCGACGATGCCAAGTCAGGCAGTTTTCAAGTCAGTTTTGAAGCGTTGGACGAATAGTGGACCTTGAACACAAAATATCATCACCGTCCGCGCGAGAGCCAGAAGTGCCAGAAGCAAACCAGCGCTTTTTGGGTGTGCAAACAATGGCTGATGCGCAACAGGCGGCTAAAGCGCCTGCCCACGATGATGTCTCGATCATCACAATGGGCTGCCGGCTCAATAGCTATGAATCAGAGGTGATGCGCAGTCATGCTAAAGCGGCGGAGCTTGGGCCGTCAGTCATAATAAATACGTGTGCGGTCACTGCTGAAGCCGTGCGTCAGGCAGCTCAAACTATACGCCGTGTCAGGCGGGAAAAGCCTGACGTGCGCCTCATAGTCACCGGCTGTGCCGCCCAAATTGAACCTGAGCGTTTCGCCGGTATGGCTGAGGTCGATCATGTCGTAGGCAACGCCGAGAAGCTCGACGCCGCAACATTTACCGGTTTAGCACGGGACGAACTGGAGCGCGTGGCGGTCAACGACATAATGAGCGTCCGCGAAACTGCGGGTCACCTGATCGATGGTTACGGCAATCGAACCCGCGCTTATGTGCAAATCCAAAATGGCTGCGACCACCGTTGTACATTCTGCATCATTCCGTTCGGTCGCGGGCCGTCGCGCTCGGTTGCGGCGGGTGAAGTCGTCTCCCAGATTCGCCGTTTAGTCGAGACTGGCCATAGCGAGGTCGTCCTCACCGGCGTTGACATCACATCTTATGGCTCGGATCTGCCGGCCGATGCCTCGCTTGGGCGTCTTGTGCGGCAGATCTTGAAGCATGTGCCGGATCTGCCGCGCCTCAGGATTTCATCAATCGACCAGGTCGAGGCCGATCCGCATCTACTCAAAGCCTTAGCTGAAGAGCCCCGTCTAATGCCGCACCTGCATCTCTCCTTGCAGGCCGGTGACGATATGATACTGAAGCGGATGAAGCGGCGGCATCTCCGTCAAAGCGCAATTGAATTCTGTCGCCGCGCCCGTGAATTGCGACCGGATATTGTATTCGGTGCGGATTTGATCGCCGGTTTTCCAACCGAGACTGAGGCTATGTTTCAGAACACGCTTGATCTTGTCGATGAGTGCGACCTCACCTACCTTCATGTCTTCCCCTTCTCGCCGCGACAGCAAACCCCCGCCGCTCGAATGCCGCAGATCATCCGCGCAACCGTTAAAGAGAGAGCAGCCCGCCTACGCGCAAAGGGTGAAGAGGTGCACAAAGCCTATCTTGAAGCCCAGGTTGGCAAGCAAATAGAAGTGCTAATGGAGCGAGCCGATCTTGGTCGCACACCACAGTTTGCCGAAGTAACAATCGGCTTAGCAAATTCGGCGGTGCCGCCCGGTTCAATTCTCAGCATGCGTGCGACAGGGCGTGAAGGCCGTCGGCTTCGTGGCAAAATGATAATGAAATGAGAGTGAGATGGCAGCATGACAGACGCGCCCGAAACACCTGATAAAAAGCCGGGCATGTTTGGACGCTTGTTCGGTGGGACCACGAAAACCCCATCGCCCAAACCAGCGCCAGCCAACACAGAGCCCCCTGAATCCGGAGAGCCGGGCATACTTGCAACTCCTGATGCAATCTCCGAAGGTGGGACCGCCGCGTCTGAAGTCATACAATCCCAATCAGAAAGCATATCGGCTGAGCCCCCGCCTGCCCTTCATGCGGCCGTGGAGCAGCCTCAGCAAGGTTGGTTTCAGCGGCTCAAGTCTGGTCTTTCAAAAACTTCTTCGCGCCTGACCGATGGCATCGCTAACGTTCTCACCAAGCGTAAGCTTGATGCCACGACACTCGATGATCTTGAGGACTTATTGATTCAGGCAGATCTCGGTATCAGCATGGCAACCCGCATCACTGATGAAATTTCCTCGGGACGTTTTGAGAAGGGCATTTCGCCAGATCAAGTCCGAGAGCTGCTCGCGGTTGAAATCGAGCACGTTCTAACCCCGGTCGCAAAGCAATTGCAGGTCGGAAACCGTCGCAAACCACACGTGATCCTTATGGTTGGCGTCAACGGCACCGGTAAGACTACAACTATTGGCAAGCTCGCCGCCAAGTTCCGCAGCGAAGGTAAAAGCGTGCTGTTGGCCGCTGGCGATACCTTCCGCGCCGCAGCCATCGAGCAACTCCAGGTGTGGGGCCAGCGCACTGGCTGCGAAGTTGTTTCCGGGGAGATCGGTTCAGATTCAGCCAGTTTGGCTTTTGACGCTATTCAGAAGGCGTGTGCCGAAAATTATGACGTCGTGATGATTGATACGGCTGGACGCTTGCAGAACAAATCCGAGTTGATGGAAGAGCTTGAAAAGGTTATTCGTGTCGTTAAAAAAGTTGATCCTGACGCGCCGGATGATGTGCTGCTGGTGCTTGACGCCACCACTGGCCAGAATGCCCTTTCCCAGGTTGAGGTGTTCCGCGAGCGGGTAGGCGTGACAGGCTTAGTAATGACAAAATTGGATGGCACGGCGCGTGGCGGCATCCTCGTTGCCATTGCTGCAAAATATGGTCTGCCGGTCCACGCAATTGGTGTTGGAGAGGGAGTCGATGACCTCTCGGCATTTGATGCCAGAGAATTCGCCCGGGCGGTAGCACTCGGTTAGGATGCCCTTATCATAGTCGTGATAGTGTTTTTGCCTATTGTATCCAGCCGGCTCGGTGCCCAGGCCGGAACACACACTGAAAGCAAACGTCCCCATGAACCGGTTATTACGACGATTTCCTTTTAATGCAGAGCAGATGGTCAACATTCTGGGTGAATTCGGCCCATTGGCCGCTATGTTCATCGTCAATGCAGCAGCGGGGGTAGTCGCGGGTACATGGGCACTAATCATCGGTACGGTGATGTCCATCATCGCAATGCTTGTAGTCCTCAAGCGGTTGCCGATTTTCCCTCTGATCGCCAGTGGTGTCACGATCGTGTTTGGCATCATGACGCTCCTCACAGGTGACGCTTTTTGGATCAAAATCAAAGTAACGATCTTCAATCTTATGTTTGCTGCATTTCTTTTTGGTGGCTTGTGGACAGGTAATAATTTTTTCAGATACATTTTTGAAAAAACATTCCACTACACCAAGAAGGGTTGGGACAGGTTTACTTGGAGCTTTGCTTGGTTTTTCGTTTTAACAGCAGTTCTGAACGAAATCGTCCGTATTACTTTCAAAGACTCAGTAGAGTATGACGTTTTGGGATTTTCTATGGATGGTGTAAATGTCTGGATACTATTCAAAGTGGCATTTATAATGCCTCTTAGCGGCATTTATGCTTGGTGGTTGACGAGGTTGATGCAGCCTTACAGGATACCAGGTCCGGAAGAAAAGGCTGAGTAAAACTTTGTTTTGTAGTTTGGTATGTTTGCGCCGCAAAAAATCTAATGCCTGAATCCATTTGTGGAAGACCCTGCTGATCGCAGGGGTTTGCCAAAAGTTCAATCTCTGCTGAACTTTAAATCACCAGAATACGTTTGCACCACATAGAGAAGAGTCGAAAAAATGACCGACGACCCTAGTCGTATAGATGATGAAAAATCATTGGAGTCCAGTCAATTACTGAAGCTGCTGCTGGAAATGGGCCCCCTCGTTGTATTTTTCTTCACGAACTCGTATGGCAAGATATTCTGGGCAACTGGCGCCTTTATGGTTGCTACAATTGTGGCCTTAGTTGTTTCTCGTGCCCTGTATGGCCGGATTCCGATTATGCCGTTGGTTTCAGGTTTATTTGTTCTGGTATTCGGCGGTCTTACAATTTGGCTGCAGCAAGAATATTTTATCAAAATCAAGCCGACTATCGTGAATAGCCTATTTGCCGCAATTCTATTCGGGGGACTATTATTTGGACATTCATTGTTACGATATTTGTTTGGCGAAGTGTTTCGCCTTAAAGATCGAGGATGGCGTATTCTGACATTCAGATGGGCCTGTTATTTCGTATTTTTGGCAGTAGTGAATGAAGTAGTTTGGCGATCATTTTCAACAGAGTTCTGGGCCGGTTTTAAATTATTTGGAATTATGCCGATTACTATGGTTTTTGCTATCTCTCAGATGGGCCTATTAAAGCGCTATGAAGAAACAATAGGAAAGCCTGCAAAATCCGTAAGAGATGATGCAGCCGTTTAATCATCGGTATCGCTCAATGTTCCCAATATATACAGGCATCTGAGGAATTCAAATCCGATTGAACGGCTGTTTCTGTGGCGAATCTGGACTAGACGCGCCTTACCGAATGTGTTTCTTCATTCTGGCACGTCAATTTATCCATATCGGCGATAATCGTGCACTGAGACGGTTGAACACTAGGTTTCAGGCGTCTGCACGATACTGATTTGGCACCATAGCGACATCGGAAACCATGCCTGAAGAACACGTTTTAGCCGAACCGAAGCAAGTTGAGGCCAGCCGAGACAAACTTCTGAGTTCCACCATACACCTCCTTCACCGCGCTGGTCAGAGCGCAGGCGAGATCTACCTATCGGAGATGGCCGGTGCAGACCTTACTCCGCGCCAATACGCCGTTTTGGTGGCTGTCTCCCAAAACGAGGGGTTGAGCCAAACGCAGCTCGTCAATAACACTGGTATCGATCGCTCTACACTGGCTGATATTATTCGCCGCATGTTGAAAAAAGACCTTTTACAGCGGCGGCGAACAAAGGACGATGCGCGGGCCTATTCTGTAAATCTTACTGAAAGCGGTGCAAAGGTGCTGGCAGATGCCCAGCCATTGGTTTCGCGCGTTGACGAGAAACTTCTAGGTGCGCTGCCAAGTCATCAACGCGAGCGGTTCCTTCAAGATCTAAATCTCATTATAACATCAATGGATGCAGCAGTAAGCACCCAAAAAGAAAAGCTGCAATCAGGCCAATAGTTTAACTAAAGATCAATAGTTTAACTAAAGAAATGACGCCTAATATTTACTGATGAAGACCTCTGGAACTTGCGCCGGGTGGTTCATTGGGCGGTTCAAAAGGGCCTGAGAAAATCGATCCTAAAGGCTACATCGGGTCGTTTTATGCTTCCTGGTTTTTAATTATCCCACGTGCGGCCGCGCCGACAATAAACTTAATCTGAGCCTCGGTTCCGGTTCTATCGAACAGCCCAAGTTTTTGATCCAGCGCCAGTGTAACAATGCCATGCACGGCCGCAAACAGCGCACGCGCGACAATGTCCCGCTCAACATCGTCCGTCAACGGCTCGACCAGCTCGTGTTTGACGATGTCGAATAGCTCCGACTGTCGCACACGGTACCACTCGGGAACGCTTTGATCAGCGTCCAAGCGATGTTCAAACACCGCGCGCCAAGCTTGCTCGCTCTCAATAGCGAAGGTGAGGTAGGCCAGTCCTAGCCCAATCAGGCGAGGCCCAAGTTTCTCAGAAGTTGAGGATTCAAGGGACTGCACCAGCGCTGCGCCCAGGTCTTCAAGCGTACCCGCATTGGCAACCACAACCAGATCGTCAAGGTTTGAATAGAGATTGTAGATCGTGCCAACTGAGCAGCCAGCTTCATGCGCAATACGTCGTGCCTGTAGTGCTGACAGCCCTTCGGTTGCCAGAATGCGGCGAGCAATTGCAATCGTTTCGGCTTTCAAATGCTCGCGGAAATGAGGCTTGGGCATCGGCCCCGCTCCTGTCGCAGATATGGCTGACTAGAGTATTTCGATCTAAATCGGAAACACTCTAGCAGGCAGTCACGAAAAATCACGCGTCCGGTCTCAAATTTTATCAGATTTTGGGATTGGGGGCTCGATAACTCGTTCAACAAAAACAAACCCTATGCTGGCTATGGCAAGATATGCAGCCATCCATAATAGTTGGGTCTCCAAGTCCACACCAATATCGAGCAGCCATCCGCTCAGCCCTGGACCAACTGCCGAGGAAAGCACCGTCGCCGATATAGCTAGCGCGCGGATCGCTCCGAGATTTCGATTGCCGTAGTATTCGGGCCATAGCGAACCGATTAGCGCCTGCGAACATCCCTGTGTTGCGCCAATCAGGGCGAGCCCTAAAGGCGCCAGCCAAAACTCAGAACAAAGAGCCAGCACCACAAGGCCGCCGCCAAGCGGTAGCAAATAAACCGGCAGCAGTTTCATTGAGCCAAATCTATCAATGGCGGTCCCTGCCATTAAATTCGCCAGGATTGCCAGGCCTGAATAGCAAGGATAGAGCGAAACGTATCCAGCCAAACTCCAACCTTTGACCTCGACAAAGTGGACTTGATGGAAGAACACGGCTGTAACCATGAAGGCGGGTGCGATCAGTCCCGGCATTAGAGCCCAAAATAACCAGTGGCCAAGCGCATCGCGGCGGCTCCAATGGCGCCCCTCCATCCCTGGCGAGCTGTGTATCGTCGCGAATGATATCGGTGTTCGTTCCTGCCGCAGTAGAAAAAACGTCATCGGTGCGGTCACCAATGCCAAAACGGCCGCCCCCATAACCCAAGTTTCCCGCCAACCGATGATAGCCGAAAGCATGACAAAAAGGACGGGCCACGTCGCCTCGCCAACTGCAAAGCCCCATGATGCAATAGCCACAGCGCGCCCGCGCTGATTGCGAAACCATCGGCCCATAGCGGTCAATGCCAAATGGCTCATCATGCCTTGGCCGCAAAACCTCAGCCCAAAAATAACGAAGATCAGCATGATCCAGTTGCTAACGGCGGCCATGGCTAAGCACATCACCACAAACCCGCATAGGACGTAGAGCGCCAATGTGCGTACTCTGAGCTGATCTGCCAGTCGACCTGCCTGAATGAGCGTAGCCGCAGACAAAAATGTCCCGAGTGTATAGAGGCTACCCCAGCCGCCATGTGACAACCCGAACTCGGCCCGGATGTGTCCGGCTGACAAGGCAATAAAGAACGTTTGCCCAAATCCAGATGACCAGGTGAGTAGGAACCCGGCTGCAAGCCAGCGCGCATTCTCCTGGACGAAGCGGAAAGTCGTCATGGATACCACGGGTGAGATTGGGAGGAAAAGAAAACTAAAATTACAGCGGTGTGCACAGACTAGCACCCTGATCGCTTACATAGCGAATGTCGCAAACGCTTAATCCACGCACAATCTGCAATCAGCCATCCCAACCTTCTCAGCTTCTCAGGGCATCCACTTTCCGGGCCCTGTCCGGGAGCGAACGCGACATATCACATTGTGGCGCGCCCTCGCAGTCCAGCGCGGAGCGCGGATCGGCCGTGAGAGAAGAAATTATCCAGAGGTTCCCTAGAGCACATTGATCTTTGATGGAATCACGTGAAAGAGTTTGAGCGTGCTCTAAGCTTTTGTTTTAGAGACTGATTCACGCTTTAGGTCGAAGCAGAAGTGCTTCAATCTAAAACGATC
>Ga0209345_10004033_pt1 | contig 14525 bp, 13 predicted proteins | sample Cruoilmetagenom7_FD_187294 | JGI IMG/M metagenome (GOLD analysis project Ga0209345, IMG submission 187294) | Oil polluted marine microbial communities from Coal Oil Point, Santa Barbara, California, USA - Sample 7 (SPAdes) (version 2) | ecosystem: Environmental > Aquatic > Marine > Oil seeps ... | reverse complement strand
GATAAAACAGAGCAAATTCGAAATATGATAAAAGAGTACTACGAAAAGGAAAATATTCAATGGGTTCTTCTCGCCGGCGATGCTGAAGAAAATTTAATTCCTATAAGACAAGTATATAACCCAGATGTAACATTGGTAGGTAGTCAATCTGAATATTTGAAATGGGACGATAATTATAAGCCAACTGATTTTTATTACGCAGATTTAACAGGATCGTGGGACGATAATAACAATAGTATATGGGGCGAATCTTCAGAATACACGGGAAATATTGATGAGATATCGTGGATACCAGAAGTCTATGTTGGTCGTCTACCTGCTGGTAATATTATTGAGCTCTCTAATATGATCAATAAAACTTTAAAATATGAAACAGATCCTTTTATGGGAGATTGGATGAATAAAATGCTATTAGCAGGGGGCGTTTCGTCATCTACGCCTCCTGAAGACGAGGCTCGCTTAACAGAATATATTTGGCAGAACTATACGGTATCAGAAATGAATTTTACACACTTAATTAAAAAAACAAATAACTTCACACCTACAACTCCACCCTCTCCAAACAATCAAAGTGTTCTAAATCAAGTGAATTTCAGAAGCGAATTAAATTCGGGATATTCTACAATAATTTTTGCAGGGCATGCTGATCCAACTAGGTTTACAGATGCGGATGGTACTTCTTTTTATACTAATATTGACGCATTATCGAGTAGTAATATTAATATGCCATCGTTATTATATGCAGATGCTTGTACAACTTCTTCTTACGATAAAAACGATAATAGCATAGGAGAGCTCTTAATAAAACGACCTTTAGCGGGAGCAGTGGGCTACATAGGAGCTATAAGAGTAAGTTGGTATTTTGATTATGATGAAAATCTTGAAAAATTAAATCGTGGCAACGCGAAATTGTTTTGGAAAGAGTTTTTTGACGAAAAAAAATTCCAACAAGGAAGGGCGTTATACGATTCTAAGGTTACCTATATGAATAGCGATTACTTCAAAAGAGGCGACGCTTCGATGGTGCAAGAGTGGCAACGTAAAAATATTCTAACGTACAATTTACTAGGCGACCCTGAACTGGATATATACACAAACATACCTAGAAGCGTTCCAAATCTTTTTACCGAAAATTTTTACGAAGGTCAACTCGTTTCATTACAGGTTAAAGATAATCTTGGTGGTATTGTTCCGGGAGCAAGAATTAACTTAAGAACTTCAGATGGAAAATATCGTACTGTTTATGCCGATATAAATGGGTTTGTAGATTTTAGATTACCAATTGGGGCAAACGAGAATTATAGTATTATTATTACGGGTCATAATATAGTTCCTTCTTATCATAACTTTACTACGCTTCTAGATACAGACATCCCTATGATATCTGATGTAATTCATGCTCCAATAAACCCCACAGTATCTGATAATCTTCTGTTTTCTATTAACGCTAATGATATTCATTCTGGAATTGAAAGCGTATTTTTACTAATATCAAAGAATAATTTCACGGATTTTTCGACTCATAGATTATCTAACCATCTCAATGAAAATAAACGGGAATTTAATATCACCTTAAACAAAATGGAGCCTGGAAAATATTCATACATCGTAATTGCGAGAGATTTTTCAAATAAAACGACTGTTTATTACGAGGATAAATTCAATTTTGCAATACTTAAACCATTTACGGACTACGTTTTAGTTATTGCGTCAATTATGATTGTAGGTTTGGCAGGAATATCGTCATCACTTAAATTATTTGGAATTAGAAGGTATAAAAACGACCTTAGAAAATTAGAATGAAATTAACGAGTCATTTGCTATTCCTTTTAAATTTAACGATTCATTATGAAAAAGTTTAATTACTATTCTATACTATTCTATTTACTTGCAACCATATAAGGAAAGCATTTTACAATAATATAGCCAAACTTATGAGATGGTTGTTCATGGTATCTTTTACCATATAAATAAATGGTCTACCTAACCGCCTGGAAGTTAAACTGTTTTGCGTTGCAAATAGTACTGTAGTAGAAAGTCTATGGGAACTTGCAAACTGTAGCTTCGGCTACGGTCATGGTATTACAGGATAAAACCTGGTCACATCCGAAAAACAATCTGCCGAACAGATGGTTCGGGAACCCAGAATGCGGTAATTTATATGGTTATACGGATTTTTTAAATCATAAATTATATAATAAGAACAAATTAACGTAATTTGAAGATTTATATGCCCAGCAAATTCGTAAAAATTCTAAAGAAAGTTGGAAGAAAATGGTTTATCTTTCTTATTATTGCAATTTTTATCGTTTTTATATTTTATCATGTAGCAGCTATAATAATGACTGTAATAACGATAATTATATTTACCCTTTCTTACATTCCAACCCTATTTTTTAATAAAAAGCTCAAAAAATTTTTATCGGATTACAACTCAATCGAAGATAAAGTGGTTGCTAGAAAGCTTAAGCGTTCCTTACCCCAAATCCAAGAAAAAATGTATAAATTATCGAAAAAGCAAAGCAAGAAGAATTGGCTGATTATTTTTACAAATAGACACTATATTTTTTACAACGAGGAGACTGTTGAAAAATTTAGGGAGTATTATACTAAGGGATTAGGAGAAAAAGAAATTCTTGAGAAATTTAAAAAAAGTGATATTAAGACTAGAGATGAAATTAAAGCTATAGAAGAAACTTTAGTAGATAATAGTAGGTTAGAGGTACGAGAAGTTTCTGTTAAAGAATATCGAGATAAACAAAGGTTTTCGTAAGTTAAAAGGATTTTTTTAAATATTTTCTTTCTTACAGATTAATTTTTAATATTGTTTGATAATTTAATGATAGTACCTTCGATTTCTTTGGGATTGCCTTTATCATCTCTTATTAAATGAGAATTTAATTGGATATTTATTAACTTTCCATCAGGAGTTTTAATTTGAGAGGTTAAATTTCTAACATAACCCTTTTCTAATAGATCTTTATAATATCTTTTTTTATCATTTACGTTCACGAAAAATTGGGAAGAATTAGAGCCAACCAGCGATATAGATTCACTCAAACCTAATATCTTATTAACCGCCGCATTATGTATTAACAATTTTTCCTTGAACGCTCCTTTATAAAATCCTACATCTAAATCGTTTAACATTCTTTTATAATTTTCTTCTGATTCCTTTAATTCTCTAGTTTTTTCTTCGACTTTTTGGACTAGGGTTTCGTTTAATAATTTCAAACTAATTTCAGATTGTATTAATGATTCCTCTGTTAATTTGCGTGTCGTAATGTCGCGCATTATCACAATCGCCAGTTCTGTTTCTCCTTCGAGGTTTAATCCAGCTGAACTTGAAGTAGTCCAACAGACTTTTTTGTTCCCAATTATATCGACATATTTTTTTTCTTTCTCGTGAATTTTTCCATCTAAAAAGGTTTTTAGGACCATACATTCTTTACACGGTTTACCGCGGTGCATTAAAACATTGAAACATTTTTTACCAGATAATTGCATTCCAAATATTTGATTTGCTACCTTATTAACCCAAATAATGTTTAAATGATTATCTACAAGATAAATCGTATCTGTTAAAGAAGAAATGATCCCTGCTAGTAATTGATGGCTTCCTTTTAATGTTTCCTCGGACCATTTGCGTTCTAAAGCGTTACTAATAATTTCAGATGTAGTTTGGAGTAAATATAAATCTTCTTCTTCCCATTTACTTACCCGTTTAATATTATCAAATCCTATGAATCCATATAATTCATTTTTAATTTTAATTGAAAAGACAAGCAAAGAATTAATCTTAAATTTTTCTAATTGAATTTTTGTTGCGCTTGCTTCTTCTGGTAATTCTAATACATCTTTAATAAAAATAAAATTTTTTTCTCTACTTTGCTTCAAACTCCAAGGAAACATTTTAAACTCTATAGATGTTAAATTAATCATTTGGGGTTCTATTCCCTCAGCACACCATTCTTGGATATAAAATTCAAGAGAATCTTTTTCGTTAAACAGTAAAATATATGCCCGTGTAGCACCAATTAGAATTCCCATATCAAGAAGCGATTCGCTAATTGCTTTTTCAATATCAATATTACCAATAAGTCTTGAGGAAATGGTAGAGATGAATTTTTCGTTTTCAAGTTTTCGCTTAATCTTTTGTTCGAAATTTTTACGTTCTGTGATATCGATTAAAAACGCTTGGATTAATTGCTCTTCACCGAGATTTATCAACGAGATTTGACTACTTATCCACGCTTTACTTCCGTCTTTTTTATGTATTTCAAATTCAATTGGTTTAATAGGTTTTCCCTCCAATAAACGAGATAATCTTGATTTAAGTAATGGAATAAGGTTTGAAGGGTGCACTGATAAATTCAAATAATTTTTGTTTATTAAATCGTCTTTTGTATAACCGGATAGTACTTCTGTTACAAGATTTACATCGATTATTGTCCCGTTTAATTTTAATAGTACAATTGGTTCAGGTGAATATTCGAATAATTGTCTATATTTTTCTTCAGAATCCAAAAGCTTTTTTTCCGCTAGTTTCCATTGCGTTCTATCTTTTATATGAACAATTATCAAATCAGGTGGTAGAAAATGCATCTTAATGGATATATTAAATTCTTCACCAGTTGTTTTCATAGTATATTCAAATCTTTTATAAACGCTTTTTTTCTCTTGAAAGCATTGATTTAACGCTTCAATAATATCTAGTCTATCTTCATGAATTTCAGATGCTTTCTTATGTAAAAGATCCTTTACCTTTCCCTTAGTTACTTTTTCAGCTGCTTTGTTATAGTCAATTAGTATAAAATCGTTATTTTTCTCTTGCCAAACATAAGAGGGTATTGGGATACCATCAAAAAAAATTTTAATATTCTTTTCTAGAAGAAATGCTTTACTTTTTAAATCCTCCATTAGGTTTTCCCCTTATTAGAAATTTATATTTTTATCTAAATCTATTTTATTAAAATAGAATTTCACAAATATTTACCTCAATTAATAATTCGTCAGTTAATTATATAATAATTTCATCAAATATCGAAAAAATAATTAAAAAATAAGATAGAAAAAAAAATGAGCTAATTCAAACTAAATATCTAAATCTCCAAAATTATAATATTTCTTTACGGGTTTCTTAACGTTCCAAACGCATTTTAACCCTTTAGGAAATTGTACTAAATCTCCTTTTTTAAATTCTATTTTTTCCCCAGTTGTATTATCCGTTACTTCGACTTCTCCTTCTAAGATGTAACATGTTTCCGTACTATCGTAAGACCAATCAAAAATACTCTTCTCTTTTTCCCAAATGCCCCATGATTTAACTCGTAATTTATTTAACTCTTCCTCAGTTGGTATTTTCTTTTTCATTCTCAACACTATTGGTTATAATCTAATAATTAATTTTAGAAATATGCAATTTACTATAAGAAATTTTAAAATAAATATTAATTGTTTCATGGTGTTTTGGATTTCTTTTTTAATTAAAAAGAATTATATAAGTAAATTTTTGTATTATATCTATATAAAATTGCAATCTTAAAATTTGATTACAAATTAAGGTGTTCTTTTAAACTTCTGTTTCGTACTTTTATTAGATTATCCTATTATGCGATTATATTATGACTAAAAAGTTTATCTTAAAGATCCTCCTTGCTGGCGAGGGTGGCGTAGGAAAAACCACGCTTCTTCATAGATTTGTAGATGGAACCTTCAGCGCAGAAACTCGTATGACTATCGGTGTCGAGTTTTTCCTTAAAGAGGTAGAAATCAATAGTCATCACTGCACACTGCAATTATGGGATTTTGGAGGTCAGAAACGGTTTAGATTTCTATTAGAAAGTTATGTTTTAGGAGCTAAAGGCGCTTTATTACTTTTTGACCTAACGCGCCCAATTACCTTAGAAAAATTAGAAGATTGGGTTGGAATCTGTAGAAGGGGCGATCCCGATTTACCAATTCTCTTTTTAGGGACTAAAACTGATTTGGTTGATGATATTATGGTTGATGATGATTACGCGTTAGAATTTAAAGAAGCATTTGAATTATTTGATTATTTAAAAATTTCGAGCAAATCTGGAGATAATGTAAATAGTGCTTTTGATTTATTAACAAAAAAAATATTAGAACAACAAAATTATTAAATTTTTAACCTATATGTCAAATAATGTTAGAAAATTTAATCGTAATAGATGCTAACTTTATTTTACTTCCATTTCAATTTAAAATAGATTATCTATACGAAATAGAGATGAGTTTAGAAGGAAAATCTATTTTTATCGTTTATAAGCAAATTCTCGACGAACTAGAAGCTAAAAAGATTCGAGAACCAGAAGCAAGAAAATTTCCCATGAATTTTAAGGCTGGACTTTTGTATTTAGAAAGAAATAAAGAAAATTATAATATTGATTACAAACAAATCATAAAATTAAAAGATGAAACCACAGATAACTTTTTACTGAAGTCTTGTATGGAGTTAAAAAATACAAACAAAAGAGTTTTTTTAGCTACTAACGACGCAGAATTGCGTAGAAAAGCAAATAAAATGGAAGTCAGCACGATTTTTTTACGACAGAAAAAATATCTTTCTTTCGATTAAAGATGGCTTAAAAATTTAGATCCATATATGGGTGAGGATTAATGATATGTAGCAAATCTCATCCTTCATCTAAAGGAGGAAACTCTCTTTTGCTTTAATTATAAAACTTTATTACTCTTTAAAATTTCAATAATATTAAATATTTTGGTTGTTTTTTACAAGTCTTATTGAATTTAAAGTTAAAACCTTAAAATTTTGAAGCTCATATAATAATCGTGGTAATCAGATGTCTAAACCTAGTGTATTGAAAATTATTACAACTGGAGAAGGGGGCGTTGGTAAAACTACGCTTCTTCATCGTTATGTAGAGGGAAAATTTTTAGCAGACACAAAAATTACGCTAGGAGTTGGATTTTTTCTAAAAGAACTTGATTTAGACGGTAAAAAAATTCTCCTCCAGATTTGGGATTTTGGAGGACAAGAAAGGTTTAGATTTCTCCTGAAGAATTACGTAATGGGCGCAAAAGGAGCTTTATTTCTTTTCGATCTAACAAGACCCTTTTCTTTAAATAGTATTGATGAGTGGGTTAAACTCTGTCGAACGGAAAATTTTGATTTACCTATTCTCTTACTTGGCTCAAAAGCGGATTTGACAGATCTGATATCAATAAACGAGACATACATTTTGGAAGTAAAGGAATATTACGAGATGTTTGATTACTTGCAAATTTCAAGTAAAACGGGAGAAAATACAGATTTAGCGTTTGAATTATTGGCAAAAGAAATTATTAGAAAAATCTGAAATTTATCAAGATTTTATTGTGTTGCTCTTTTAGATACGATTTCGCACTATTTTCATTATATCTTTTCGTTTGAGTTCCACAGGATTATTTTTCAATCCTGCCTTTTCTACAATTTTATCGACTTCTTTGATTGTAATACCATACTTTCCTAGACGATCGATGTTTAAATCATTTGTCCATTTTTCAAGAGTCTCAATTAATATTGAACAATAGTAAGAAACATCAATATTTTCATACCCTTCCTTACCAGCAAGTAAAGCTCCAACCATGGCATATTTTAATAATCCATTTTTACCAGCATCGCCACTCTTTTGCATTTGCGTGGTGTTCATCTTTGTACTTTCTGCAAGAAGCGTTCCACACGCCATACCGTGAGGGATTTCAAATAATCCTCCTAAAGATGACGCTAATCCGTGAACAACGCCTAATCCTGCGTTTGCAAGGGCAATCCCTGACATCAAAGAGCCGTACGCCATAGCAGATCTTACGCCAATATCCAAAGCATGAGTACTACAAGCAGGTATTATTGCGTCTTTCACATATCTCATGCCCGTAAAAGATAAAGCGTCAGTGATAGGGCTTGCTCGAGGTGAAACATATGCTTCTAGTAGTTGTGTAAAGGCATCCATTCCACAGGCGGCAGAAACAGAAGAAGGACTAGATAATACAAGTTCGGGGTCGATAATGGCATAATTTGGGATTAAATTATCGTGGCGAAGAGATTTCTTAAAACCTTCAGAGCCCACCTCAGAAATAACCGCATTTTTTGTAGCCTCACTACCAGTGCCCGATGTTGTAGGAACCGCAATATATGGTATTTTTTTTCCATCGTGTATTTTATTCCCAACACCCTCGAGGTAGTTCATAATTGAATCTTCTTTAGGAATCATTGCTGAAATCGCTTTACCTGCGTCGGTAACGCTTCCCCCACCAATCCCTACCACTAAATTTATGTTTTTATTTTTATACTTCGCTACAGCTTCGTCAATAAGCGTTGGTGTCGGTTCTCCATAAACCGATAATATCGAAATATTTATCGATTTCTTTTCCATCGCACTCACAATCTCGTTCCATTTACCTGATTCCTTAAGCGACTTTCCTCCAATTACATAAAGAACATTTTTTCCGAATTTTGGTATTATATTATATAATTCATTTAACTTTTTAGCACCAAAAATTATATGCGGAATAGGTGTAAATTTAAAAGTTAAAACCATATCAATTAATAAAATTTTTTAATTTAATTTAATTTTGATAATTTGATTTATAATAAAAGAATTAGTGATAAAAAATTAAACGCGTTAACGAAAACGACTTTAAGTACAGAGAAGGAGATTCTGGCGTAAAATATTTAATGCGCGGGCCTAGCATTGATTGGGGTCTAATTTTGCTTAAACCAGGCGAATTTATGGCCGAAAGATCTCATGGACATAACTTTATTGACGAGACTTTCTATTTTATTGACGGCAATGGCATTATGATTATAGACGATAAAGAATACAACGCTCCAGAAGGAAGTATATTCTTAATTGAACCAAAAGAAATGCATAATATTCGTAATGACTCTGATAAAAGTGTAAAAATAATATTTATTAAAGGAGAATATAAACCTGAAGATAAGTTTTAAATTTATAAATTGAAAATAAAAGGTAAAAAATTGTGGCTAAAAAAAAACAAACGAAGAGGGGAAAGAGTAGAGGTCCTTATATACCCCCGGTAATTACGCGCGTAAAATTCCCAAATACCAGAATTGGAGAAATGTTTGCTAGAGTTGTTGATATATATGGTAGTGAACGAATGGGCGTATTCTGTCAAGATGGAAAACATAGAATAGGTAGAATTCGTGGCAAAATTAAAAAAAGGGTATGGATAAGAAAAGGTGATTTGGTAGTAATATCTCCATGGGATTGGGAAACGGTAGTAGAAGGTAAGTTGGGTAAATGTGAAATTACTTGGCGATATACTAATGCTGAAATTTCTTGGCTTGATCGAAACAGAAGAATTCCAGAAATATTAGATATAAATAATATTCCTTTTTGAAAGCTTAAAATTTCTTTAATTGTTTGTAATAGGTAGAATTTTCCGCTTATTTTTAAAATCTCCTTAAAAAGCAAAATTTTTTAATTTAGAATTTCCTTTAGATCATAAACTTCTTTTCTAAGAAATTGTTATTTAAACGTCTTAAAATTGGATAATTCAAATAAGGAAAAAGTGAAAAAGCATGGTGGATCAAGAGGATAATGTAAAAGAGAGCGAAAAGGAAGGGGCAGATTTAGAAGATAACTTGATAATTATCGAGAAAGAAGAAGAGCAAGAACCTTCTACTACTCTTTTTGCTGTAAGGACAACAATTAACCAAGAAAGCAATATTTTAAAACAAATTTTCTACAGATTTAAAATTTTGGATAGTGTTCCTGATATTAGGGCAATGCTCGTATCCCCTTTATTACCCGGCTATGTGTTCTTTGAAGCGCCCCAGAAGAGGGCGGTCCAAATTGCAGTACAAGGTATACCTCATATAAAAGGAAGGATCGTTCAAAATATTGAATTAGTCGAGTTAAAACACGTAATACTCCCAAGAAGTGTTACTGAATATTTAGAATCGGGCGATACAGTTGAAATTATAAGCGGTGTATTTGAAGGCTCCAGAGCTATTGTAATGCGTATGCCACACGATACGTCAAGCAGTGAGGAAGTGGTAGTGCGCCTTCTACAAGAAGAAACACCTATTACAATTAAAATTCATGGAGACTATCTTAAACTTGTTGGAAAGAAAAAGCGCGAAGAAGAACCAATCCCACAAATAAAAATTAGCGAGGAAGAAATATCTACGGACTTAGATAAAGCCATAAGTTTTGACGACGATTATGATGAGTACGAAGAAGAATCAACTGAAGGGATTAAGGCAAAAAAAGCTGAAGAATATCGTGAAGAAGAAGATGATTTCGAAGACGAAGACGAATGGGCTAAATTTGATGGTTTCTAAATTTTTTCATTTCTCGAACAAAAAATAAAAAACTTAGTTTGGGGAATAACAATTTAGTTAAATTGTTAAACTAACATTTTCGTTATATTAAATTTTTGATTATAATGTGTAATTTTATTGCGTTAGTATTATAAAATCGAACTATACAAGAATTTTTAAACTTAAACAATTATTAAAAAAGTATAAGATCTGTATTATTTAGTAAAATAAATATATTTTTTGAACTTGCATGATAAAAAATATCTTCATTATGAAATCTACAGGGGAACTAATCTTTTATAAAACTTATGAAGATATTTTTAACATTAAACTGACAAGTAGCTTCTTAAGTGCGATTTTTTCTTTTGTTAAACAAACTCTGAAAACTAAGGAGCTATCTGAAATAGAGGTCGGACCGTTTAGGTTTATTTTTGAAGTTGAAAAAGCTGACTCAAGTGAATTAATGTTCGCGTTATTTAGCGATAGAACCGATAACCTCGTTGAATTAAGGAATCAATTGAGAGAAATTAAAAGCGAATTCCTAAACGAATTTGATTTACAGTTGCTTACTGAGAATTTTGATGGCGAAGTTTCAAAATACCAAAACTTTGAAAAAAATGTTGATGAGATCATCGAAAGTAAAAAGCTAGTTTCAGAAGAAATTCAGAAGGAATTAATTGAAGTTTTTAAAGAACTCCATACTTTCTCTTCTTTCGTGATATCTTCTGCATTACTAACTCAAACAGGAAGAGTAATAGTCTCTTACCTTAGTTCTAACGTGTTATCTGAAATTATAAGGTTATTAGAAAGCCGATTTATTATTGGTAATTCTAGAATACACGAATTAATTTCTCTCGAAGAATACGGGATTTTATCTTTAGTTGGAATTGATAATTTTATTACCGTTATTCAATTCAAGAAGAACTGCCCTTTTGAAACCGCGTTAATAATTTCTAAGAAATTTTCTAATAGATTAAAGAAAATAATAATGTAAAAGTATTGAATATGCTTTTTATTTATTCAAATGTTAATTTTCCAATCATTTTATTATTAAATTTGGATATAGGAAGATAAAAATTATCAACCTTTTTTCTCTAAATAAACCCTAAAATTACAATTTCTAGTAAATAAATTAAAAAGATAATTCACATTCTTCATAATAGATTATATTATACAATTAAATTATTAAATTGTCAAAAAGTGGTAGTAAAAATTATGGAAAACGAAAAAAAAACCAAATTTATGGACCAAGCCATTAGTGATGAGATTCTTGAGAAGTTAAACCTTAAGAATCGATACGCTTTCTTGAATACTAATCTAATGACTTTTTTAGACCAAAAGCATATGACCTTTCTTAAGAAGACTCAAAAGTTTTGTATTCGCTACGAAAAAAAGAATAACATCACTCATGCCCCAAACGAAGAATTTTATCATTGGATTCCCGATTTTGGAAAAGAAGGGTTAATTTCACGCGCTCATCCTTACGAAGAAATTGACTTAAATTTTCCAGAAAACGGATTAACCATAGAATTAATGAGATGTTTAGCCTTAAGTTTCTTTGACCCTCAGTTTTCTATGGCAGGGGGCGCTACAATACTAGCTATTAATCCCGTCTATTTTCATCACGAAAATATACCTATTAGATTAGAAATCTTAAAGAAATTTGTCACCGGTGAAACGCCTGGAGCGATTTTAATCACCGAACCAGAAAGGGGCTCCGATGCAGTTCATATGTTGACCACCTGCGACGAGCAATCAGATGGATCCTTCCTTCTTAACGGAGAAAAGATTTTTAACACCAATGCTCCTAAAGCGAGATATGTCGTTGGTTACGCTACTGCAGAGAAAAACAACGGGAACACTATGGCTCAGTTCTTAATCGATACATCGTTGGATGGTTGGAGTTGCGATCGCGTTATGATCCCTTGGGTCCCAAAAGTATGGATTGGTCACGAACACCTTACAGATCTCAGAGTACCTAAAGATTACGTGTTAGGAGGAGTGGGAAAAGGACGCGAGCACTTATTTGAAGGGTTAGTACCTGAAAGGATAGGTATCGCACTCGATGCTACATCGCAATGTTGGAACGCAATAGCTCATGCGGCCATATATGTTAACAATAGAAAGCAGTTCAATCAAATGGTTCTAAAATTCCAAGGCGTAGGTTTTCTTTTAACCGATTTATGGGCAAGGTTATCAAATGTTACTCAGGGGTTACTAAGGTTTTGTGAAAAATACGACGAGAAAGTTGAACAGTTTGGAGCAGAACTACCAAAAAACCTTGCTCAAGCTATGGTTGCTGGAGCAAGTCAATACAAATACCACACATGCGCTCTTTCGAGAGAAATTTGCTACGAAGCCGCAAATTTAATGGGAGGTGCTGGTTTATGTGACAATACCTTGATGCACGACCTATTAAACATCTCCAGAATTCAGGAAATCGTAGGTGGCAGCCGACAAATACAACAATACATTCTAAGTATGGCTTTACGTCAAATTTACAAAATGACGGGCATCTAGGAATTCCAATTTATATTAATCTCTTATAATTTTTTTTTATTTTAGTAAAAAAAAAGAGCCCTTAACGAACTTGTTTTAAAATAAAATATTTAAAAATAATTCTTTTTTATGCTTTTTTAAATTCTTTTAATATTTTATTAGCATTTTCAAGTTCTTTTTACCTCTAAATTTGTCAATAGTAAGATTTACATATCCAAAAAACATATAATAATAGTTTATTCCAAGTATTTCCATGGTTCTTCCATTCACCATGACAAATAATATCCCAAATTAATCTCAAATCTTTAATTCTTGGCATTTATTTATTTTTATGTTTAATATCCTTTAATTTTACAGACTCATTGTTGGGTACGAAAATTTCAACAAAAATTCCAAAAAACTATCTTCAATCAAAATGTATTTTGGTTGATTTAAAAATAAACTAAAATTAGGTAATTATTGCATAAAACTCCTATCTTTATGTTTTAATTCAAAAAAATTTGTATCTCTTCGAATGTCTTCGTGTATTTCTGCTAAAGTCTCGTTTTGTAATAATTTCGCAAAAAAAGATAATATATGCTCATACGCTTCTTTGGCATAAGTATCTGTTTGAGAGAATTCAAAAGAAATATCTTTTAGTAGATCAAAATCTAATTTAATGTCAACTTCCCTTGTCCTTTCAATTTTGCTCCTTAATCGTTTGTCGTGATAATTAGTCCATATTGATTCATAGATAAAATAATTAATAAATTGAACTGTTTCTGTGGCAATTCCTAAAGAAAAAGCAGCAAACAAATCCCCTGTAACTATAAAAATAACTAACATTCCAAGAAAGATTGTTATTATCCTATATATTACGCTTTTAAAGAAACTTTCCTTAAGAGTTTCCTTCTTTTTAATTAACTTTTGTATTAATTTCATTTGATAATTGAGAAACAGACTAAATATTTAATTTTTTATTTTTTTATTTATTTTTTTATTTATTTTTTTAATAGAAATGCTCCAAGTAAAAGATTTAATTAAAGACTCTAAGCATAAATAATAATAAAATAGAAATTTAGAAGATTTAGTATTATAGATTCTTTTAGTTTTACGAATTTTACGAAATGGACATTTTATTGTTAAAAAAATCCAAAAAAAAAATACATTGTTTTAGTAATATTCTTTTAGTAGAAAAATTTGATTTTCTTCAACGGTTTAAAAAAAGATTGATAAATTCATGCGTCTAAAGAAAAGTTATTTTTTAACGATAAGTATTCTTGGGTTGGTTGCCATCTTTAGCTCAACCATGTCAAAGAGTCCAATTTTACCGCTTTTTGCGATGTCTTTAATAACTTCCCCCCATGAAGTCCAATTCATCGGGTACGTTATCGCGGCATCTACTATCCCTGGAATAATTGTAAGTGCGTTTGCTGGTCGACTCTCTGATATGTATGGTCGAGAAAAACTTGTTTTGTTATCAGTTGTAATTTTTGCTACAGCACCTTTTTTTTATCTATTTGCGACTAACATTTGGATCTTAATGATAGTTCGATTTTATCACGGTTTTTCAACAGCAATATTTGTTCCTGTCGCCACGAGTGCAATAGCGGAATTATATCCAAAACAAAAAGGAGAAAAAATTTCATTATTTTCTTCAATAACGCTTATCGGTCGGTTTTTCGCACCCATAACTGGTGGCTTTATCCTTTACGTTACAAATTATTATTATTATTAT
>Ga0209345_10004032_pt1 | contig 14527 bp, 15 predicted proteins | sample Cruoilmetagenom7_FD_187294 | JGI IMG/M metagenome (GOLD analysis project Ga0209345, IMG submission 187294) | Oil polluted marine microbial communities from Coal Oil Point, Santa Barbara, California, USA - Sample 7 (SPAdes) (version 2) | ecosystem: Environmental > Aquatic > Marine > Oil seeps ... | reverse complement strand
CTCAGAAATCCCATGTCTAACACTCCAATAGCTCCCAGCTGATTCAAGCAGGGGCAAGGTTACACATGGGTCAATTCTCAATGACAATTTCTGCAGTTGCCGGGTCAGTTCTCGGTGACAATCAACAATCTGGGTCTCAACATTGGCTTTCTTTGCCGTATTCAAGATGCGCAGTCAGAGTCGCCTTAAAGTAGACATTGCTCAATAGAAAGAGCAACGTCACTTGCGGGTCGCTCTTGCCAGATCAGTTTATGCTGCAATTGCGAAGACCTTCATTACTTACGCGGTCAATTTGGGCTCACTGCGGACGTTTGCCGCACTACACGTCAAGGTTCGCACAGCGGACTTTGCAGCCGTTCGCTGCGGACGCACAGTTTCCGATTCAGTTGAGAAGACCTCTTGGAGAAAAGCGCCGAAAACCAGACCTTCGCTGCGGTCGCAAGAAAGCTGACGGAGGCACCAAAAGCAGACGCTCGCCAAGCGCAATTGAACTTTCCGATCATGGCCTCCGTTTGCTGACCGGAGGTCAGCCCAGCTCATGCTCAATAACGCACAGTTTGGCAATTCTCTGAACTCTTGCGTTCCTAAAACATGGAACCGATATCCGACGCCCCCGTGGGATAGGCTGCCGGCATCGTCTTTACCTGGTCAACCGTAAGCCCCAGTTTGATTGCCAGCGAAAAGATATTGATGAGTTCCGCGTAGTCCGGACCAAACATATGCGCGCCCAAGATTTTACCATTCTCATCAGAGATGATTTTGGCACCTGCATGGGTCTCTCCCAATCGTTTCTGAGAGAACCAGTTGGATGTATCTGCGAATGATACCTCCACATCACCAGTCTCACGCGCTTCTTCCTCCAACATGCCGACCCGGGCGAGTTCTGGAATGGTGAACGCCACGCTGGGGACGCCGGTGTAATCAGGTGCGGTTTGTTTGTTTTTCAGCATGTTCGATGTGGCAATCTTGCCTTCGAAAACAGCCACCGGGGTCAAAGGTTTCCCCGGGGAGGCCGCGGCATCACCAGCGGCATATACGCGAGGGTTGGATGTGGACTGTAGCCACTCTTCGACTTTGACGCCGCCATGCTCAGCCTCAATGCCCGCAGCGCTTAGATCTAAGCAATCGACGGCAGGCACGCGACCCGCGCCATGGACAACAAGGTCGGCCTCTTTGACATGTGATTTGCCATCGACGCTATAGGTGACGCGCTCCATGTCACCCGCAGAGTCGATTCGGTCGGGCGCGGCATTGGCGATGATCTCAATTCCGACAGCACGGCTCCGCTCCAGCAGCATATCGACAAGATCGGGGTCGAACATTTTCAGCTGCTGCTTGCCATGATCAAGAATGGTGACCTCGGCACCTGCTCGGGCAGCAATATGGGCAAACTCAAAAGAGATGTATCCACCACCCACGAATACGATGCGTTCGGGCAGGTTCGGCAGGTTCAGAAACTCGGTGCTGTCGATGAGCCGATCGGCACCGGGAAAGCCCAGAGGTCGCGGTTTGGCGCCTGTTGCGATCAAGGCATGCTTGAAGGTGAACTCCCCATGGCCTTCGATTCCGAGTCGATCCTCTGCGGTAAAGCGCGCCGACCCATGCAGCGTCTTCACGCCAGCTTGCTTCAACCCGTCTTCCATGTTCTCCGGCACCGGATCGGTGAAGCTTTCTTTGTGTTCCATGAGCGCTGGCCAGTCGATCCGCGTGTCACCTGCAACGCCCTTACCCTTTAGTAAACGAGCTGCGTCGATCGCTTCAGCTCCGGCCCGTAGCATTTTCTTCGGGTCGCAGCCGCGCAGCGCACAGGTGCCGCCGTAGGGCAGTTCGTCCACAATGGCGACGGACCATCCAGCCCCGGCTGCTTTTTTCGCGGCGTTGATCCCGGCCATGCCGGCGCCGATGACGATCAGATCAAGTGTTTCGGTCATGAAGTGTCCTTGCAGGCGAGAGTTAGGAAGGCTTTTGTTCCAAGTTCAACGATATCGGCCGAGTTTTCGTTCACTGAGCCACCAGATCCCGGTCGCGCCGACGCCGATCGTGAGCCCAAGCCAGCGCCAACCGTCGCTGCCCAGTGGCAGCGCGCCTACACCATAAGCCAGCACCGGCAGCGTCATGGCCAGCAGGAACGGCCCGGTGTAGCGGCAATGCGCCCGGCCACAGCGCCGGGCATTGCGCAGGCAGGCGACGCCCATCCAAGCAAGGGCGATGACCCAGATTGCGGTTTTGGGGCCGTCGGCGAGCGGGACCGCCAGAAGCATCGCGCCGATGGGAAGGCCCCACGCGAGCAGGCTGCCAAGCCGGGTGTTTAGCCAATCGTGGGTGGAGGGATCTGCCATGTCTTTACCCCGCGCAACAAGACAGGGCAGCAACGTCCTTCTCGAAAGTCTGGGCCGCCAGTTTCAAACCCTCGACGGTGGTCAGATAAGGCATGATCGTGTCGCCAAGCTCTTCGTAGGTCAGCCCGGCCTTCAGCGCCATCGCTGCGGTCTGGATGCTGTCGGCCCCTTCCGGTGCCATGATCTGTGCGCCGAGCAGCCGTTTGCTTCCCGCTTCGGCCACCAGCTTGATGAGGCCACGCGTATCGCGGGCCCCCAAGGCCCGCGGCACGGCATCCAGCGGCAGAACGGAGGTCAGCACTTCATGACCAGCAGCGCGGGCCTGCGCTTCGCTGAACCCAACGCCTGCCACCTGCGGATCGGAAAAGACGACCCAAGGCATGGTGGCATTGTCATAGCTGCGGGCCTCACCCGCCACCGCATTGCGCGCCGCGATCTTGGCGCCATAGGCGGCCATATAGACAAACTGGTCACGGCCCGTGACATCGCCCGCCGCCCAGATATTTTGATTGCCGGTGCGCATTTGAGGATCGGTCTGAATGCCGTCCCGCGCATCCACTGCAACTCCAGCAGCCGGGAGGTTCAGCCCGTCACTGTTTGGCACACGGCCGGTTGCGAGCACGAGCCGTTCCGATGTCAGTGCTTGGCCATCCGAGAGATGCAGCGTGATATGGTTGTCACCGTTCGAAATGCGGTCATAGCCATTAGCGCGGACCACACGGATGCCCTCATCGCCCAAGTAACCTGCCAGCGCCTCTGACACTTCCGGTTCTGCCTCCGGCAAGACGCCTCGGCGGCTGACCAGCGTCACGGCAACACCGGCTCGCGCAAAAAGCTGCGCCAGCTCCACGCCGATATATCCCGCCCCAAGCACAATCATGGATGCCGGAAGAGCGCTCAGTTCCAGTGCTGTTGTGCTGTCGAGGGTGTCGACGTCCTCGATTCCCGGGATTGCAGGCACATGGGGGCGGGAGCCGGTGGCAATGACGACCTTTGCTGCCGGGAAGAGACTGCCATCGACCGTCAACCTGCCATCGTCATCGAATGTCGCGCGGCCTTCGACGTAATCGACATTCTCATGCCGGGGTAGAACATCTGCATATTTCGCCGCACGTAATTTTTCGACCAGCGCCTGCTTTTGCGCGACAGTCGCCGCCCAGTCGAACACGCGGGCCTCGGCCTCTATCCCATCAAACCGAGCCGCAGCAAGCGTATGATGCAAACTCTCAACCGCGCGGATCAACGCCTTGGACGGCACGCAGCCCACGTTGACACAGGTGCCGCCAATGGTGCCCGCGCCGATGAGCGCCACCCGCGCGCCGGTCTCAGCCGCAGTGATGGCGGCAGAGAAACCCGCGGAACCGGCGCCGATCACGGCAAGGTCATAAGATTTCCTCTGGGGGGATTTAGTGTCTTTCATGATGATCTCTCTGAATCGCGGCACTTCCAAAGCGCGTAAATTGTGATGCCGATGAAGATGGCGAGCGCTGGCAACAGCACGTAATCAAGCCAGCCCAGCAGCGCCGACAGGCCAACAGCGCCGAACAGGATCACCAGCACTGGCGTGAAACAGCAAAGGGCGACGATGACCGTGCCAATGAGTCCGAACTTGAGCAGGCCACTCTGGGTGTCGGAACCCTCCACGCCGCTCACGATCCGTTCTCCGCATTCAAGGCAGCGCGATATCCGACGGCCGTCACAGCGGCGACAATGGCCTGCGGGTCTGTCAGCGCATCATCATAGCGCAGAACATAGAGGCCATTTTCCGCCTCGCCTGCGATAAACTCCTGCACTTCGACGCTGTCCACGCGCTTCATGGCAGTAGCGACGATATAGCTGCAAGAGGGGCAATTGAGCCCCTCAACGGCAATGCGAGTGGTTGCTTCTGCGGCCAGTGTTGGGCTGGCAGAGAGGATAAGCACAGCGGTGGAGACGAGCAGTTTCATAGGAGACCTCATGGTCAGAATGTCAAAAGAAGGGGCGAGACTATTGGAAAGGCGAGCGCCAGAAGCACGACAATCAAAGCGCCCCAAAGCAACCGCCGCATCACCCCGCGGTCGACCGGGCGCGCACAGATGCCGTCCGTGCAAGCTTCCTTCGGCACCGGGCGATAGGCTTTCCAAAACCCATATGCGAGCGCGAGCGTTGCGAGGCTGAAGGTCACCCATTTGTAGGCATAGAGCGCGGTAAGTTGACCGATGAAGACTCCGGTGACGCCAGAGCTGACCAATACCAACGGCAGAATACAGCAAGATGACATGGCCAATGCTCCGAACACACCGGCGCCGGTGGCCAGCCAGCCAGAACGATCATCATGCTCGGTCGGTGTCGCAGGAGTGTGATCTGTCATCGCGGTGCTCATGGTTGCCTCCGTCATGACAGGCAAGGTAGGGTCTGTAGCAACTACAGGATCAAGGAGAAACTTCATGTCGAGCGATCACGGATTTGCGAGCGCCTTAAAGCGTTCCGATCTTGCGAAGTTGACCGGCTGCAACCTTGAGACCATCCGCTATTATGAGGGTGTCGGCTTGATGCCGGACCCACCGCGCAGTCCCGCCGGGCACCGCCGTTACGGAACTGCGCATGTTGAGCGGCTGAGCTTTATCATGCGAGCGCGAGAACTGGGTTTTACCATGGAAGAAATCCGAGGGCTGCTCAGCATGGTCGATCGCGGCAGCCATACCTGCGGCGAAGTCGAGAAACGTGGGCGGGATCACCTCAATGTCGTGCGGGCGAAGATAAGGGATCTGCAAAGCATCGAGGCAATCTTGGCAGAAACGATTGCGAAGTGCAGCGGTTCGGATGCACCGGAATGCCCACTCCTCAACGTGCTGTCAGATGGAGCTGTGGCCAAGGCAGATTGACCCGCACTTTACGGGACCTGAAGGAAAGGTGTTTTCAGCGTTTGAAAGTGCCGCAAACTTTGGAAGATTGCCCAGAACGGATTCCGAAGGATCAGAACGATTGCCACCAGCGGAGGAACGTCGGCTTTCTGGATGCTGTTGCGCAGCAAATCTCTAAGACCCGAATGGCAGCAATGGGCCGCTCTTGGCGGCGCAGCTTATGCCGCAACTGCGAAGAACTCCGCCCCACAAACGGTCAGTTTGGGCTCGAAGAAGACGTTAACTGCAACGAGCACCAAGGTCGCCAGAGCGGACATAGCGCCAATTCGCTGCGGCTGCGCCAACCGCAGCTTTTGAAGGCCGACAAAATATTGACATGAAGTCTCGTTAGGATGGGACTGCACTGACCAATACAACCGGGATTGAATGATGCTGATTATGAGAACTTTTTTCACCGGTCTATTTGCTTTGTTGCTTGCGGCTCCAACCTTAAGCTACGCGCAGGACATCCTAACGGTTGCGACGGCGGATCGAACGGAGAGCTTCACCCTCGAAAAAATTCTCGCGATGCCCCAGACAACTGTTGTGACGAAAAACGACTACGTTAACGAAGCGACCACCTTCCAAGGGCCGAGCCTGCGCTCAGTTCTGAAAGAGATGGATGTTGCTCAAGATGCGACCCTGAAAATGGTCGCGCTCAACGACTTTTCCTCGGAAGTGCCGGCTGCGGATGCTTTTGCGTATGACGTCATTCTGGCGGTTTTGCTTAACGGGGAAACAATGCCGGTTCGTGACAAAGGACCGATTTGGGTTATCTACCCAATGGACGGCAACCCGGAACTTCATGACGACATCTACAATGATAGGTTGGTATGGCAGTTAAAGAGCATCTCCGTCGACTAATTCCTTACAGGAAATTTATTCGCGGCTTGCTCCTTTTATTGTTTATCGGCGCAGTAATTTTTGGGATCACGGTAGTTGCCAAGCTGGACGACGGGGTCCAGAAAATTCAAACTGCTGAGCAGAGTGACCCACTGTGGGTTGCCTCACAATTGCAGTTTGAAGTGCTACGGCTCGAGAATGCCCTCGGCGAGTATGCACTCGGGTCTAAAACAGCGATAGATGTGGTCTTGCGGTTTGAAATCGCATGGAGCCGCATTAATATTCTCCAGAGGGGAGATCTGCCGCAGCTTATCGAAAGCTTTCAAGTTGATAGCGACGTCGTCTCGGATCTTGAGGCCACCTTCATACGCTTGGAGCCGGTGATCCAAGGCCTCAACACGGATAGCCTCACCGGTGTCGATCGCAGTGAGACGGTTGAAGCCATTCTGTTTGAACTGGAAGGTTTTGATCTCTCGATCAGGAAGTTTCTTGTGACGCTCTCGCAGGCAAAATCTCAGGCCATGGGAGAGTTCAGATCCGGCCTCCTCACCCTTTCAGATACCGTGGCCTATCTCAGCGCGACAATTCTGGGCCTTCTGGGGATATTCGTCTTTTCGCTTATGCTTGAACTAAGAGCATCCAAAGATGCCGAAAACGAGATGCGCCAACTCGCTGAGGAAGCAACATCGGCTGCCCGGATGAAAATGAATTTCATGAGCATCGTCAGCCACGAGCTAAGGACGCCTCTGACTTCAATCATCGGCGGCCTCGCTTTATTGAAGCGCCGCGTTGCAGATACGATGAAGGATGAGGTCACACTGAAGCTGATTGATGTCGCGTCTCGTAATGGAGACCGACTTCTGGCACTGGTCAATGATATTTTGGATGCGCAGGCTTTGGCAGAGGGGAAAGTTAAAGCAGACCTCAAACCTGTCGATCTCAATGCAGTTGTGTCTTCGGCAGTCGAAGGGTGCCAAGCTTACGGTGATAAACATAACGTCAGCTATCTCGTAGAAACGCCGAACGAGAAGCTGAAAACACTGACAGACAGCGCCCGTGTCAGCCAGGTTCTGGCCAACCTGATTTCCAACGCTACAAAATTTACGACTCCAGGGGACGTCGTGAAAATTAGATTGAAAAAGATGGGCCAGAAGGCGCGGATCGAGGTCACCGACAACGGGATCGGAATCCCCATCGCCGCGCAAACTGCCATCTTCTCCCCCTTTCATCAGGTCAACCCGGGCACCACCGGAGCCACACAGAGCAGTGGCTTGGGTTTGAGCATTACAAAACAGTTAATTGACTTGCTGGGCGGAGAGATAGGGTTCAAGTCTTTCGAAGGAAAGGGCTCAACGTTTTGGATCGAGTTGGATCTGCTTCCCAACACCCCCGAAACCCAAGCAAGGGCGTGACCTGTGAGCGTAGCGCCATTCGCAGAGCGGAAGTTCGCGCAAAATGCAGCATCGGTCAATTTGGGCTCAAAGCGAACGTAGCGCTTCGAGGCTCAGAAACGCCCGATACCGTGATGCTTCCGCCGAGAGATCGGCGTTGATCAAAGGCTAAGAGCCTTCTCTGCCTCGCTGTGTTCAAAGGCGTCTGCGAGGGCATTCAGATCTTCTCCACCAACACCGAATTGCCGCATGAGAGGTTTCCACCGGTTGGCGATGACTGATGCCATCGCGCGCGCCCTTTTGCGCGCCTCGTGCTCCGATAGATCGAAGAACTCCGCAGCGGCCACCGCAAGATCGAGCGATGCCTTAAATGGCCCTCCTTCTATGATCGCCGTCTCGAGATAGCGATGGCGTCCCGCTTGTGGGTTCACATCAAAGAACGGAGAGAGCCGCCAAAGGCCGTTGTCGGCATAGATGAAGCCGTGGTTCTTCAGGTGATCATCCGTGTTGGTGACCAGGACGTTGAAGGCCATTCGCGCCCAAAGCTCATGCAGATCTGCCCGCGCAGCCTTACTGATCATCCGGATCGCCTCTGCGATCTCTGTATAGGACCCCTGCTCCGCACCGGATCGATTAAGAGCTGTGCGGGCTGAAAAATAGGGGACACGCGCGCCCGCCCGCCGATCGAAGCGTCTGATCTCCTCGTTCATCCTGCCGAGAAAATTATACTTCCGCATCCCCTTAAGATCCGGGGGGATTACCATTGGTAGCCACGGAGAGGCGGGCATTTTGATGCAAATTATATTTTAGCGTATCTGGCACTTAATAAATCCCTGCGATCTGCGACCTTCGTTATCTGCCAATACTTCAAGCTTCCAACTACAACAATAAGCCAGAATAGCCAGAAACAGGCACTCGGGTTGGTTAGTAAAAACGCACTACTCTTAATCATGTATACACACGGGGAAGCACATAGGGTCATTTAGCTCTTAGTCGCTTGAATTCCAATGCCTCACTCTCCCAAAAATGGCGGGAATGAGAAACGCTGCTTTGTACGCGCCTCCTATCAGTATCGCCGCACAAAAGTGGCATGCCAAAGACTGAAACCCCCGCCATACTTTGGCGCAAATGAGCGATTTCTGACAAGATGGCTAGACCAGTGCTTACCTCCGTCCCAATACGCTTTTGAAGAGAAGCACGGGAAAGCCTTGGCAAAAAACCGACTTTGTGACCGAATTCTAGAATCTGCGCAGTAGGTTTCCAGTTGGTTAATTGGAAAGGTAGGTCAGCTTTTCTAATAAGCGTTCCAAACCGAACTCTGGATAGGTTTGCTTGTCCAAAACCGATCATGCCCGTCAAAACTGTAACGTGATAATCAACATTATTGCCCCACGCTTCACCGAGAAGAAAATCATTAATCCTTATTATGAGATCATGATCATCAATTTCATCTGGTGATATATCTGAAGAAAGAGGTCCATTTCCAACAACCGCGATGCGGTTTTTCTGCGTGCCAACCCTCCGTGAAAAACCTAGATCGGTAGCGTCTACTCCAGCAAGACCGGCGAGTGCCGGGGAAACCAATTTATTCGCGAAATTTGATACCACCAGACACTGTTGAATAATGCTTTGTGGAATAGCAGCTTTAGACAAAGCTTTCGCCGCCGCTTCGTTGTCTTCCACAGCCAATGCGACTGCGGCCACACGTACTTGCAACAGATGTCTCGCGCCTACCACTCTGTCCAATGCACTAGTCGCGTCACGCAATAATTGTTTTTTATCGCTCGAACTGCGCCTTAGATATTCGACTAGGTACGAAATTCGAATTTGACAAACCAACTCTGGATTTACCAACTGCTCACGGGCAGCGTTCATTTCTGCATCGCCAAACAAATGAAACCGCGCTGGAAAAATCGCTGAGACATGTTCGACATACGCCATTGGAAGTTCCTCTTTGTGGACATGTTTGTTGAGGATACCCGCAACGTCCATCCTCCACAGCTTTGAGGCTCTTTCTTCCATTGCCAACCGAGCCGCTTCATATTCAACTGCGGTATTGGTTAAACTCAGAACGTTCAGAATCTGCTCCTCATTGACGAGAACCTCAGGGCTTTTCAGATTGCGAAATAACTCGACGGCCGACTGCCACCAAATTGGAGCTTTGCTGTCGGGGATCAATCTGTCCCATCCCGCAGCATCGGCTCCAAAACGGCCAATCGATGAAAGCCAACGCAACGGCGAAACACTTGATACGATTCTGTCAGCAACAAGTTGAGCAGCCCGCCAGCCTTCGCCGCTTGCCTGCGACACGGCAATCAATTGCGCATCTGGAACAACGCCCCCTTCTTCAAGAAGGTCAGCGATTACATCCATTGCAATTCGGGGGCGGTTAAACTGTAAGTGTAAGCGTGCGTCCTTCAAGCGCTCATGCACTGGCAAAACACTGGCCGGTTGCTGTGGCGGCGTTTGGGTAAGTAATTTTGGTGGGGTTTGTTTTTCAGCCCAATCAAAAAGTCGATCGTAAATGATACGGTTTGTCTTAATTCTATTCAATGCAATCACCGCTTCACTTTGTGTCTTACAAACGGGAAGCTTTGCGGATGCGGCATCTAAGAGGTCCGCCAATTTGTGTGTATTAGCATCCATGAGTATGAATGGTACACGAGCACGAACCGCAGCGAACATCACGTGATGACGCCCCGTCAGGACCGCACCTGCTGTTGCCAAAGTCGCAATCGCGTCCGACCAATCATAATCTGCAAGATTGAAATAGGGGAGCTTTGAAAATGGCCCCGACGTGCTTCTGACGAAGCCGCCAAAGTCCTTGTTGAAAAAATCAGTGACAACTGTTGCGCCACCGAAATCAACGACGGGCTCGCGTGGCTCAATAGGGGCAAATAATGACAAGTCCGCATGGTGGAACGCAGCCACGCCATGTCGCTCAAACATATCGGCAGCACTGGCCGGACCGCGCAACGTCAACACGTCAAGATTTCTTAGAACATCATCGAACCTTCCACTATTTTCCTGCCAGACTGCATTCACCAAACAGGTTTTTTTCCAAGCATTTGGGCAGCTGCTAGCTGCTCCATCTTTGCAACAAAATGGGCGGAATCATGGTGCATAGATCCCTCGCCATTTACAATGAGAGTGTCAAAGGGGCCCCCCGTTTCTGCAAACGTGACATCGGGCAACATTCGCCTTATTGCTGAAATCACTGCTGCGCTTCCGCCATGGTATTGACTATGGTCACCTGACAAGAAAACTCTCTGAGACTTAGCACGCTCTGGGGCCATCATCATACCTCCCTTTCTTAAGTATTTTTCTATTTCCACGAATTACAACCTTAAAAGGTGAGCCCCCTCGAATACGGCCCCCACCGAGAACGCGGAATACTCGATGTATTTTCAAATCGCCTGCTTTCTTTCTGGCTACCTTCACAGCACACCACTCAATGCGGATGTTGTCGCATCTATAACGCATCGCCTTTGTGCACCACATTTACGGAGGGGGTTGACAGTAAAATCTTTCAGTCCCGACTTCGAACCGACAAAGATCAAACCCTTTGTACTTGAAATACTCTGGCCAGTCGGCGTCCCGTCGATAGCCCATTGTCAGCCAATGTTGAACAGCGTGATCAGCGTATCGAGAATAAACTGCAGCATGGTTCCCCCGGTTTATTTGCCGATCCCCTAGGGGGGCAAGGAAGCAGGGAAAAATCCTATCGGACCTGCCCGTCCGTTCATCGCAGGTGATCAGTCCACTGTGACCAGATCGTTATCTTCGAATTTCAACCGCCTAACGGTCGGCCAAACCAGCGCGGTTGATCGCCTCCGCCGCGAACAGCACCGTATCATATGCATAGCCGCCATAGGCCAAGAGAAAACTCTCGCCAGTTGCGCTTTCATAAGCTCGCTTGTAGCTCCCGCAGCCCTCACGTTCATGCCAAGCAGGCCCTGTTTGAAGTCTTCGGGGGTGTCGGGGTTCGTCATGGTGATCATTGAAGTGGTCCCATCTTTTCGGACAGGTTTGCAGCTTCTCTAAGGTGTATCGTGTTTAGGTTTCATGCTGTTTTCGCTCGTCGCACGCTATCCCAATATGCATCGTCGGGCGTCAGCCGATCAAGCGCGGAATGGGGCCGCTCGGTGTTGTAAAATCTCATCCAGTTGCTAATCACCCTGCGAGCTTGGAACCCATCTTGGATTTCCTCAAGGTAGACGGCTTCCTGCTTCAGTGACCGCCAGAGGCGTTCGATGAAGATGTTGTCGGAGGTATCGGCCGCGCCCGTCCATCGAGATGCAGACCCCGGCGTCTTTCAGCGTGGTGGTCCAGGCCGATCCGGTGAACTGCGATCCTTGATCCGTATTCATGATCTCTGGCGGGCCGTGTTTGGCGATTGCCTCCTTCAAAGCCTCGACGCAAAAGTTGGCATGCATCGTATTGCTGAGCCGCCAGCTCAGCACCTTCCGGGTTGCCCAGTCCATAATCGCCACCAAATACAGGAAGCCATTCTTGACTGGCACGAAGGTGATGTCGGCGCACCAGACCTGGTTGGGGCGGTCGATCACCATCTTCCTCAGCAAATTAGGATAGACCGGATGCTGTGGGTGTGGCTGGCTGGTTCTGGGGCGTTTATAGATTGCCTCCAAGCCCATCTTTGCCATCAGACGTCGCACGCGGTGGCGTCCCACGATGATGCTCTCCCGGCGCAGATATGCCGCGAACTGGCGTGACCCAAAGAACGGATATTTGGTGAACACCCGATCAATCGCTTTCATCATTTCCAGCGTCGCTGCATCAATCCCGACCGGCGTGTAGTAGAACCCCGACCGGCTCAGGTTCACCAGCTTGCATTGCTGGCTGACGCTCAGCCTAGGATGGTCGCGCTGAATCATCGACCGTTTCTTGAAAGGGCTCACCTTTTGAGCCCTTTCGACAAAAAATCGTTCTCAACGGCCAACCTCCCAATTTTGGCATGTAGCTCCTTCACATCTGCCTCGGTTGGGCCGCTCTGGCTGCCGCCCGAGAACACGTCCGCCATGCCGTCGATGGCCTGCCGCTTCCACGTGCTGACCTGGTTCGGGTGCAGCTGATGCTTCGCGGCAATCTCTTGCACGGTCTTGTCGCCCAGCAGCACTTCCAACGCCACCTTGGCCTTAAACTGATCTGTAAAGTTCCGGCGCTTTGCCATGTTCGTATCCTTCCAAAAGGGTTGGATACACCTTAGCCGACTGTCCGATTTTCTGGGACCACTTCACAGGATTGCGTACCACGGCGGGTCTTCTTGTTGGCCAAGCCCAAAACTCGCTCGGTTGGGGCGGTGGGTAACCTCCGTTGATTTCCAAGCCGCTTCGGCCGAGAAAGTCCAGCCCAACACAGCGGGCGGAACATCCACAAGGCGGGCGCCGTTGGCCGGGTCGAATACCCCCTTTCAAACCTTGTTTGCCTGCAATAGCAACGTCCCGCGCGCCACGATGTCGCAAAGGTCGCAACGCTCCGTCAAAACGCTGTGGCCGTTTCCGTCTGTGACAGAATGCCCAAGCTTGCAAACGCACGTTCCAGATCGCGGTCACCGAAAGGTTTCTGAACCACGGCGCAGCGACCCAAAGCCGCGGCGGAGGGCACTTCCGCTTGGCCGGTGGCAAAGATGATGGGCATATCGGGATGCTGCGCCCGCACGCGGGTGGCGACCTCCTCGCCCGAAATATCCGGCAGGCCCACGTCGATCAGCAGCGCGTCGAATTGCCCGGCTTGCAGCCTGTCCAATGTCTCCTGCCCCGACGCGGTTTCGGTGACCTCGGTGCCCAGCCCGCTGAGGATATCCGCCAGATCGAGCCGTATCAGCGCGTCGTCTTCGCAGAGCAGAACATGACGGGGCCGGTCTGGCTGCTCTTGGACTGCGTCAGCCTTTGTTTTTGCAGCGGGAGCCGAGGACAGCGCGTCGCGGACTTTGATCGCCAAAGCGTCTTTGGTGAAGGGTTTGGCGAGGAACTGCACCCCGGCATCCACCCGGCCATCGCGCACGATCGCATCGCGTGAATAGCCTGAGATGAAGAGGATCGGCAGGTCGGGCCGCTCGGCCTGAAGGGTTTCGGCCATGTCACGGCTGCTCAGTTCTCCGGGCATGACCACGTCCGAGACCAAAAGATCGAATTCCGGTGCTTGCCGCGCGGCTTTGAGGGCGGTGGCGGGGTCTTCTGCGGTGCGTACGCGGTAGCCCAAATCCGACAGCAAGGCGGCGGTGGCGTCGCGCACCTCGGCGTCGTCTTCGATCAGCAGAACGGTCTCGTTCCCGCCCGCGATGTCGGTGGGGTCATGCCATTGCAAAGGCTCCGCCGCCGTCTCGGCGCGCGGCAGCAAAAGCGTCACCGTTGTGCCCGCGCCGGGATGGCTGGCGATGGTGGCCCGCCCGCCCGATTGCCGCGCGAAGCCATAAACGGTGGAGAGCCCAAGCCCGGTGCCTTTGCCTACCGGTTTGGTGGTAAAAAACGGATCGAACACTTTGGCCAGCGTATCCGCCGGGATGCCGGGCCCGTGGTCGATGACTTTGACCTCCAGATAGTCGCCCGCCACCATATCAGGCTCACCCAGCAATTCTTCGGGGCCGATATGCCGGTTCTCGACCGCGATTTTCAACTTGCCGCGCCCCTCCATCGCGTCGCGCGCGTTGATGACGAGGTTTAGCACGGCATTCTGGGTGCTTGCCGCATCGGCGTAGGCTGGCCACAGGGCTTCGGGCGTGTCGAGTTCGACCTCCATCCCCTCGCCCAAAGCGCTGCGCATAATGTCGTCGATATCACTGAGCAGATCGCGCAGGTCGATCGAGCGCGGCTGCAATGGCTGACGGCGGCTGAACGCAAGCAGTTGCGAGGACAGCGACGCGCCGCGCTCCACCGCCCGCATGGCCGCGTCGATCCGCACCCGCGCCGGGGAATCGGCTGCAATTTCGCGCGCGGCCATGGTCAGGCTGCCGGTCATCACCTGCAGCAGGTTGTTGAAATCATGGGCAACGCCGCCAGCAAGATTGCCGACCGCCTCGACCCGCTGGCTTTGGGCCAACCGGTCGTGAAGC
>Ga0209345_10004031_pt1 | contig 14527 bp, 10 predicted proteins | sample Cruoilmetagenom7_FD_187294 | JGI IMG/M metagenome (GOLD analysis project Ga0209345, IMG submission 187294) | Oil polluted marine microbial communities from Coal Oil Point, Santa Barbara, California, USA - Sample 7 (SPAdes) (version 2) | ecosystem: Environmental > Aquatic > Marine > Oil seeps ... | reverse complement strand
CTTGCCTTTATGTTAGGTGTGGACCGTATTCCGGACATGATGCGGACCTGCGTCAATGTTCTCGGTCAAATTTCGGCGGCTGTATTGATTGATAAACAAAGCGGTGAAGCGGATTGAATGTAAGCGTTCAAATTCAAGGAGAATTCAAATGATGATATTTGCAAATCGGTTCGCACTCCTTTGCACGCTTATGGTGTTGACGACGGTTAGCCTTAATGCCTGCTCTCACGTTGAGAACTCTCCAGCTGTTTTACAAAAATTGCAAACCGTACAAATCAGCGGCAAAGCATCTATTTTGGAAAGCGTTGCCCCTATAGAAAACTTGCAAATTTCTATTAACGGCACCTCTGTTATACCTGACGAGCAAGGTGTGTACCAAATCACGTCCAAACTCAACGATATCTATCAAGTCCGAATTACAGGGCGAGATATATTTGAAAGTTTTCATACATTCTCTCATGCAGAACTTTCAAGCAAAGACAGTCTTACTATCGAAATTCCAAATATTGATTTAGTCAAGAAAGTTTCCGGACGCACACTTATGGTGTTTGGCGGTGATGCTATGATGGGGCGCAGATATCTTGATCCTAAATGGGATGAGGATGTTCTCATACATCCCGATACACGCCTCCACGATATGAAAAAAATACTGGAAGGTATGCGGCCTTATTTTGCGCCCGCGGATTTTTCGGGGATTAATTTGGAAACGATCCTGAGTGCAGATGAACTGCCTGAATCCGCACCTAAAAGCGTGGTGTTCTACACTCACCCGGACATCCTGAAAGCATTAGAGTGGATGGGTACAAATTATGTGTCACTCGGGAATAATCACACATATGACTATGTTGAAGCGGGCATTGATACGACATTGTCAGCATTAGAAAAGACAAGCCTTGGATATTCAGGCGCAGGTCGGAATGAGGATGAGGCTCTACAAGCTTATCAGACATCTATTGGTGGTAACGAGATTAGCATATTAGGGTTCGTTGGTTGGAAAGGTCGTGTGACACCGAACCAAGTTGCTGAGCGTAATAAGGGCGGGGCGGCATATGGTAGTCTGGATAATATAAAGAATACCGTCGCCAGAGAGGCCGAGCACGATCAACTGACAATTGTCCAGTACCACGGAAGTAGAGAGTACAGCGAGGAGCCAACAGAGATAACCGAAAAAAAACTAAAGGCAGCCGTTGATGCAGGTGCCGATCTGGTTGTCGGTCACCATCCGCATGTTTCGCACGGGCTTGAGCTTTACCAAAATAAATTGATCGCATATTCTCTTGGTAATTTTGCCTTTGATCAATTTTTTTATGAGACCCATGGAGCGTATATATTGAAAGTCTGGATGGACGGTACGGATTTTCACCGCGCCGAAATAGTTCCCATCCATATCAAAGATTATAAACCTGTTCCGGCCACATCGGATTTGCGCCAGTATATTCTCAAACGCGTTACTGATTTATCTGCCAAACGCGGCACACATGTTTCCTTGTCTGGTGGCCACGGCGTCATCACGGCGAAGAACGAAACGTCGATATTCAAAACAGTCTTGAGTGAATATCCTATTTCCGGTGGTGACAATGTTATTGAACTTAAGAAAAATACCGCTGAACAATTTTGGCCGGTGGGCGCTGAGTTGGAAAGTGAAACGGGTATGCAGCCTGTCTTTGGGACAGATTTATTCATGCGGGGCGACTTTGAAAGTTATTCCCTGTACGGTACCGGCGAAAGAACATTTGAGACGAAAAATGCCAAGTCAGAACTAACCAAAAAATCCCGCACAGGTCAGTATGCGTTGAAAGTTATACCTACCAATGAAAGCGTGTCTGCAAATGAAAACGAGCCTGCCAATAAAAACGAGCCCGCAAGACTTGCCCAGAAGGTTTTCATGCGCGTATTACCAAGTAACTCTCTAAGCTTCACAGGGTATTTGAAATCTGAGGGCAATGTCCATGTTACTGGATATGCTCAATATAGACCAAGACCGATGAACCGCTATAAAGCACTGGAAGAGGCCCCTTTGTTGAAACTTGGCGAAGTTGAATTAGCGGGCAGCGACTGGCAAAGTTTTAAATTTGACTTTATCCCGCCCAACAAAGACCAAAGAACGGTACGTGTTTTGTTGGAGTTCAGCGTGACTGACGAAAATATAATGCCTATTTACATTGATGATCTAGCAGTAATCGTTTGGGAGGAGAGGAGTAAAAATAAATCAAACATTTTACCAAACCGCCGCACCCACGTACTCCTACCAAATAACCCTCATAACACCCGTGTTACCGTGACTTATAAAAAAGCGAAGCAGCCCTCTAAAAAAGCCGTTATTTAAGAGGTATGGGTTTCATCTCCTACTTTGGAAATATTTAATTCCGATGAATGTGATTGGGGTAACGTAAGTGCGCCGCCCTACTTCAAGGGCTACAAAATTTAGCCCTAAGACGATAACCCACAAATTAGAGGTTGGTAATAGGCCATCGTGGCTGTCGTCGGTTTTGTACCTAGATGCTAAGAACTGTTTACCTTCCCAACTTTACTTACAAGATCGAGCGCTTGGTAAAAACCCAATCTCGGTACTTCTTAAACGTTTTCATCATATATTTTCTCCTGCATGTAAAAACGTACCCTTTGTACTTGCGTTTGGCATCCTACGGCTTACAAGGCGGCATGCTTACAATCACTGATCTCGACTACGCCGTTCAAGGGCGCCCTTTGTTTAGCCAAGCCTCGGCCCAAATTGCAGCGGGCTGGAAGGTTGGTTTAATTGGTCGTAATGGTACAGGGAAATCGACATTACTGCGCCTCATACGCGAAGAAGTAGAAGCTCGAGATGTAGATGCTTCAATACGGATAAATAAAAATGCGCGCTTGGGATGGGTGGCACAAGAGGTCGAGCCCACAGACGAGACGATTATGGATGTCGTGTTAGCCACAGATCAGGAAAGGCACGCGCTGATGAAACGTGCTGAAACCGAGACGGACCCTGACCAATTGGGCGAAATTTATGAACGCTTGACAGATATGGACGCTTGGAATGCTGAAACACGCGCTGCCATTGTTCTCTCTGGTTTAGGGTTTAAGCCTGATGAATTTAACCGTGCCACAAAAGAGTTTTCCGGTGGGTGGCGTATGCGCGCCGCCATTGCAGGTGTATTGGTCAGTGAGCCGGACGTATTGCTGTTGGACGAACCAACCAATTATCTTGACCTAGAAGGGGCGGCTTGGCTTGAAGGCTATATTCGCAAATACCCACATACAGTTATTTTGGTCAGCCATGACCGCGAACTGCTCAACCGTTCTGTTACGCACACGCTTTCACTTGAACACCAAAAACTAATGATAACCACTGGCGGGTATGACGCGTGGATGGAGCTTCGCGCAGCAAAAGCGGCACAATTAACTGCACAAAAAGCCAAGCAAGATGCTGACAAAGCCCATCTGCAAGCTTTTGTCGACCGCTTTAAAGCGAAAGCTTCCAAAGCCCGCCAAGCGCAGTCACGTGTCAAAATGTTGGAAAAGATGCAAGACATTGCCATTCCCATTGCAGAGCGCACAACCCCGTTTTCTTTTCCTGCGCCAAAAGGTAAATTGGCTCCACCAATGTTGGAATTGGAAGATGCGAATTTAGGCTACGGCGAGGGTGCGCAAATTTTGTCGGGCGTTAATCTTCGCCTCGACCCTGATGACCGTGTGGCGATTGTTGGCACAAATGGCCAAGGTAAAACCACTTTGGTCAAATCTATTGCGGAACGACTACCTTTGATGATGGGGAAACGCAAAGCGTCCGCGTCTCTTAAAATTGGATATTTCTCTCAAGATCAGTTAGATGAGTTGACTGCGGGAGAAACCGTGCTCGATCATGTGACGCAGAAATTGCCCAAAGGCACGGCGCAAAGCAAGGCGCGGGGTGCAGCGGCGCAGATGGGATTCTCCTATGAAAAAGTCGGCACCAATGTTGAGAAATTGTCAGGCGGTGAAAAAGTCCGGCTTCTGCTTGGCCTTATGTCCATCGACAAACCCCATGTTTTAATTCTCGACGAGCCGACATCTCATTTAGATATTGATAGCCGTGAAGCGTTGATTTATGCGCTCAATGATTTTCCGGGAGCTGTGGTGCTCATCACCCATGATGTTTACCTCGCAGAAGCGACAGCCGACCAGCTTTGGCTTGTGAACAATGGGCGGGCAGAAAACTATAATGGCGACTTACGGGATTACAAAAAGCTCGTTATGCAGGCTGACCGCGCTTAATTTTGCTGCCAACATTATTTATTGCATTTTTCTGATCAATTTTGGGTTTTTTGCCTCCACCAAAAGAGCCAACCCATTCCCAGCAAAACTATGAGTCCAATGATCCCAATAATCATTCTTATGCTAATTGAGAACTTATCTGAGTTAAACGCTTCTTTCAAAGCCTTAGAAACCTCATCAGCTTCAGCTGCCGAGGCCGTTCGACTTCCAGAAGCGGCGCTAATGAAATCAATTTGTGCCGCCGAGTTTGCGGCAGCATTCATATCAATTTTAACAAATAAATTCGTAGCGTCACTGGCAGGAGGGTAAGCTTCTATCGCTAAGAGACGGAACGCCCGAACATCTTCCGCGCCCCACGCATAGTGATCTACAATTTTTATGAGAACAGGCATCCCCTCAGAGCGATAATAGCGCATGCCCCTGTGTCCCCACTCATCTTTAGACGAGCCATAAAGTAGCTCGCCGTCAACATTATGGAAGCTTATTTCAGGGCCGGAATATTGGCTTCGTGTACGCAAATGGGCGCCTATTATGTTTCCCCTTGGTGCGTCAACCCTAAACCAATCTTCGTCACCTGCGGAGATGCGAACCAAACCCAAATATGGGGTAATAATTGGTTTGGCGGTGACAAGCGTGTCGTTAGGTTCATAAATGTCTAGGGCTGGGTCCAAAGTGAACCGAACTTGTACTTGCCCGGTTTGCCCATTTTCGGCCCATATATTTGCAGTGTGTTGCCCCTTATTTACCACCTTACTTATAATGGGAGCGTCGTTCAATCCGTTCTCTGGATCATCAATTTTGTCCGCTTGAAACTCAATATGAATAGGCCCCGTTATGCCCGAAGTGGAGAAAAGGTCAGCCCGTAGCAAGCCTGTTTGCGGCGCGTAAACTTGAACGCTAGTCGGTGTTTGCGCGTTTAGCTTTATTGTCTCAATTTTATCCAAATCCACAGATGTTTTAGCCGTCGCGGGTGCGCAGAAGACACAAGCAGTTGTCAAAGCTAATAAAGCAACAATCCTCATTCGCTTGTCCCTCCCAACTGTTCTTGAACTAACCCTGATATTTCATTTCGCGCGGCAGAGAGTTTTACGGACTTGCGTTTAAATGTTTGCGCCTTGTTTCTTACTCTATCCAGATCAGCAACACCTTTTGAGGAGGCACCAAAGTCAGCATCAGTATGACTTGGCTTAGAGTTAATGCCCCATCCAGACACTGTTGAACTTGCGCCAAAATAAACGCCATATTTGCGCGTTTCAAGGCGGGCAAAGCAACGACCGTCTGGTAGCGCTCGCTCTAAATACCACGCTTCAATAAGCTGAATGTCATCAAACGGTTTAGCGGACTTAGTAGCCGTTGCGTAACCGCGCCATGACGAGGGTAAGCATTCAACTTGCTCCAGTGGTTTTACCGGTTTGGGTTCTTCCGGTGGGTTGCCTTTAAGCGCGCCTCTATGTTCTTTGGTTTTAGCGCCAAGATAATTTGCTGCACCAGCTGCGTTGCCCCCGCATGTCTCTTCGCCATCAGTAAAGGTTGAAAACCGCCATTCCTTGGCGGCTGGATCGGCTGAAGTATCAAAGAGCTTTCCTGCCGTATAGTGCGCCTTAGCCAGTGCCGTTGCTGAGCTAGGAGATGCCCCCATTAAAAAGGCTTTCACAGCGGGAATATCTCGCGTGAAACTATATTCCGAGATACCCGTGCAACTATAAAAAACAACGCCGCCCACCTCAATCAGCAGGTCTTCAGGTAAATTGTCCAGTGTTTGAGCAATTCCTTTTTTTGCATTTTCCATGCGTCCGTTATCATCCATGCTTCCTGATGCATCTAAAATAATAGCTAAGGATAAATCAACAGGTGCAGATAGGAAATGCCAATTGTCTTCGCCCCCCGCACGTCCCTCTTGCCCGCCGCGTTTAGTTTCATATCTTACCCAATTCCAAGATTTTTCCGGTGAATTAATCTGAGTTACTGTATGAGGGTCCCCATCTAGCCCTTGCCCTGCTTCATCAGTAGCAGTGATTACAATTGGAATTCGCCCGTCGTTTTCCCTTTGGTGAGCTTCGCCCATGTCAAACGACCCGCGCCAATTCATGCCTTCGCCTTCCATTGCGACAGGCTTTCCGCCGATTGTTACCGTTGGTGCATTTTCTACAGGCCCAGATAATTTCAAACGTAGCGCGCCCTCGCCTTCTGCGGGCGGTTTGGCGCGTTTTGCTACACTTAAATTCCGCGAAGGATCCTTGAGGGCTGTGGCCGTTAAGTTAGGGGTCTTTTCAAGATCTGGACCACCGACCCAACTGGCGTCATATATCACGCGACGGCCTGCTCGGACTTTAATTTTTGAAACAAATAACGGTGTTTGACCAATTAACAGTTTTATACTTGTATCGGCCTGATTACCCGGCTGTTCAGGGTGTTTGTCAATTAATGCACCTTCTTTTGATTTTGCTTGAATTGAGAGATTATGGAAACCCAAACGGCGTTTGAAAAAATCACCGGCAAGGAACTCTAAATTACCCCGCCACTGTTTGTCACTAACCCATTCACCGGTTAATTGGTCGTTGCCAAGTTTGAACTCGTTCTTATCCGACTCTTGATCCATTGTTTTGTCAAACTCTATGACGAATTGTACAGTGCCAGGCGTAATTGGACGAAACGGGCCAGGCTCTTCGGGTTGCGGTAAATCCTCTGCGAAGGCGCCGGGGTCTTTCGCAGAAGACCCTGGGGCTTGATGTGCCAAAAACACCTCGTCTCCGCGGGACACTTTTACACTAACCACCTGTGGGCGCGGAATGTCATTTAACAAAACAAACCGACCTACACTGCGGGCTCCAGGGTCGGGATTGTCTTCAGTTTCAGGCCTAGTAATAAAAAGAAAAGCCTCGCTCGCAGCATTGTAACTTATTTTATCTAGCAGGTCCTCAAGATTAAATTTGATTTTTTCATCTGCCCATTTTTCAATTTCTGTTACTTGCACAGAATTAGCCCGACTTAATCCAATCCAAAGCTCTCCTTTTTCTTTTCCAAAATTCATACCTGATATTGTTATTGATTTTTTTGGATTGGTAATGCGGGCGGCGATGTCTTGGTTCAAATACGGCTCATCACTGAGAGGGTCAATGACTGGAACCGCATCACACCACGCGGCAATAGATTGCGTAGATAGTTTCCACTCGTCAGGTAAAAAAGCATTTGTTTGCTGGCTGCCGGTGTCCCAACCAACATAGCCCGGGTGTAACCGATAGGGGTTTTCATCTGTTTTGTCTGATGGTGGCTTCCATCCGCCCGGTGCAATTTCGCACAAGGCTTTAGCCTGCTTGGGTACGACAGACCCCCTGCTGGACTTATATGTAACAGATTGGAATTCGGCTTGCTTGCCCTCATACTCTTCCCAAGTTGAACTATACATGCGTTGGGCAAGTAAACGGCAGGCCGCGCGTTTTGTGTCATCTGCTGAACGCCGATATTTTTGTAAATACTCTTTGTCTTGTTCGCAAAAATACCCTGCCTTGGCGCGGTTGAACAAGCCGTAAATACTTTCCTTGTCCCGACCCCTCGCGTCTGTTTTTGGAAGGTTGTCAAGGTTGGTTGGTTCAAAATATTTTGCGACAGGGTATTTATTTGCCGTTTTTGCATCACCGTAATCACCAAACCCGCCCTGGGCTAAATCAATCCCTTCAGGCTCCCAAAAAGCACTCCAAGACATTTTTGCGGTTATCCGTAGCAAGGTCGAGTTCAGAATTTCAAGATCGGCTAATGGACCTGTGCCGGGACTTGTCGCTGCTAAGTCTTGGATGTTTGCATTTGTGGTAAGGCTCGGCACATAACGGACAATATCTCCCGCCCGCATTGCTGTCACTAATTGGCCTTCTCGACCCCAGCCAACATTCATCGCATAATTTGTAGCCCACGCCTTGAAGCATCTTGGATCTTGTCTTGTTGAGCCAGCCGATGTTATTTGTACGCCGTCAATTCCAATGCCACCATCAGGGTTATTGCCAAATTTGGAAATAACTTCGCCAAAACCTGCGCTCAAACACGACATCATCCAATTTTGTTGTGTCTTGACCCGCAATGGAGAATCCAGGTAGCCGCGGACTAAATATTCTTTGCCAAACATACCGTCTTTCATATCCTCATAACGATAATCCCCGACGCCTTGAAATATATTTTCTTCCCCTTCAAACCGCCACTGCGGTGTATATAATGTGGTTCCGAATAGGGATGTTAAATATTCTGGAGAGGACAAAGCATCTGGAATGTGCTCTTTCGCAACGGATTCGTACCCATGAACGAGGCCGGCCAATATGCCGGGAGTAACGGCGCCACCGAGGTTATCGCCATAGGCGCTAGCATTGTATTCTGGAGCTCCCCACCGCTCTAACATATGACCCATTGCCCAGCGGTCTGCTAGAAAGTGCTGCGCATAAGCTTCATAAGCTAACGCTAAAAGCTCGGCCTCTTGGATCGCTTTTTTGTGCGCTTCACGGTCTTCGGTGGTATTAGCAGCAGCCATCATTTTACCAGCATCTTCCGCTAATGCCAATGCCGTTGAGTGAATTTGTTGGTAACTTCGGCTGGCTTGGCTTCCAAAATGTGAAGAATTAAACCCAGCTCCATGCCAAAGACCAAAAACATGGCAGTAATTTAATTGCTGGTCATTTGCGGGGCGCGGCGGGCAATACTCGTTTTTGTTAATCCAATCATACATCGTGTAACTAAAGTCCGGCAATCCTGCAAAATGTGCAGGCGAAGGCAATACGCGTTGCTCGAGTGGCGTGTTTGAGCTTCCGGATGGAGCGCTGGGCGTTACTTGTAACATTTCAGGTCTGAATAGACTGGCGTTCAGGTCAATCGCGGTAAAATCTTGGCGCTCCCCGATAATCCAACTGTGGTTGATAACCGCTTGGCTCAATGCATTTTGTGAGACGCGCTCATGCTCATTACGAGAACATCCATCGCCGCCACCACTTAGGCAGTTATAAATGGACAACCATTTTTCTTTTTCGTCTGGGCCTTTATGTTCATACTCTTTTGTGTCCCAAGCCAAAACTGAGGACACGGTCAAAACCACAATGATCAGGCCTAGTAATACTCGCAATAACAAAATACGTTTTATCATTGCGCCCGCTCCTGCGGGCGACACCAAGCGTCCTCGCTAACAAATACATCGTCAAATGCTTGTCTGGCTGCTTCTGGAGAGTTGGCCGCCCTAAGCGCATAGCGTTCGCGGCACGGCGCAGGGCAGGTGCTGTTCTGTACGCATGTACGCGCTAGCTCAGCTTTTTCAATTTGGCTGATGTTTGGTTTGTTTCCTGCAGACACACATACGAATACACTTTGTAGGCAATCGCCCCACTGGGCAACTGAATCGTCCACATTCGGATTATACAGCAGGTCTATTTCGGGACTTCCGTGATTGTTACCCAGCGAGCCTGCGACTTCACAATTTTCCTTACAAGTTGTATCATAAGGCACCGTCGTAGTTGCCCATAAATTTGAACCTGCGGGCTTTACATAAAAGAAATTAAGGTAGATTGCGGTAACAAGGGCTGCGACAAGAATAAGCAATACGAAACATATCCGCATAAGCTTTTGCGGTTTTTTACGGAGTTTAGTCGTTTTTTTGCCCTCAACCATAACACAGCAATGCGTGTTTTGTAACTTTGTATGTATATATTACGCAAAGCCTTTCGGAGCAAACCTACATGGATAGCGACACAATAGTCAATGACAAAGGCCTAAACCCTATTTGCAGACAGCGTTGCGCACGGACAACATAAGCTTTTCATCCTTGGCATATATTGATGATACACGTTCAATTTTTGTAGAAAAATCATTATCCGAAGTGCTTAAATTTGGACAGGCAGAAAAAGAGCGGCAAGCTTCCAACTCGTCTAATACGATATTGCTAAACTCTGGCATTATAGACGTTTCTACCGCCAACCGTGTAAAACAATCTACCGCCGCTTGTAGGGCAATGCCATTTGCCGCCAAATGATTATTAGCATTGGCCTGTGTATTTGGCCCGGTTGGTTGTTGTGACATATCGGCAGAGTTTAAAAGAGAATGATTAGCCATGCTCAACAACGCTCTTGCGGCAATCACCCGTTTTGCCAAACGGAGGCGCTCCTTTGGCTCTAACAATTTTGCGCGTGTTGTAGCTGTATATGTGTCTGCTTCTATAGCCGAAATTTCGCTAGAAAGATCAATAAGGTGCCCACCTATTTTTTGTCCATTGGCATCACTAAGGCCGGCCCAATGCAAAGCCTGCAAACCGACACCCAATTCATAAAGCTCTCGACTTACGAGCTTCAGCTCTAGGCTTGAGCTTTCAAGCATTGGCTCGCCAAACAGACCTGCAAAACTAGATGTTAAGCTGTTTTGGGCGGTCGATAGCAGACCTTCTAACGCAAGGGCAGCTTCCACAGCTGCAGTTCTTTGGTTTAAGTCTGCATTTTGAAGAAGGAAAGCGGCGCTTTGAAATGCCCCTGACATTGCCGCCCAATCTTGCTTTTTGTAATGAAGCATGTTCCTCGTTGCACAATATTCAGCTTCGTTGAGCTTTATGTTACAAGTTTTCATGCAAGATTGAATGCTCTTGGCGATTTTTTCAAACTCGGCTATGTAATTATCCTGCAAGCCAAATATCTGTTTTACGTCTTCATTCTGACAAAACCCATGAATGGAAAAGGCTATAGGCATTAGTTGAGTATATTGTTTGTCAGCACTTGCTGCGCTGATGTATTCTTTTATGTCCCCGACAAACTCGCCGTTGCTGCTTGAGTTAGAGGCAAGTGCATCCAATTCTGCTAAGTCTTGGCACACAAGACATTCCGTGTTTAAGGATGTAGTTTCAGCCTGCTGGCTTTCTTGGGATGTTGCCGGCTTGCAGCCAGATATTAGTACTGAAATTCCAAAAAATGCAGACCAAGCTAACCTTATAAATATTACGCATATCACCCTCCTGTGCCCCACATAAGTAGCAGACACTTGCCGATTGAGTAAGGTTAGGCTAAGGTTGGCCGTGGCTGGAAACCCAGATGTTGTTTTACAACACCCTAAACGGCGAGCCTTATAAAGCATGAGGATTTAGGATGAGATTGTTTTTTTTGTGCGATTTTTTTCGCTTTTCTATCATATCCTGCAAAAGCAGACGTGCGCGACATGATTGAGTTTCGGACGAACATTGCCCCTGAATCCACGCTGACACTTTCCCTTAAAAATTGGAGCCCTTCCGAAAAAGCATTGATTTTAAAACTGTTTCAATCATTAGAAAGTAAAGAACCGGAGTTACTTGCACGCGCTGCGCAACCGGGCAAAATTATGTTGTACCGCGCAAGCTCTTCGCCCTCACACCCTTCTGGCGGCTGGGTGAGAAGGCGGCACGAATCGTCTTTCTTGTTCACAGATATATTTTTCTCTAGTGCAGAAAAGGGGATCCGAGGATACGATTATATCAGCTGGCTTTTCATCCATGAAATAGCACACCTTGCTGACCCCGTTGATCAGATTGGCCGTTCTGATGAATGGAGCAGTATAATTGAATCGCGGCTTTTATCCATATCTCAAGCGTTAGACAAGAAGGGGCTAACTATGCGTCAGGCAATGTTTAAGCGACTTGATGCGGACGCAGCCGTTTATGGGTTCCCGAGCATTTATGCGGCAACTAGTCGCCATGAGGCATTGGCAGAATTTGTTGCAGCGGATTATTTTGGAAAACCCATACCAAAAGATATAGAGAATTTTCTATCTGCTCAATTTTATGAAAAGCCAGACCGGGAAGTTGGTAAATTAGCTGACAGATACCGTCGTGCGAATATACATTTTCGCAATAAGCAATACGCCCAAGCTATCAGCGCTCTTGATGGCGCCATAGAGCTATCACCAAATTTTAGTCAAGGAATATACTTACGTGGGTTTGCGCACATGAATGCTAGAAAACACAAGTTAGCAATAAAGGATTTCACAAAGGCTCTCAGCCTGGTGCCCAAGATGACCTCAAACCAATTCGAGAATTATTAGAGGCCCGTGTGTGGGTACGAGAACGAATTGGGGATTGGCAGGGCGTTATTGTCGATTATACAGAGTTGATAGGCCAAAATAATCAACGCGCGAATTATTATTCGGGTCGTGGGGCTGCATATCTGAAATCCAAAGCACCACATTTGGCTATAAAAGACCTTAACACGGCTTTGAGCCTCAAGCCAAAAAACACCGAAGAAATCAACAAATTATTGCACAATGCAAAACTGCTTTTGAAGCAATGATATTAGGTGTCAGTAGTAGAAAAACACATGAGTGTGAACGATCTTCGATCGTTAATGAGCCAGAAACAGAAATGAAGAACACTCCCCATTGCGTGTTTACATAGCCAGACACCAATTGTCGCTTGTATGTGGAATAACATCAGATATATCCAAAATAGTTTCCATCTACATAGTGAAACCTTGTTCTCAGAAGATTGGTATCTGATCCAGAAACATACTCGGTGAGGGTGAACATTAATAATTGCCCTGCCTCAACAGAGAACATAAGCTAATCTTAAGCAGGGTAGCCCTCAATAATGCTTGCAACTTGTACCCATCAAACACGAAGATAAATCTATATGATAGTCTTTTTGAGGATCTCGTTGTGATGCTGTATTTATGCGCTACTCTTGATGCTTTAATGAAATTTATGACATATTTGGGGTTTGCCTACGAACAAGTCATTTGAATTTTGCAGCGTCGGAGTGGAAATATTTTTCACATGGGAACAATGGTCTTGCAATTAATATTATCTATAAAAGTTGTTGTTATAAGTTTGTAGTAATGTATTAGTGTGCTAACACACTATATTATGGATAATAAGTATGACAACACAAAAACTATATAAGCGCCACCGCAAGGAACTAACGCAAGCATTGCAGTCTATTAACAGCGCGTCAGAACTGGAGTCATTCCTAGTTGACCTGTGTACGCCTGCCGAACTTCGGGCATTATCCGAACGTTGGCGCGTGGCCAAGTTACTGGACAAGGGTGAAATGTCCTACCGTGAAATCAACGTACTTACTGGGGTTAGTACAACCACCATTGGGAGGGTCGCTCGTTTTCTTAATGAAGAGCCACACCAAGGTTACCGTGCTGTCCTTAACCGTCAAAAGGGGATATAAATGCCTGATAGACTACGTATAGCCATCCAAAAAAAAGGGCGTTTGGCGGATGATAGTTTTGCTATGCTTAAAAAATGCGGGCTGAACTTTTCCGTACGCGGCGATGGACTGCTGGCGCGGGTTAAAAACTTACCGGTTGATTTGTTGCTGGTACGTGATGACGACATTCCCAATTTTGTTGCCAGTGGCGCCAGTGATTTTGGTTTGGTCGGCGAGAACGTATTTGCAGAAGAAGTTTTAAGCGCCAAGTCGCTGGACCTTAAAATCTTGCGCCGTCTTGGGTTTTCTAGGTGCAATCTCTGTCTTGCCGCAGATGAGGGCGGTCTTATCCAAACCTTGGAAAACTTACAGAACAAAAAAATAGCGACCAGTTACCCCGGAATTTTAGCCGCTTATTTGAAGAAAAATGGCATAGAATCCGATTGCGTCGAAATGAAAGGCGCCGTGGAATTAGCACCCCGTATCCACATTGCTGATGCAATCTGTGATCTGGTTTCTTCTGGCGCAACTTTGGAAGCCAACGGCCTTGTGGCATTTGATACGGTTCTCGAAAGTGAGGCTGTGTTAATTGGCTCAAGCCGAGATTTAGGGTCTGAAAAGCAAGATATATATGAGCGACTATTGAGTAGAATTGACGGAGTCATACGGTCAAAAGATTCTAAATATATAATGCTCAATGCGCCGCGCGCACAAATCGCGGCTATCTCCAAAATCTTGCCCGGATCCGATGCGCCGACCATAATCCCGCTGGGTACGGATGATGACCTTGTGGCCATGCAAGCCGTATGTACAGAAAACATTTTCTGGGAAACACTGGAAGATTTAAAAGACAATGGCGCCCGTTCCATTCTTGTCCTGCCTATTGAAAAAATGATGGCCTGATTATGCGCATTCTTAATTGGGACATGTTAGATGATAGGGACAGGGCGACCGCCTTATCTAGGCCCGCGCAATTGTCGGATGATAATCTTCGCCAAAGTGTAACTGATATTCTAGAAGCCGTCCGCAACAAAGGCGATGAAGCACTTAGGGAATACACCAATAAGTTTGACGGCGTAGATATTACCAACACCAAAGCTTCCTTTGAAGTAATGGAAGCGGCTTGGACAACTTTACCTGCGGCCGACAAAA
>Ga0209345_10004030_pt1 | contig 14528 bp, 16 predicted proteins | sample Cruoilmetagenom7_FD_187294 | JGI IMG/M metagenome (GOLD analysis project Ga0209345, IMG submission 187294) | Oil polluted marine microbial communities from Coal Oil Point, Santa Barbara, California, USA - Sample 7 (SPAdes) (version 2) | ecosystem: Environmental > Aquatic > Marine > Oil seeps ... | reverse complement strand
CACCGCGATCATCCCCCTGAACTCGATTATGCCGGAACGTACCCGCCATAACGCTTGGTCAGATGGCAACGTCCAGGTCTTCGCCGTTTCGCTTCCCTCTGGCACCCCCTCGATTTCAGTGACGAGCCAGCCGCGATCGGCCAATGCTGCCAAAAGTACCTGGGTAAACTCCCCCGACTGACCTCGGGCTCGAAAGTCACCGCCAAAGGCGGCTGCCACGTCATCATCCAGCTTGGAAAGGGCTGTCTCCCGAACATGATGTTCGGACAGGTAAAGACGCTCTCCAACGCGGAAGCCTGCTGCTTTGACACGCTTCGCCAAGCCTTTCACCTGATAGGGTACTTGGGGAACCACTCGCAAGAATGTTTCGATCGCTAGCTCCTGGACGTTAAGAGTCTCAAGCACCTTGCGTTTCTCACCTCGTGTCGCGAGTCCGTCTATTTCTCGCAGCTGCTGGAGGAGGGTGACTGCGCGACGCATCCCCTTGCTACAAAGCCCTGGGAAAGCTACTGGCATCAGGTTAGGGGAGTGCTCATATTTGACTGCCAGCAACAGGATAGATCGCTCATCTTCAGGAAGCGCCCACCAAGCGGGAAACTTCGCCAAAAGGCGCCCGCTCTGTTTATCGTGGTAGGAAAGGCGTACCCACTGCCCGTCCTGTTTCACATGCGAAACAGTCTTCCCAATATCGTGTGCGGCCGCGGCAAGAGGGAGGAGGGAGTCAGCACCTTCGTACTCGAAGGCCTCATCGATCACGCCGAGATGGTGCTCGAGCAGCGTCGTGCTGTGACCGTCACCGCAATACGCATCAGGGTGCGCCTGCAGGTAACCGAGCAGCTGATTAATCAGCGGCATGTGATGTGCCGGAACTTTACCCGCCAGCTCTGCTTTCACAGGCTTGTAGCTAACCGGATCAGGGCTGGGCATATAAGTGATCGAGAGATCCATGCCTCGGTAGGCACCGCGGGATTTCGCACGCATTCGGCGGGTTATTACTACAAAGACAACCATCAACAGAACGATCGTAAAGCCAGCTGCCATCCCCCCGGCCAGCCATGGCCAGACGACTCGCGACCTCGCTAGAACAACCTCTGTGGCCGCAGATGCCGCGCTAGCTGGGTTGATCGCGTTGTCACCCTCTACCCAAAAGCCAGCGCGAGCTAGCCACTCCTGCAGCGTTTCCGGCCCCATGGAGTAAAACACAGCTGTCGCAGTGAGGCTGTAGAACAAGGTCAAAGCAATAACGGATCTTAGCAGTGTCGAGCGGTAACCCATCAAGCTCATGTCATACGCTCCAGGCGCTTGATGCGCCGATAGGTCGGTGGATGTGTCGAGAAAAGCCCCCAGCTCGGTTCGAGACCCGTAGAGAGCCTACTGAGAAGCCGGCAGCCTGCTATTGGCGAGGTAACACGCGCTGCGTCACGGTCGGCACGATATTCCATGAGACGTCCCAAGTGGCGGTCCATGGCTTTGAAAAGCCCTAATGCCAAGCGAAGCCCCAAGCTCGCCACAGAGAAGTACAAGCCGCTCAACAGGCCAATCAGAGGGATAGGACGCAGAACTGTATAGATCAATCGCGCCAGCCAAAGAGCTACCCGCAAAATGCTGTGCTGAGTCCACCAGCATAGGCTCGCAGACGCATCGCCGCGGCGAAGGTGTGACCTCTCGTGCGCCAGCAGCCACTCAAGCTCATCAGGAGGCAGATTAAGGGCGCCCCGGGAAACGATTACAACGCCACCCGTAGGGCTCGGCATAGCATAGGCCTGAAGGGCAGGCGTCTCGTAAACCCAGACATGATCTGCAATCTCACGAGCCCTTGGGAATAGCCGGCCGATACGGTAACTGGCTGGCGACAGCCTAAACCCTAGCCAGACGAGGGCAGTCAGGCCCCCACCTGCGAGGAAGGTGACCTTGGCCAGCCAAGGGGCTGTCATAAGCTCACCAGGGGGACGTATGAACTCCAGGGGTAAGCCAACGAAGACCACAACCGGCAATACCACCATCACAGTATAACCAAGCGCCCCAGCGAAACAGGCCGACAAGGCAGACAGAAGCGCAAGCATAAGCCAAGCCTATCCTTGCCCCTCGGCCAGCATGTGAATGGCCTCCTGTGTGCTGTAGCCCGCTGAAGTGAGCTTCATCAGGCGTGCCTGGTCCTTGGGATTGGTCGAGTATAGGAAGTAAGAGTAAGGATCGACCACAAAGCGGAAAAGGCCACCGCCGCTCTCGTGCTTGACGAAGACCTCCGAATAGCCGGCACCGGGCTTCACCCCGCGCAGCATGTCGAACAGGAATTCGTCTTCGCCACCCAACTTTCCGTTTTTCTGTGCGTAGTCGAGCGAGGGCCCCGACTGCTTGAGCACAAAGGTCCAAGGCGCATTGTCGAAGGCAGCCTGAGCGGCCGGCGACAGGTCGGTATCCTTGAAGCCCTGAGTAATGAAACCGGCACTGCCGTAATACTTACGGATGCGCCGGAACGCGGTTTCGATAAACTTCCCGCTTTTGGGGTCCGCGAGTAGATCCCAAGCCTCATCGATCAGCATCATTTTCGGGATGTTACGTGGGCGCAGATACATGTCCCGCGTTGTCCGCGCCATCAGGAGGGTCATGACCACATTGCGCAGCTCACGGTCAACGTTCAGCTCTTCCAGCTCGAGGATAGTGAACTCATTGGAGAGATCCAGCTGGGGCTCACCGTTAAACCAGGCCGCATGGCGACCCACCGCATACGGTTCCAACTGCAACGCGATGCTCTTAGCCACGGGATCGCTGTCTGCCCGGGCTTCAAGCCAATGATAAACATGCTTCGTTTCCATAACCTCGCCATGTGTATCGTGCGCTTCGAGGATGCCTTTTTCTATTAACTGGTATTCGTAGTTGTCGGGCTCACCTAGAGGGAACGCCATCTGAGAAATGGCATCCTTCAGCACCGGGATCATTTCAGCGATCTCGCTGCCACCCTCGTCATCTTCATAACGCTGCTTGCCCTTGATACCCCAGAAAGGGTTAAGCGAGACCGGATGATTAGGATCAAACCGCAACTCCTGTCCGCCCAGTAGCTCACACAGCTCCTTGTAGGAGCCCCCCACGTCAATGATTCGGACCACACCATCGCGACAACGCATGTCGGTAACGAACTCGTTGGCCAGGAATGACTTACCCGCACCAGAGGTCGCAATCACCGAGAAATTGTAGGAGGTGGCCGAGTCGAAGATGTCGATGCACGACATTTGCCCGCGGCGAGAAACCAGCAACAGCCCATTTGCGTAGAGATAAGGATTGCCTTGAGGATCTTTGCGCACTACAGGCCCGTTACCGCCCCAATCACCCTGACAGATCGAGGCGCAGGCGCCGTTCAGGCTAGATACCATCTGTGCCCGCTGAAGGCCTGAGGTTGGCTTATCCATGCGGGGGTTATAGCCCCACGGCAAGGACGATAACCAGATAGGCAAAGAGATATAGCGCTCACGCGAGGCTCGGAAGCCTGCTTTCCGCCATAGGGAGGAAACATAGTCTGCATCTGAGGCTGCGCGATCGGGCTCGGTGATGATGTTGATCCCCGACCACATGCGTACCGGGCAATAGTTTGAGCGAGTATCGTTGAGCAACTGCTGGGTATCTCTACGCCGTGTGAAGAGGTGGGGCATCATCCCCTTATACCACTCCGAATCACTCATGCACTGCTTTGAGATCATACCCATGCGCATGGTGATGTCATCGCGTGCCTTTTCGGTGTTCGGTTTATAGATGGTGGTGTACATCCAGTAGGCCGGCGCAATCCGATCGGTTGCCGACTTCAACTCCCCAAGCATATCGCCGGTCATGTAGAGGCGCAGGTAGTCCGGGTAGGTGTCAATGGTCAGAGGAACGAGATCCACCTTCCGCTCATTGTCGCTGAACTGGACCGCACCTGAGGACTTCACGCGAATACGTGTACGCTTATCGAAGATGGAATCAACGAAGTGGCCACCTTCCTCCTCCAGGCGCTGAAGCTCACCCGGCACCATTTGCGGGTTAGCGATACGACGCAGCACACGTCGCGTACCCAATTCGTTCATTAGGGCAGGGGCAAGGCCCATCGAGCTGAACGTCCCCATTACCGACTGCCGAAATTCATCGCACATGTGTCGCCATGAGCGGATCTCTTCAGCATGCTCTGGGTCGCCGCCAAAGGTCATGGTAAAGAAGGCAAAGTAATGCACTTCCCGGGGATATAAGCGCTCATTGGGCAGCAGACTCTTGTTCCCGGCCGCGGCATCCAACATGTGCTTGCTACGACGCGCTACCAACTCTTTGAGCATAGGATCTTTGCAGTATCGTAGCCGCCGTGTCTGCCAGGTATTAATACGATCTTCGATGGCCGGCGAACTATGGGCAACGAACTGAATAACAGTGTCCGCTGGCGCTCGCGTGATCAGCGACTCGATCTGCTCCTCAATGTCCTTTCCAGCCACCATCAATGGCGCAAACTGGACCCCGAAGCCTAACTGCGGGTGTTTGCCATCATCCCGAACACAATAGTTATCTTCATAGTCGATGTAGGGCAGCAAGCTCGCCGGGTCATCCCGCTCAGTCAGCGCCTCGGCTGCCTGAAGGGGGAGGGCGCGCTCGCCATAATCAGGGGCACCCTGCTGTATCATGCGGCGCATCTGGTGCCGCATACGAGTCATCGCGGTTATCTTCATATCAATTCTCCGGGACGATCTGCATTGACGGCTGGATGCGATACGGATTCACGCTGTCACCTTGCGATCTCGGGGCGATGTGTTGAACGCCAGGGGCAGGGCCTATCATGCCAGCACCAATGCCATCCTCACGCAGCTGGCCATACCGCCACTCATCGGGCAGGGTCACATACAGGTACTCGCCTGATCGCAGAATGCCGTCATCGCCGCGCCATGGGGCAACCCAGATACGCACGGGTTTACCCGGCTGATAGACAGGCTTATCAGTCAGGCCACCCCCGTCATAGGGGCGCCATTGCTCGATCTTGTCTTCCTCTGCTTCCGAGGCATCCTTGTGGCCTTCCATCACTGATTCAGAGGAGCCATTATTTGCCACCGCGGCTTCATAAACATCGCCAGTGCCGACACACTCGCTTCCCAGCTCGCAATCATGCTGGACCGTGGCACAGCCACCGAGGAACAGCAGGGCGGTCAAGGGGATCATCAACTTAAAACTCATCGTATTAGCCCTCGCTTGGCATCTTGTCGGCCAGCTCGTAGGCTTCCCACTCGAGCTTCTGGCCTTCCTGGATTACAACAGTGCCGCGGCGCCCTGATGGAACCTCGATCACCGGGAACATGGATTCAGCCTCTTCGATATAACGCTCTGCTAGGATTTCCATGGCGGAGCCAGCACCGCCGTACAAGCCAACCTCAGCGACACTGTCCGGGTCGACCGTGGTGACCACACCACTGCCTGTGACTGCCGATTCAGCACCTTGGGCCGCTGTTCCCGCAATGCGGCTGGCGCCTTCAGCAAATCCAGCTAGCATGGCCTTACCCAGCAGGGCGCCAGCTCGACGCTCAACCTTGCCGCGTAGTCCTAGACGGCCATCCGAGTCCACGATGTAGCCATTGATTGGTGACTCGAGCATCATCCCTGTTCGTGTATCGACACAGGAAATACGAGAGACGTTGATATGTGCTCGCTCGCTCGATAGGTCACCGTATCCACCGCCCATGCCAAAGCAGTCGGAGAGGCGGTACCGCGCACTGCCAGGCAGGAAAGCATCGTTCTGAATACGGAAGAGCACCGGCTGAGGGTTGTTACGGGTACGCTCGGCTGCGCCGAAGTCAGCGCCGGTCAGCATCGCCACTTCAGAGAACGACCCCATCGGCAGGAAACCTGCTTTTGGAGGGCCAAGATCCTCTTCGTCGTCGCCCTGCTGGACCTCTTCATTACGTAAGATCCGAGCAGTAGACTCACCCCTTGAGCCATCAAGCACGATCGGGTCAGCCGGCCCTTCATCTTTCTGGAGCTGGGGAAACTGTGAAGGGATGACACCCCCCTGTGTCGATGCTTGCCTCTGGGGTAGACTGGCACGGCCAGAATCCCCGTCACGACGAACTACCGGGGGCGGAGGCACTGCACCGGCATCGTCACCTCGCGGCGGACGAAGATAGTCTGACGGGGAACGGTTGGCGTCGGTACTGTTGCTTGAAGATGTTCCAATGCGGAGTTCACTAGAGGTATCTTCACCACTCGAAATATCGGCTAGGCGCGAACGCAACTCTGCCATGGTCGACCGCGTATCCTCACGCTCCGACTCCATGCCTGCCTGTATTTCTTCGAGCTGCGCCTGAAGCCTTGCATCCCGCTGTTCTTGGCTCTCGCGTTGGTCAGCCAATTCCTCGTGAGCCTCCCGCAACTGTTGCTGCAACCGAGAAATGGTGACTTCCTCGCCATATCGAGTATCCGGCGTGGTGTCCTTAAATTCCGGGGGAGGCGGCGCTTGGTCATTGCTGCTGTCGCGGGCGCTGATAGCGTTGCTGGCCACAAGCCAGATGACAAGACAGGCCCCGCCACCATAGAGAAGCCACTTGCGTCCCTGCGCACGCTCCAAAAGGCTCTGAGAGACAACCTTGGACTTGGCTCTGGCCTTAGCCATCCTCGACCCATTGTTTTGGCCAGATTCATTCGGCTGCTGCTTGTTCTGGTCTTCAGCCACGGTCAACCTCCACGACAATCATACGGGGCTGCTGGTGCTCGCTTACCGTGTCCCCTTCCAAGGAAACAGCAACGACGCCATCGCGGTAAAAGTCGCGAGGCTCTACCTCAATAGCGGTATCAGAGGACAGCCGGTAGATATTCACGACATGGCCAGAACCCCGGTACTGGGTGTTCGCTGTGAGCTTGAGCGTGCCGCCATTTGGCATTTCCAGTCGGGCACTCGGCGGGGCGCCAGCCTGCTCAAAACCGCTGGGGCGAGCCTCTTGGAAAGCGGACAGGATAGTATCAGCAATCCAGCGATCCTTGGGTCGACTTTCCCTTTCGGGCTGCTCGGAAATGTCCGGGGCGTTTTTATACCGGAATACCTGGGCGTCGATTCCGGTTTCCGGCTCCAGCTTCACCGAGAAGGCCTCACCGCTTCGTAGCTGGATGAAGATAGAGAAGGGCTCGGCCTCATCTGCAGGACGGATTAGGAGACCACGCTTGCCATCAGTCGGCACCGGGTTGTCACGCAACTCGGCCTCAGGGGGGATAACAACGGTGGAGTACGGCTCAGGGAATACCAGCCGGTTATAAGCATCGGTGGACACAGCCACCTTCTGGACATCATCGCTGGCGCTGGTAAAAGGGGCGACGGCAAGCGCCGCCACCATGACCAACCGCCGCATCTTGGGCTTATTCATTCGTCCTCCAAAGAGAAACCAGCGACATACGGAACGCCACCGCTGAAGGAATAGCGGACACGGTACGTAATCGATTCGTCTTCGATCTGTTCGGTGCCATGCCAAGCACGCAAGCGCCCATTGACCCTCACTGTGTCGTCCAGGGTTTCGGTCCCTTCAACGAACAGGGCCTGGGTGCGCTCTGAGTTCTCAAGGTCTGGAATGCGGGCTTGAAGATCGTTGCCGACTTTGGCATAGAGGGCCGGCGTCATCCGGTTTTGGAACCGAGCGTATTGGCCCTGCACGTTCCGAGGGGTCCAGTTGCTGTGCAACTGGGCATCCGCGATCGCTAGCTCGGTGAGGTAACTCGCATCGGTATAGTCAGCACTCGCCCCTACCTCGACTGGCCCATCCATGAGGTGCAGGTTGTAGGGAACCAGCCGGGTAGGCATATTCGCGCTGAGCTGGACATAGCTTTGTAAGAGATAGATCAGCAAACCCGCCAAGAGCAGGGTGCTGAACATCCAGCCCCTGGCAGCGATCCACTGATTTCGCAATGCATTGAGGTATTTCATCAGCGAATGTACTCCAACCGCATTGGCCTAGGTGCGAATTTGCCAAGCAGCGGGTCAAGCTTCAGCCCCATCCGCCACAAGACATGCTGCACTTGTCCCCGCTTCTGGCCGGCACGCATCTTCTTGGCCATCATCATGAGAAAGATCCCGGCAAATAGACCTGGGATGAAGAACCGCATGATGATGCCTACGCCGATTACCATGATGGCGACAACCACCTCGGTTATCTCCCAGGCAAAGATGGGGATAGGTGCATCAACATCCTGCGGTATCCGATAGGACTCGTTGGACATGACCCGCTACTCCTTTTTCAGACGCCTGAGAACCAGCTGAAGATTTCCTTGATCATGAAGGGGCCGACCGCAAAAGCGCCCGCGATCCCTAGACCCAAGAACGCCGGGGCCGCGGATTGACGGCCAAGGCCCACTAGGCAGCCGATGATCAGCGCCAGAATGGATATGCCGATACCGAAGGGACCGTGCGCCAGGTCTTCAACTTTGTCTGCGAAGCTTTCAAATTCGCCCTGTGCCCACGCCGGCATAGCGAAAAAAGCGGTGGTGGCAACGAGTAGCGAGCGTTCGGCGGCACGCTGCTTATTCATGCTAAGGCCTTCGCAAAACTGGGCGAGCTTGCCTTTCTTGGTCGTGGCCTGAGTGTCTACGGAAGTAGTCATTGGTACTGATCTCCTAATGTCGCGAGGACTTCGTTTGCGTATTGTTGGCCTACCGGACTATCCGGTGAACCAGCGTTGTAAGCGGCCAATGCCGCCTCCCACTCGCCGTAGCGCGTGATGTTGTCGTAGAGAATCCACGTCCCTACAGCGATGTTCGTACACTCGTTATCCAGCAACTCACGCTCGGTAATTCCCCATTGCTGGAGATAATTCCGGTTGGTTTCCTGGTCGAGCCACCATGTATTAACTTGCATAGCGCCCAGGTCGTAAGTGCCGTTCTTGTTCGGCCCTATGCGACCTACTAATTGCCCTCTGCTCCCGCTTTCCTGAAGGCGTACAGCAGCGACAATCTCGATGGGTACTTGGTAGTAATCAGCGATTTCAGGGGCACAATCAGGTAGGGCAAACACTGACCACCTCCTAGCGTTTTTCTTCAGATACGTCCGCGATTTCCTCATCCCCAGCGCCAGCATCGTCGCTAGCTTCCTCTGGGGCGCTCTTAGCTTCAGGCTTGGCCACATCAAACGGCGTCATCATCCGCTCAGCGACCATGGCAGTTGGACTGACGCGATCCATCACCAGACCGACCTCAAGGCTCTCCTCAAATCCGCCTTCTGCCCCTGGCTTGGGGATCTTCCGCAACAGCCCTGTGACTCGCCCCTCGACATGAAGGGCGGTGCCGGCTTCGTACTCAACCAGACGATCTACAACGCGCCCGAAAGCGGCCATGCCCACCACGCCGGTATGCTGAAATGAGCGGCCCAAGTCAGGCCGGTCAGGACCAATCTGAAGGTAAGCTGTGGAGGGTGGCCCATCCCTCTCAGGGGTTTTCACACCCCTAAGCAAGCCAATCGCAATGAAGCGATTAAAGAGATGCTTCTCGATGTTGCCCTCAATCATCGGCGCGGCAGGCTGGATGTTATTGGCTACCAGCTCTGCGCTCAGGTGCTGCTCGCCTGTGTGGTGGGCACGACGCACGATGCCACCCACATGGCCGAATATCTCGATGTAGGAATCAACTTCCAGCTTGGCGGCGCGATCCGACAGATGGCTCGGGATACGGACAATGATCTGATTCACTGATTGAATCAGGGCTTCTGTGCTTCGCTTGCTCTTTCCAACCTTGAGTACCATCAGGCCGGAGCGACCATGCTCTTTTGGCGTCTCTTTTCGTAGAATCTGGGCGTGGGCGATAAAGACGTTCATTGATCTGCCTCCAGGTAAAAAATCTCGGCGCGACGGTTTGCCGCCCGCGCCTCATCAGTCGTGTCATCAATCAGCTTGGGATAGATGCCATGCCCCTCCGTCAGGAACCGGGCATTTGGCCAAGCCACATCGAGCTGTCCTGCGATCGCGTCAGCGCGGCGCTGCGAGAGAGGTATGTTGTAAGACTCGGTGCCTAGGTGGTCGGTGTAACCAACAACGAGGATTCGGCCGGCCAGGTTCTCCCCTTCCAGGAAGGAAGACATTTCACGCTGCGAGGTAGCCGTCAGCTTTGTGGAGTCGAACTCGAAGTGGAAGCGCGCCAGAGGCACCGAATTCATGGCGTCCTTGTAGTCATCCGGCATCGAGACATAGCGCTGCTGCCAATAAGCCTCGTCGTAGGCGGTACCGCCAAAAGCGTACCGATCAAGCCCCTGGCCAGCCCCGTAGTACCAGTTTGTGGTACGGGTTGCGTTGACCCCTTGAAGCTCATAGGCCGGGATCACCACGAACCGGCTCGTCATGGTGTTGTATGAATCTGGTAGCGTCGTAGTGCGTGCGTGCTGTTGCGCCAGAGGTTGAACTGCACAGCCAGCAAGAACGGCTGTCAGCGCGACAGCAAGGACAGGGTTTCGCGGGGTCATTAAAGGTTCTCCAGGTACTTAATTACGGCCTCTGCTTTCTCGGAAACGTCTCCCGACAGGCTCAATAGCTTCACGTCAGAGAGGGACACGGCGACAAAGGCGGGGTACTCACGAAGACCTGCCCGACCGGCAAGCCTCGCCGCTCGCTCAATCGCTTCGACAGAGCTGGGATCGCTTATATGGTCGTCCGCAAACTCGTTCCATCGAACTTGGGGCACATACAGCTGGAGGTGCGCCAGCACATCGTCATAGTCCTTGAGGGGAACGCCTGTTTCGCCAGCAGCGAGAAAAGCCTTACGAACTTCATTGGCGACCCCAGGAATGGAGCGTGATGCGTAGAAAGCGCGCTCTCTCCATGCTCGTTCAAGGCCGGTATGGGAAGGCAGGGGGGCGTAGCGGTACTCCAGGCCTGCCGCTTCGACGGCTGCCTGAATGGAAGGATGGTGTTGCTCCATGGCCTGGCAGTGCGGGCAATCGAAGCTGGCAAACTCAACCAGCGCCACAGGTCGATCATTTGCGGCATACGCTCCAGAAGCGAGGCCCAAGGTGGTCACGGTGACACCGAGAATTTTGCGAATAGGGTTTAGCAAGCGGGTGGGGGAGATCATTGCTCGCGCGCCCCGGACTCATCACTAGATTCGTTCCCTTGGTGGGTTTCGATCCAGGCGTCCTCGTGCAGCAAACGCCACACGGTAAAGCGACAAGCGTAGTCGGCTGATTCAAACGCCTTGTGAACCGACTCCTGTTGTTTAGGAAAGGTCAGCTGCGTCAATGAGGTTGCCACATTGCCAAACCACAGAACCGGCTGACATGTACGCTCAATACGAGCTGATGAATCGGTCGCCAGAACAATCCATGCAACCCAAACTAATATAGCTACGCCAATAAGCGTGCTGCCTCGCATCGCCATCATCTCCATTCCGCCTCCCAGCGGTGCTCTCTCATAGGTGCCCCTACAGGGGCTTAGCAGGTAGATAGGGCAGCCACTGACACTTAACCGGGGGGAGTGAGATTTTTTTGCGCGAGTCACTTGGCTGGCGCAACTCAAGGCTTATGAGAATATGAAAACGACTATGGGGACGGGCTCAGAACAGGGTGAGCTGTATTCTTTTGCTTAAGGCGAGGTAGAGGCACTTCTTTATAATCAGCAGGACAAGAGTTCTACCACTGGTACCTTAAACACTAAAAGCATTCAATCGCTAAATGTTAGAGAATTAAAAAAAGTGCCAATTTATTTTAGGACTAAGCACATTTTTCACACGCTTCATAAATGTCCAATCTCCTTACGCAAGATCGCATTTTAGGGTATAGCGCTATTCTGTAATGGGGTCACGTCGTTACTTCATCAAAAGCAAAAGCGAGCGCTGGAGCTGAGATAATGAAGACAATACGATAAAACTTTTTATAACCCACCTGTGGCCACTTGGGAGCGATAAAAGACCTGAATCATGATATTGGCGCGCAGAAAAATACTTTGCGCTAATGATGGGAAATAAGAAATTTTCGCTCTGGAGATGAGCAATCTGTACCCAGCAATAACAGCGATATGAGTTTGCTCGGTTATTTTGAACTAGACAGGTCGAAGTGTCTTTTAATGCATCACTATAGTTCATGGGGTTATACACGCATTTTGCGCTATATCCCTTGCTCATAAATTAACTAAGTCTCGGCTTCGTAATTTGCTCTCGATGACTAGGTTAAAGAGAGCAAAGTCTCTCGCCTGTTTGGCAAACTTTGCCGAACAGGGATGGCTCCAATATCGCTAAGATGCAAAGTGCATCTTCTAGCCATCATCAACAAGCCTTTTAATATCGGCCGCCACCGCATCCATAGGATCGCTATCGCGAATAAGCACACGGGCCTCACCCTGTTCATTAAAGGCGAATACCGCGCTGGAGTGCGATACATCATAATTACCGCTGCTATCTTCTTCACCATACCCGTAGGTAACACGATAGCGGCGTGTAAGCTCATCAAGCGCTGCTTTTTCCCCCGTGAGCCCAATGAACTGGGGACCGAAAGCGTTTGTGTAGGCGCTTAGTGTCGTTGGGTCATCGCGACTGGGATCCACGGATACAAAAAGCACCTGGATATCATCGCGATAAGCCTCCTCTAGCCGCTGGGTGACAGCGTCGAGGCGCGCAAGCGTGGTAGGACAGACATCAGGGCAATGAGTGAAACCAAAAAACAACAGTGTGCTCTTGCCAAGGAATTGATCGGCGGTCACGTCATTTCCGTTTTCATCGACAAGATCAAATGCCAATGGAGGCATAAGGCCTGAGATATCTTTCGTCTGCCACGTTTGATCAGCGCATCCCATCAGCCACAGCGATACGAATACAGGCATAAACAATTGACGCATTCTTCTTGCTCCTACTGTGTGGTGGGTGCTCCTGCATGGAATTTGGCGTTCTGCTGCTGCCCGTTGCGTAACAATAGGGTTATTTCGATTTCATCGCCGACGTCGATGGGGTGCTTCCGCTTCATCAGCATGAGGTGATAGCCCCCTGGAGCAAGTTTAACTTGCTCACCCGCCGCTACTGTTAACTGATCCACGTGTTGCATGCTGGCGACTTCATCCTGACTAACACTTTGATGGATCGAGACGTCATCAAAAGCGGCGCTCTCTGCCCCTATCAGCGTGGTGTCGTTTTCTCCAACATTCGTTAGGGTGACATAGCCCGCAGCCGGAATATCACCCGGCAGTAGTCGTATGCGAGCATCACTGATCTGCAAATCTGCGGCAAATAGCGCGCTGGGCATGGCGGAAAACAGCAAAAAGGTCAAACACCAGACGCGCACTGGGCGCGGTAAATTAGCGAGCGGGGTGGGAAGCATGAACGGTATCCTCGTTACGAGCGTCACGGAACATAAAGCTAAGTACGATAAGCACGCCAAGGGCACTCATCATGGTGGCTGGAACCCAGGTCAGTAAGCCGCCAATACGTTGATCATCTAGGGGATCCAGCGGCCAAGCACGTCCGCAAACCTCATAGACATCAAAAATCACTTCCTGACTGAAGGCGATATAAGCGCCCAGGAGAATCTGCGGCGGGATCACCGCCACTAGAATAACAATTCGCTTTCCATAGCCGAGTCCACCTTGTCGCGGTGAGCGATTATCAAAGATCAGCCACCAAAACAGTAGCCCATCCAGTGCCATGCTCCAGTTCATCACCTGATATAGGTCAGCGCTCAGCATGGCATCGAAGTGGATCTCGGGGATCAGCCAAAAATAGATAAGTCCAACGAATAGAACAGGGGCGATTAACGGATGCTGAAGGATTTTATAGGTGGGGTGCAGTACGCGTGCAACTAACCTCCCCCTAAAGAGTTGTCTAATTCTCGTTGGCAAACCTTCGATCAATACTGGCAAGGGGGCTGCCAAAGCGATCAAGAAGGGGGCCGCGTGATGCAATACCAAATGTTGGGCACGATGGGCAAAGAACATGTACTGAGCGAGATAGTCGTAATGGGTCAGGGTGACGCCATAGATCGCCGCAACCCCCAGCAGGAAAGCGAGTATACGGGCTATGCTTGTAGGCTCACCGAGCCGTTGGCGCTGTCGAAGGCCACGCAGGTAGAGCACGATAGCTAGCACACAGGCTGTCGCCCACGTCAGTGAGAACTCCCAAGGTTTTAAGTAGCTCAGCGCAACGTCAATCAATCTTCTCCCTCAGATTAAGCACATTGAGACAGCTTAGACAGCGACTGCACCATGCGGCAAGTCGCTGCTACCAACGTTGTGATGATCGCATTAGTTCTTTCTACACTAGCGATGAAACAGGTCAATCCAACAACACAAGACGAATATTAAGGGCTTGACGGTAGCCTAACCGTTGTTCTCCTAAAGGCTGGAAAAACGCGTTGCCTTTTCTTTATCAACATTTACGATGCATGAAGTGCCAGTTCTTCATAAACACTGTTGATATCGTCGTCTTCTTCTTTATTACTCGGTTCCGGCTTGGGATCCAGAGATTCGATGAGCCCGTTGGATGATGCCAGTAAATCGCTAAGCTGTTCGTAATCGAAGCGAACACCATCAGCATTGCGTTGTTCAAGGCGTGTAATGGCGTCTGATAGAGCGATCATGGTG
>Ga0209345_10004029_pt1 | contig 14529 bp, 15 predicted proteins | sample Cruoilmetagenom7_FD_187294 | JGI IMG/M metagenome (GOLD analysis project Ga0209345, IMG submission 187294) | Oil polluted marine microbial communities from Coal Oil Point, Santa Barbara, California, USA - Sample 7 (SPAdes) (version 2) | ecosystem: Environmental > Aquatic > Marine > Oil seeps ... | reverse complement strand
CTCGACCCGGATCGCCGCACTCTCCACCGTGCGCGTCCGGCTCCGCTCCGCCCGGCCCTTGACCGAGGCGTAAAGCTCGTCGAGCGACAGATACCGCTCGTCATCCGGACGCGAGAACCACTCGGACGACACGCGGTCCACGTTCGTGCCGCGCGACACATCCACCTTGTAGCCGCCGCTCATGTCACGCCCGGCATCGATGTTTTCGGTATTCATGGGGAAACCTCCGAAACGGGCGGCCGGGAGTCTCTCTCCCGACCTCCAAACCCGTCACGGCGAAAGCCGCCGAACTCTTGCTCTTTTTCACGCCATCGATGAGAAGCCAGAGACCTCGACGCGCCGGATAGCTCACGTGTCGAAATTCTCGCTCTGACTTCTCCTCCACAGGCAGCCCGGCCAGTCTGGAAGCTATCTGCGTCTGGGTGAGCATAGAAGCCGTTTTAAGCGCTGGATTGCGCTATGAACGGCGACAGGGCCTCACGTCGCGCAGCTCGATCCAGAGCGTAGGCAGTGTGTCTGAACGCGACGCCGTCTTTGACCGAGTATTAAAGCGGTGATGCCTGGGCTCGCTGAGCCAAGATGTAGTCTCGCTGGCAGGCCTTGGATGTGAAACCGCTGCAGGTGATCGCAGTCGCAGTCGACCTCCGTGACGGGCAGCCCGCGCTCCTTTCTCTCGTTAGAAATCCTCTGAAGACACTAGGGTCTTGTTCCTTTCCGCGAGGAAGGAACCACTTTTGTTTATGTTGTTTGTTGCGTTTACGTCGTTTATAGTTTATATAGGCACAGAAAGGAGATTGGCTATGAACCTCGCGGTTTTGAAGGAAGCTGAACTGGCTATGCCAACCGACAAGGAGTCAGCGCTGGCGGCTGAGACCGGTCGTCATATCGCGTCTGTGATTAACGGTGCCGAGACCGTGCGAGCGCATTTTGGCCCAAAGGGTGCCGCAACTGTCGAGTTGCCGGTCGCTGCGGTGCGGCTGCTTCTCGACATCCTTGAGCAGATGGCGCGCGGCAATGCAGTAACGCTTATGCCCGTTCATGCGGAGCTGACGACGCAGCAAGCGGCCGACTTGCTCAATGTTTCGCGAACCCATCTCGTGCAGCTTCTCGATGAAGAAAAGATCCCGCACCGAAAGGTTGGCACGCACCGACGGGTCCGGGCCGAAGATGTTCTTACCTACCGACGCGAGACAGAACGGGCGCGTCGCAGGGCACTCGATGAGCTGACCGATCTCGATGAAGAGCTTGGCCTTCAATAGCGCATGGACCGGTTCACTGCGTTACTGGACGCCAACGTCATTTATCCGGCCGGCCTGCGCGATTTGCTCTTACGCCTCGCTGATCGCAATCTCTACCGCGCACGCTGGAGCGAGATCATTCACGACGAATGGATGAGAAACGTGCTGAAGGACCGGTCTGACGTGACCTTCGATCAACTCCAGCGAACCAGGGAGACCATGGATCGGCATTTCCCCGATGCGATGGTTGTGGGGTTCGAGCCGCTGATTGATGGCTTGACGCTTCCCGATGCTGACGATCGGCATGTTCTTGCAGCAGCAATCAGGGGCCGAGCTGATGTCATTGTCACACAGAATTTGAAGGACTTCCCGCAGGAAGAGCTCGACCCCTACGAGATTGAAGCTCAGCATCCAGATGATTTCGCTTTCAGCTTGTTCGATCTTTACCCGGGCGCTGTTCTCGGAGCGGTTCGAGACCACAGGGCTGCGCTAAAGCGGCAACCGCGAAGCTCGGAGGAGCATATCGAAGCATATGAGGGAATGGGCATGACCAAGTTCGCTTCGGCAATCCAGGATTATTCGGATGTCTTATAGGTATATTGGTTTTGCGAGGACTGGTTCTCATCTGTCGAAGATCGACACGCTTTTCTTGCGATTTGCGTTTGCCGCTCCGCAAAGAAGAACCATTGCTCATGACTCTAGCTCCGACATTTCGACACGATGACGAACGCCCCATCAATCAATTGGACCAATGCCTCGGTAAGGGCTTTTGCGAAGAACGCAGATCCATTGACCGCAATGGAAGAGGCAGCACGCGCTCTCGTTTTGAAAGCCCGTGAGAAAGGTTGGGAAGGGCCACCTTACAATCCTCTGCACATCGCTGAGATGCTGGAGGTACAGATCGAGGCCAATTCGAGCGTCGCCGACGCTCGACTGGTTGCGACCGAAAGTGGTCCGAAGATCGAGTTCAATCCCCAGCAGTCGCGGGAGAGGGTGCGGTTTTCAATTGCGCATGAAATCGCCCACCTTCTCTTCCCTGACTGGTCGGAGCAGATCCGCAACCGAGGTGGCGATAAGACACCGGACGATTGGCAGTTGGAAATGCTGTGCAATTTGGCCGCTTCGGAATTCGTGCTTCCAATCGGAAGTCTATCGGCTGCAACAAACATTCCTCCAATTGAGGGCTTGATGCGTCAGCGTCGAGACTATGACGTCTCGGCCGAAGCCTTTCTTATCCGATTGGCCAAGATATCCAGTCAACCCATCGGAGTCTTCGTTTCGTCGCCCACGGTCTCGGAGAATGGGACGCGCCATTACAAGATTGACTATTTTATCGGCTCGCCGACGGCGCCGAAGATGCGTCTTTCCGGGATGGCCATTCCTAACGAGAGCATTGTGCATCGCTGCACAGCGATAGGTCATACAGACCGTTCAGTTGAAAGCTGGGTGACGGATAAGCCGACCCGGATCGAGTGTGTGGGTCTGACGGCTTATCCGGGAAGCGTTTACCCCAGAGTGGCTGGTCTGGTCAGGTTTGACCAAGCCCAAGAAAACCATCGTCCGATACGCTTGCTCCACGGGAATGTCCTGGAGCCTCGCAGCGGCGGCAAAAAGATCATCTGTCAGCTGGTCAACGACAAGGCGATCAAATGGGGCGGAGGAGTCGCGCGCAAGATCGCGAAACGCTTTCCGGATGCGGAAAAAGCCTATTCGGAGCAAGTCATGCAAATCCCCCAAAGCGATCGTTTGGGCCGCGTGATTTTTTCGGAGGCCAGCGATGATCTGATCATTGCAAGTCTTATCGGACAGGAAGGTTTCGGTCCCTCACTTTTTCCCCGTATTAGATATGCAGAACTACAAACTTGCCTTGAACAAGTTGCCGATCATGCATCATCCATTGGAGCGAGTATTCATATGCCAAAGATCGGTACAGGATCTGCAGGAGGTGATTGGTCAACGATAGAAGAGATGGTTGATGATGTGATGGTGCGTGCGGGCTTGTTTGTAACTGTCTACGATGTCCCGCCTAAGCGGGCGCAGCTCGAGTTGTTCTAATTGGCGGGCGCGAGCGCAAATCTTCGTGTCGTTCTACTTTCCGGACCCATCTGCTCCGGCAAGTCGGCTCTGGTGCGACTGCTCAAGGAAAGACATCGCGCGAAGATCATCAAGACGCGCGATCTTATTCTAAAGAAGGCGCCCAAGACCAAGTCGGAACGTAAAGCGTTGCAGCTGGCGGGACAGAGGCTCGACAAGAAGGACGGCGGCGCATGGGTCGGCGAAGCACTGCAGCGTTCGATCGACACGTATGCGACGGGGCAAACTCTGAAAGGCCTCTACGTCGTCGATTCTGTCCGTATCCCAGGCCAGATCGAAGCGATCCGACGGGCGTACGGTGCAGAGGTCCATCACATCCATCTGACCGCCACGGATGAGGAACTGCGAAAGCGGTACGAAGGGCGCAGCAGAGGGGACGACGAGGCGGTCGCATACGATGACCTGAAGCGCAACCGTACCGAGCGGGAGATCGAGAAGCTCGCGGACATTGCCGATATTGTTGTCTCGACCGACCGCTGCAACGAGGAAGCAGTCCTCGTTCGGGCTACCGCTCTCCTCAATCTTTATCCGCGTTCGAACGTCGCCGTGGTCGATGTGCTCATCGGCGGCCAGTATGGAAGTGAAGGCAAGGGGAACATCGTTGGTCACATCGCGCCGGAGTATAACCTCCTAGTGCGTGTTGGAGGACCAAACGCGGGCCACCAAGTTTATGCAGAGCCCAAGCCGGAAAAATACTATCACCTTCCTTCGGGCACGCAGCGAGCTCCGAATGCGAAGCTGCTGCTCGGCCCAGGTGCCGTGATCTATCCTAAGAAGCTGCTCGAAGAGATCGCCGAGCACAAGATTGATGCTGCCAGACTCACCATCTACCCGCGCGCGATGATCATCACCGATGAGGATCGGAAGGAGGAAGAAAAGCGGTTCGGTAGCATCAGCTCGACGGCGCAAGGCGTGGGCGTTGCTTCTGCCCGCAAAATGACTGGTCGGTCGGATTATAAAGACGAGAAGGCAGCGTTCCTTGCCCGCGACTGCGAGGTCCTTCAACCTTATCTGGGTAGCGCTCGTCAGATCTTGGCAGACGCGATGGTGGCGGGTCAGCGCATCCTGCTGGAGGGCACGCAGGGCACTGGCCTAAGCCTTCACCATGGCGACTATCCCCATGTCACGACTAGAGATACGACGGTGTCGGGTTGTCTCGCCGATGCCGGCATTGCGCCTTCAAACGTCCGGAAGGTCATCATGGTTTGCCGTACCTATCCGATCCGGGTCGGCGGCCCCTCCGGTCCGATGGCGCACGAGGTCGATATGGCGGAAATCCATCGGCGCAGTGGTATTCCGCTGGAGGAACTTGAGAAGACCGAGCGCACGACTACTACCGACAGGCCGCGACGTATCGCGGAGTTCGACTGGCTCCAGTTTCGTGACTCGGTTCAGCTAAACGGGCCAACGGATATCGCCCTGACATTTGTCGATTATTTCGATGTGAAAAACCGAAAAGCGTTTCGCTTTGAGCAGCTTTCTGACTACACAATTAGTTTCGTTGAGGAGATCGAGAGAATATCAGGTCGGCCGGTTTCACTGCTGTCGACAGATTTCAACTGGCGCAACGTCATTGATCGGAGGGCATGGTGACCGAAGCGGAACTTGAGGAACTTATCGCGAACTGCCCGACGCTGTATCACATGGCGGAACGAGGCTCATGGGAGTCGATCAAGCAATATGGACTTTTGAGTACCAGTGCGCTCTTGGACCATTACGCCGTTCAGCCACCAAAACGGACTGAGATCGAAAGCCAGCATCGCCCCAAAAGCGTCGAAGTGACGGGCGACGGTCTTCCACGCGCCGTCGTGCGGGACCAAATTCCGATGAGCGACGCGGGTCTCAGGCGGGCGTTGCCAGATCACCTCTCCCCAGCGGACTGGTATGAATTGCTGAACGCGAAGGCCTTCTTTTGGCTCTCCGAGGACCGCCTCCACAAGCTGACAAATGCGAAGGCCTACCGGGATCAGGAGCACGACGTTCTTGAAGTCGATACGCGATCGCTGATCGAGGCGCATAGGGATTCGATTTGGCTTTGTCCCATCAACAGCGGTTGTACAAAGCCCATGCCACATCCACGCGATGAAACGATCTTCGCGCGCATCTCAGATTATCCCTATGCCCACTGGCGGGAACGGAGAGGTCGCAAAGAACGCGTGGTCGAATTGGCCGTTGATCACTCGGTCGGAGACATCCGGGACCACGTAAAGCGCGCGCTTGTCAAGCGAGGCACCGAGGTCGTCAGTGTGCTCGAATGAAACACAGGAATGACGCGGCTCGTGATCTATGGGCGCAGATGTTCGAAAGGGCGGCCGCGGACGTAAATGCGACGATTCACGAGCCCGACGAAGAAGGCGAAGCCGCACAGCGAGAGTTGACCATTCAAGCGTTGAGAGAAGCTGGCTGGTCGGAAGCCCAAATCGAACGGCGCAGCGACGCGGACCGTCTTCACGGGGAGTTGGAGACTGCCAACAGCCCTGGAGTTGGGCCTGGCCTAGAATACAGATTGAAGCACCTGTCGGACCGCGTTCGGATGGCGATCTCTGAGGCAGGAGACATATCTCACGAAAAGGTCGAGATCGCGATTGATCCGGTGGCAGGCGTTTCCGCGTCACTCACCAATGTGATCATGACGGATGAGGGTATTCTCTCAGTTAGCTCGTTCCTGTTCAGATGGTGTGGACTTGTAGCACGGGCCTATACTCGGACACTTTGCGCCGATATCGCGCACTGGACGTCTCCCGCTTCGAGCCCGAAAGACGATCGCGAACTGCTAATCAAAGACCTGGCTCTCGTCCGCTATTGGTCTCAGATTTTCGTGTCCTTCTCTGGGACCGGCACGCACGTTCTTGTGCCCTTTTGCCCGTCATCACCGGCGGAGTTTCACTTGTTTGAGCAGGTCGCTTGGGCAATGGAGTATTTCACCATTGCTCACGAGTTTGGTCACCATGTCTTGATACATCGCAGTGTCGATGAAGATCCCAAGACGCAGGAGTTCCAGGCCGATGCATTTGCCGTTAAAGTCTGCGAGCGGCTTGAGTTCGAGCCGTTTCCGCTCCTTTCGAACCCATACACCACAACCGGCGCAGGTGCTTCACTGATGTTGCTTGCTCTTGAGATTCAGCGGGCGTTTGAAAGCCCGGACGGAAATGATGCAACCGTCGCGGAGACCCACCCAACGGCAAGGGACCGTATCGCCAAGATATCAGCGCGCAATCTTATGCAGCCGAAACAGTTGGAGATGGATCAAGAGTTCAATGGCACCGTTTCGCGGATCATGACTACGGTTGCTTCCGTCATGCGCGAGGCTCGAGAAGAAGGCGGCAATGGACTTGTTGCAAAGATCCGGCAGCAGCTTCAACAAGCCGAAATGGAGATGAGAGACATTGACCGGCGGTTATCTGAGGATGAGCAGGCATAGCCTGTCTTCGAATTCTGCTGGCAGAGCTTTCAGGCGTTAGACTGACTAGGTCATGTTGACAAATGGCGTATCCAGAGGCGGATAGATGTGATGTCGATGAAGCCCAGGAAACTTTCCGCGGTCTTATCGTAACGGGTAGCGACGCGTCGGGCGTTCTTGAGCTTGCTCAAGCACCGCTCGACCAGGTTGCGCAACCTATGAAGCGAGCGATCGACACCGACGCGAAACTTGCGTGATTTCCGCATCGGGATGACCGGCAAAACATCACGCGTTTCCATTGATTTGCGAATGCTGTCAGCGTCACAGCCTCGGTCGGCCAGCAGAACGCTCGGTGTCGGCAGATTGTCAGCCATGACCAGGTCGAAGCCGAGATAGTCGGAGGTTTGCCCAGCGGTGATCTTCGTCCTCATGGGCAGCCCTGCGGCATTGACGAGGAGGTGGATCTTGGTCGTGAAACCACCGCGTGAACAGCCGAAACCCTGTCGTGGAGTCCCCCTTTAGCGCCCGCTGCCTAATGGTGCGCGCGAATGACCGTGCTGTCGATCATTTGCAGGGCGTGCGGCACCGCCCCGCTTTCTTTCAAGGCGTCCATGATGTTCTCCCAGAGCCCCGCCAGGGTCCAGCGCCGGAACTGGCGGTACACGCTCGACCATTTGCCGAACTCCTCGGGCAGATCGCGCCATGGAGCGCCCGTCCGTGCGATCCAGAATATACCATCAAGAACAAGGCGGTGGTTGGTCGGTTTGCGTCCATTCGGAGCGCGGAGCGCAGACGGCCAGGAAGGACCGTTCAAAGAAGGCCCATTCCTCGTCCGACATCAGGTCTTGTGCCAAACTGGTCTCCATCGTAGATACCAGCTTGAAGCACGCAGCGGCGCGGTGTGAATCCCTTTTGTCAACACCGCCTAATGAAACTGGCGAGTGCTTCGCGCCGTCTGTTACGGTCAAGCGAATACGAGGTGCGTTCGAATTGGGCACCGTCGAGAAGCCCCTGAATGTAACCCGCAACAGTGTCGGCCGCCATGACGAGCACGCTATCGAGCGAATGGATATACTTGCTCGTGATCGAATGGGTGGCATGACCGAGGAGCGTGGCGACGGTGCTCTCGGTAAATCCAAGATCGTTCGCGATGCTAGCGAAGCTGTGCCGCAAAACGTGTGCGGTGAGATCCGAAAGCTCGGAATCCCCAAACACCTTCCGCCATTGCCGGGGCAGGCCGCCATAGGTATCCGCGCCACGCTTGCCGGGAAAAACGAAATCGCTCGTCGCTGTCTCGCGAAGTGCTTCCAGTAACTCGATGGCGGGCAAACCAATGGGTCGGACGGAAGCGCCTTCTTTCGATTCTTCCAAGCGCAGACAGCTGTTCTCGAAGTTCACTTCGCTCCATCTCAACGAGATAACTTCACCACGGCGACAGCCTGTTAGAGCCAAGAGGCGAGTGATGCTGACAGTCCATGCCAAGTCGGCGTCTTCGTCTGCCACGTTCAGCATGCGTCCAAGTTCGCGAAATTCGTCCTCGCTCAACCTGCGATCTCGTACTTGATCCTTGGGCTTTCTTATCCCGTGAGCGACATTGTGCTCAATGATCCCCATGCTGATTGCATAGGTGAGCATCGAGCCAGTGAGACCTACACACTTGCTGGCCGTGCCTCGACCGCCCCGCAGGATGGATTTGCCACGCTTCTTTGTTTTTTTCACCGCCTTCGTTTTCCCGCCGATGACGTCGTTCATCATTTTCGTCACATCGGCCTTGGTCAGATCCTGAACGCGGCGCTGCCCAATCAGGGGTATGATGTGCCCACGCAGTTGGCCCTTGTTCACATAGATCGTTGATGGTCGCTTGGGGCGACCGCCTTTGCCCATGATCAGGCCAGCGTCCATCGCTTCGATGTAGCGTTCAGCAAGCTCACTGACCGTCATCGCGTCGCGGTCCGCCTGTCTGGCTTCGGCTGGGTTTTCGCCTTGTGCGATCTTGCCGAGTTGGACTTTTGCTTCCTTCCGCGCCGTGTCCGGCGTCCAGATGCCATGAAGCCCGATACTGTAGCGGCGCGATCGGCCGGCAGCACGGTATTGAAGAACGTAGCTGCGCTTTCCTGACTTGAAGACGCGCAGCCCAAACCCGGGCAGTTCATCGTCCCAGATGACGTAGTCTTTTTCTCGAACCTCGGCCGCGTCCACGACGCGCTTAGTGATTTTTGGCATGAGAAGTCGCACCTTTCCGGCCGGTCCCGCGTAAGCACTGCGTAAGCAGTAGGGCGGAAATCGCGACCTGCGTTTGGATAGAGACTTCGGCGGAGCGCTTCGGAAAAACAATGTCTTTCAACGCTTTATCGTATAAAGACGTGCTCTATCGCATGTTTCGGATAGGTGCTATTAAATCCTCCGAAGGCAGAGGCCAGAGGTTCGAATCCTCTTGGGTCCGCCAGATCAAATCACCTCAAATCTCAACGAAACGGACCTTGCCGATATAAGGTAGGTTTCTATTTCGTTGTGCGTAATCAATGCCATAGCCGACGACAAACTCATCTGGGATTTCAAACCCGATCCAATCAGCGCGAATATCCGCTTCGCGGCGAGAAGGTTTGTCCAGGAGCGCGATGGTGCGGAGTTTGTGCGGTCTTCGGCTCTGGAGGAGGTGCAATACATGAAAGAGCGTGTGGCCCGTATCGACGATATCCTCGACCACCAGCACATCACGTGCTTCAATGTCACCTCGTAAGTCTTTGAGAATACGCACCTCTCTACTGCTTTCCATTGAATTTCCATAGGAGGATGTTTCGACGAAATCGACCTCTACCGGCAAATCCAGCTCTCGCACCAGATCGGCGATGAAGATGAAAGACCCGCGCAGCAGACCCACGACCACCAGTTTCTGCGTTCCCGCGAATTCTGCCTCGATCCCATGCGAAAGCGCCTCGATTCGGGCGGCTATGCTCTTGGCAGAAATCAGTTTATCGATAACATAGGCTTGCTGTGGCATGCGACCCTCTTGCACTTCTGGTCTTAGTCTAGGAAAAAGCGCGCCACTGTCACGCGGAAACCGGGGCCCAAATGCCATCACATTCAGAAAAACGTATTCTAAGCTACTCGGCCGATCAGATGTATGCCCTGGTTGCAGATGTGGCCAGCTACCCTCAGTTTCTGCCCTGGACCGCTGCGGCGCGCATCCGCAGCGTGCGGCCGCAAGATGATGGATCAGAAGTTATGGAAGCGGATTTGGTTATTAGTTTCAAGGTGTTCCGGGAGAAATTTGGTAGCCGAGTCGTGCTGTGGCCGCAAGATCGGCGGATCGAAACAGAGTATCTGGAGGGGCCGTTTCAACATATGCGCTCGAACTGGCAGTTTCGTGACGTGAAAGACGGTTGCGAGGTCAGCTTTGATGTTGATTTTGCGTTCAAGAACAGGCTGTTACAGTCCGCTGCTGACATATTTTTCTATGAGGCGATGAAGCGGATCGTGCGGGCCTTTGAGCAGCGGGCGGACGCGCTCTACGACAAAACATGAGGATTGATGTATAAGTTATTGCGATAAATAACTTAAGAGTAACTTTAAGGCGTGATCCCTCGCTCTTTCTCGGACTATTTTGCGGCCTAAAGGACCAAAATCGAGCGTTTCTGTGACAGTGTGATGCCCGGTCCTCGCGAGACCAAAGCAAACGCGACCTTCGGGCTTCTTTTCGGAGCCGCCGGGGCCAGCGATTCCGGTAATCGAGAGTGCCAGTTGGGCCGCGCTATGGGAGAGGGCGCCTTCGGCCATTTCGCGTGCGACCTGTTCGGAGACGGCACCATAGGCCTCTAGCGTGGTTTGCGAGACATCCAGCATCTCTATTTTTGATATATTTGAATATGTTACAAAGCCACGTTCAACCACTGCGGATGAGCCGGGGATTTCAGTCAAAGCCGCTGCGACCATACCACCCGTACAGCTTTCGGCGGTGGTGATCATCAGGCCACGCTGTTGGGCTCGGTCGAGAATATCCTGTGCAATCAAAGCCCTAAGACCCCATGATAAAAGCCTGCGGCGAGCATGACGCAGAGTGCGGCGGCGAGGCCGGCGAGGATGTCGTCAAGCATCACGCCCAAGGCATCGTTGCGACGGTCGGCCCAGCCGATGGGGCCAAGTTTGGTGATGTCAAAGAAACGGAAGGCGAGGAAGGAAAAAAGAAAGCCGGGCCAAAGGCTTAGGAGATCCGCCCCAGCATGGGAGGCGCCAAGGGAGACCGGAAGGAACGCCAACCATTGACCTGCAACCTCGTCAATAACGATCTCCGATGGATCGTGGTTCAATTTTCCCTTTGTTTCCAGCGCAGTAGCCCACCATCCTATCAAGAAGGCGAGAATGACCCCTCCTGCAACGAACAGTGGGCCGCCTACAAGATGTAGAGCGAGTGCCACAGGCAAGGCCGCCAGTGATCCCCATGTTCCCGGTGCGGGACGCAGATGGCCAATGTAGAAAAACGTGCAAATCAAGTGGGTTAGGCGCATGTCTTGACCAATGTTACAACGGCTTGGGCGGCGATGCCTTCTTCGCGACCGGTGAAGCCCAAACGTTCGGATGTGGTCGCCTTGACGGAAATTCGGTCACTGGCGACCCCGGTGATCTCGGAGAGAGTGGCCTGCATCGCGGCGGCATGTGGGGTGATCTTGGGGTGTTCACAGACAAGAGTGACGTCTATATTATTGATTTTAAAACCACATTCATCAGCCAGCGCAACGGCATGGCGCAAAAAGATGTGACTTTCTGCACCCTTCCATTGGGGGTCGCTTGGTGGGAAGTGACGACCGATATCGCCCTGCGCCAGACCACCATATATGGCGTCTGTGAGAGCATGAAGCCCCACATCTGCGTCAGAATGGCCTTGAAGCCCGCGGTCATGCGGAACCGGGACACCGCAGAGCATGCAATGGTCGCCGGGGCCGAAGCGGTGAACGTCGAATCCTGAACCGACTCTTATATCCATTTGATTTCCAAGTATTTTCTCTGCACGCGCAAAGTCGTGCGGGTGGGTGATCTTGAGATTATCCTCATGGCCCGCGACGATAGCAACCTTGAGTCCGGCGGCGCGCGCGACGGCTACGTCGTCTGCGGCATCCCCGTCGTAGGTGCGATGCGCGTCAAGTATGGCGGTGAATTCAAAGGCTTGCGGTGTTTGCGCCCGGTAAAGGCCGGTGCGGTCGCGGGTTCCGGTCACATATCCGTCCGCGCCGGTCCAGAGAGCATCGGTGATGGCGAGGGCCGGGGCCAGTCCGGGGGTTTCCGAGTGGCGCAATGTGTCCACCATGTACGTTATGTACGCGGCTTTTGTACAGCATCGCGCAACGTCGTGGATCAGCACATAGTCGGGCGGATTTGCGGCCAGCGCCTCTAACCCGTTTCGGACCGATTGCGCGCGGGTCTCGCCCCCGGTTGTGATGAAAATCCGTGGGTCCAGGGCGAGATGATGCAGATCGTCGGGATGAAGAACGACCACAATGCGGTCGATCCCCTTGGCCGCATGAAAGGCGTCGAGGGTCCAGTCAATGACGCGGCGACCCAGAAGGGGCTGCCACTGTTTGGGGCTGTCTCCGCCGGCGCGAGTGCCCCGGCCTGCGGCGACGATGAGGGCGGCGGTTGTCATGCCTCTTGATTAGGCCGGGTTTTTGCCAAGCGCAATGGCTGAGCATACGCCTAAAAATTAGGCGACGACACGATGGGTGGCTGTTATTTAGGCCGCCGATCATTGTTTGAGGCCAAGTTCACAGGTAGAACTGCGGAAATGCACAAGGATTAGGCAAGGTATGCTGAGGATCGCGGACAGGCAGATTGCAACGCCGGTGTTTCTGGCCCCGATGGCGGGAATCACGGATCTGCCGTTTCGGACGGTGGTCGCGGGATTCGGAGCAGGTCTGGTGGTGAGCGAAATGGTCGCGAGTCAGGAGATGGTGCAGGCCAAACCCTCGGCACGCGGCAAGGCGGAGCTTGGGTTCGGGATCGAGAATACGTCGGTACAATTGGCGGGCTGTGACGCGCATTGGATGGCTGAGGCGGCGCGGGTCGTGGCGGATCAAGGCGCGCGGATCATCGACATTAATATGGGTTGCCCGGCCAAGAAGGTTGTGAGCGCTGCTGGGGCAGGGGCCTCTGGGTCGGCGCTGATGCGGGATCTCGATCACGCGTTGCGGTTGATTGAGGCGGTGGTCGGGGCGGTCGATGTGCCGGTGACGCTCAAGACCCGTTTGGGATGGGATGAAGGCTGCTTGAATGCGGCGGAGCTGGCGAAGCGGGCAGAGGCGGCGGGTGTGGCGATGATCACGGTGCATGGGCGCACGCGGTGCCAGTTCTACCGTGGCGCGGCGGATTGGGCGATGATTTCAGATATTGTGCAGGCCGTTAACATTCCGGTCATCGCGAACGGCGATATTGTGGGAGTCGCATCGGCGTGCAGGGCCATGGCGCAATCGAATGCTGCGGGTGTGATGATTGGCCGGGGCGCGCGCGGGCGACCTTGGCTACTGGCGGAAGTTGCGGCGGCGATGGGGCATGGGACGGTCCCAGAGGTGCCGCGCGGTGCAGCGCTGGCGGATCTGGTGGCCGGGCATTACGAGGCGATGTTGGGCTTTTACGGCCGCGATTTGGGTCTGCGCGTCGCGCGCAAGCACCTCGGCTGGTATATGGAGACGGCGGGCAGCGACCCGGAGATGCGCCGCGCGGTGTTGACGGCGGATCAGGCCAGCGTCGTTCTGGGCCTTTTGCCCGAGGCGATGGCAGCGGAGCCTGCTGCGCAAAGCGAAGACTGCGCTTCGAGGGCGGCGGCATGAGCATCGAGGACGCGTTCTGGATCTCGTTGCCGGTCCCGGCCCTGTTGCTCGATCAACAGGATCGGATCGTCGGGATCAATCCGGCGGCGGAAGGCTTTATGATGTCGTCGTCACGGGCATTGGCGGGGCAGCCGGTCTGGGACAAGCTGGCGGTCAATGCGCCGCTGGAAGAGGCGTTTGAACGGGCGCGGGTCAATGGCGCGCCGCTCTTTGTCAATGATGTGGATGTGGGCACCGGCGAGCGCGCGCCGATGCAATGTAATTTGCAGGTGGCGCCCTTGGCGGGCAGTCCGGGGCATATGATCATGCTGATCAGCCCGCGCGAGTTGGCTGGGCGCATGGTACAGAACAGCAGCGTCAAGGCGGCGGCGAAATCCGCAATCGGCATGGCGGAAATGCTGGCGCATGAGATCAAGAACCCCCTTGCGGGGATCACCGGCGCGGCGCAGCTCTTGTCGATGACGCTGGGACCAGAGGATCTGGAACTGACCGATCTCATCGTGAGCGAGAGCCGCCGGATCGTGAGTCTGCTGGAGCGGGTCGAGCAGTTTGGCAATATAAGCGCGCCCTCCATGCGCCCGGTCAATGTGCATGATGTGCTGGACCGGGCGCGGCGCTCTGCGATGCTGGGCTTTGCCGCGCATATGGCGCTGGTCGAGGATTATGACCCGTCGCTGCCGATGGCGCTCTGTGATGGGGATCAGTTGTTGCAGGTGGTGCTGAACCTCTTGAAGAACGCGGCCGAGGCGGCACGCGGGCGGCCCGGAACGATCCGGCTGCATACCTATTACGAGCAATCGCTGCGGGTGCGGCGGGGCGAGGGGGAGGGTAAGGCGCTGCCCCTTCAGATCGAGATCATCGACGATGGTCCCGGCCTGCCACCGGAGATTGCCGATCAGGTGTTTGACCCCTTTGTTTCGGGACGAGAGAACGGAACCGGATTGGGATTGGCGCTCGCGGCCAAGATCATTTCGGACCA
>Ga0209345_10004028_pt1 | contig 14533 bp, 15 predicted proteins | sample Cruoilmetagenom7_FD_187294 | JGI IMG/M metagenome (GOLD analysis project Ga0209345, IMG submission 187294) | Oil polluted marine microbial communities from Coal Oil Point, Santa Barbara, California, USA - Sample 7 (SPAdes) (version 2) | ecosystem: Environmental > Aquatic > Marine > Oil seeps ... | reverse complement strand
GGTACCACCGAAAGACAACCCCGAATCTTGACGAACAGACAGGATTTCGTCTGGATTAACACGGGCCAGCCCCTCCCCGATCAATTTGATTCGGTGATCATGGTGGAGAAGCTCCATCAGGTGGACGAAGACCATCTGGAAATCCGATCTCCGGTTCACCCCTGGCAGAACGTCCGCAAGGTGGGTGAAGATATTGTGGCCACCCAGCTGCTTCTTCCTCAGAATCACCGGATTCGGCCCTATGACATTGGTGCCCTCATCAGCGCCGGGGTATTCTCGGTCAAGGTCTGGAAAAAACCTCAAGTGGTTATTATTCCCACGGGTTCGGAACTTGTCCGCCATGAGGATCTCGGCGAGACCGAGCCTCTGAAAGACCATCAGATAATAGAATACAATTCTCAAGTGCTTGCAGGATTGGTTCGAGAGGCAGGCGGTGAGCCTGTCGTCCATGAGATTGTGCCCGATGTGGAAGAAGAGATCCGGGAAACCCTGAAACAGGCCGTTGAATCAGAGGCCCATGCGGTCATCATTAATGCGGGCTCCTCATCAGGAAGCAAGGACTATACGGTCCATGTGATCAGAGAAATAGGGGAAGTGCTGGTACACGGGGTTGCCATGATGCCGGGCAAGCCCACGATCCTGGGTATCGTGAATGATAAGCCGGTTGTGGGCAATCCGGGCTATGCGGTCTCCGCAGTGTTGTCCTTTGAGCAGTTTATGACGCCACTCCTCCACATCCTTCAGGGCTACCCGCCGCCGGAAAACAAAACCATCACGGTATGGCCCACCCGGGATATCCCATCCAGGCTGGGAACAGAGGAGTTTCTGCGGGTCAGCATCGGCAAGGTGGGTTCAAAACATGTTGCCACGCCGCTTGAAAGGGCCGCAGGCTCCATCACCACTCTCACGAGAGCGGAAGGCATTATCCGGATTCCGGCCCTGTCGGAGGGAATCTCCCAAAAGGAAGAAGTTAATGCGGAACTCCTTGTCAACGAGCGTGAGCTGGATAACACCGTTGTCATTATCGGCAGCCATGACATAACAATCGATATCCTGGCGGATGAGATCAGGAGAAAGGGACGCAATATACGTATTTCATCCGGCAATGTGGGCAGTCTTGGGGGGCTGATAGCCCTCAGAAAGGAATCCTGTCACATCTCCGGCTCACATCTCCTGGACACAGAGACCGGCCAGTACAATATTTCATATGTAAAGAAATACCTGAAAGGGGTGCGGGCCTGCGTGTTTCATCTGGTTTTGAGAGACCAGGGGCTGATCGTGGCCAAAGGTAACCCTAAGGCCATCCGCGGGATTGAAGACCTGGCCGGAGGCAATGTTTCCTTTGTTAACCGGCAGGCAGGCTCCGGAACCCGGGTTCTTTTTGATTACAAACTCGATCAGCTGGGGATCAGCCCCGAATCCATCAAGGGATATAAGCACGACGAATTCTCCCACATGTCGGTGGCCGTTGATGTCCTGAGCGGTGCGGCTGACTGCGGTTTGGGTATTTTTGCGGCTGCCAGGGCCCTGGATCTGGACTTTATTCCCCTTGAAAAAGAACAATACGACCTTATTATCCCGAGCAGGGCTTTGGAGCAACCCAATATGCAGGCCGTGCTGGAGACGATCCGGTCCGGGCATTTCCGGGAACGGGTCCTGGCGCTGGGCGGCTATGATCCATCCAAAAGCGGTCAACTGTGGAAAGAAATAGAGGAACACTCAGATGGTAATGCTTAAACTGAAATCCAGGCAGTGGGTCGTTGATGAGCACGACAGCATCATCATGGGAGAAGGGAGAAAAGATATTTTTGAAAACATTGAAAAAACAGGGTCTATAAACCAAACCTCAAAAATCATGAAAATGTCCTACAAGGCGGTCTGGGCCAAAATCAAAGCCACAGAAAAACATATGAATACACGGCTTGTTGACACCGACAGGAAAACGGGGAGCCGGCTGACAGAAGACGGCAAAAGACTCCTGGAAAAATATCGGCGTTTGAAAGAAACCTGTCTAAAGGAAGACAATAAAATCTTCAGCAACATCTTCAATGGGACGAATTTGAAATGAGCGGAGGAAGGCGGTAGTGAAAAATCAGATCAAACATCCCATTATCTCCTTTGTGGGCTCATCCGGGTCGGGAAAAACCACGCTGCTTGAAAAGCTGATACCCGAACTCACTCGGCTGGGCTTCAAAGTAGGGACCATCAAGCATGACGTCCATGGTTTTGAAATGGACAAACCCGGGAAAGACAGCTGGCGACATAAACAGGCAGGGGCTGCGGTAAGCATGATCTCGTCTCCTGTTCAGATCGCGATGGTCATGGATGTGGACCACGATCACCATCCGGATGAATTATCCTCGCTCCTGTCCGGTGTGGACATCATTTTAACAGAAGGCTATAAACGAAAGGGCCGGGCCAAAGTGGAAATCTTCAGGCCTAACGGCCGCGGGGAAAAACCGCTTTGCATGAATGATGAGTACCTGATTGCCCTGGTCACCGACACCCACATTGACCTTGGCGTCCCGCGTTTTTCTTTGAATGATATAAAGGGCTTGGCCGATTTTCTGATATCCCATTTGGGACTTACGCCATAAGTAGCATGCAATGCAAATTATTCTTGAAAGCTGCTGCCGGTAATTATAGAAATGCCTATGCAGTTGTTTTGAATTCGGAACATTAGCCGTTTGCAGGTTGTGGTGAGATGCTGTAATTATAAAAATATGGGAACTTTCACGGCTATTCGTTGTCTATTGGGTATTATTTGGTGAAGTTAACAAACTGCGCATTTTTGAGGTTGAAATGACAGGCATACCATTCATTGTTCAAATTCCGGTCGGCGCTTCCCTAGGAGGTGCCTTTGGCAGCGACATTATCCAGATGATCATCCATGCCGGTCCTGTGGTTAAGTTTGTCCTGGCGATACTCATGTTCTTTTCGACCGTCTCCTGGGCCATCATATTTGTAAAATTCAGGTTGTTTCGCAATGCTAAACAGGAAACAGAACGCGTTCTGGAGATCTTCTGGGAAGGCCGGGGCCTGAAAAGGGTCCACGCGGCATGCAAAGATCTGCCGTTCAGTCCGGTCGCCCGTCTTTTCAGGGCAGGATATTCTGAACTCAGCCGGATTCAAAAAATTCAGGCTTCTGTGAATTCGGAAGAGGATCAGTGTGGCGCAGGTGCAGAGAACCTGCACAGATCCCAGCAGACCATAATGGATAATCTGGATCGATCCCTGAAAAGGGCCGAGATCGACCAGGTGAACAGAATGGAAAAGGCGCTGGGTTTTTTGGCCACCACCGGTAACACGGCCCCTTTTATCGGACTCTTTGGCACGGTGTGGGGAATCATGGACGCATTTCGAGGGATTGGGCTCAAGGGCGCTGCAAATCTTGCGGTTGTTGCGCCGGGTATCTCAGAAGCCTTAATCGCCACAGCAGCCGGACTGGCAGCGGCCATCCCGGCAGTGGTTGCATTTAATTTCTTTAATCAGAGGATTTCGGCTCTGAGAGCGGAAATGGATATTTTTAAATCTGACTTTTTAAGCATGATTGAAAGACAGCTTTTCAGAGAAGATACCATTACAAAAAAGCAGTAAGCGCCAATTTTAAGGGTTTCTCTTATGCCATTGACCCGCAGACGAGATGATAAGAAGCTGATGTCGGATATCAATGTCACGCCGTTTGTGGACGTGATGCTGGTGCTCCTCATCATTTTTATGGTCACCGCCCCCATGATGATTCAGGGTGTTGAGGTCAATCTCCCACAGACCACTGCCAAGCGCATCAAAACACAGGAAGACCCTCTGATAATAACGGTCAATAAAAAGCAGGAGATCTTTCTGGAAACCCACCGCATTAAACTGGACGACCTGGAAAACAAGACAAAAAAGATTTTCGAAAACAGAAGAGAAAAGGAGCTACTCCTGAAGGCGGACAAGGACGTGCCTTACGGATTTGTCATAAAAGTGGTTTCCAGGGTCAAAAAAGCAGGTATTGATAAGCTGGGAATGGTCACTGAACCTTTGGACTAATTGCCATGGAAGCCTTGCTGGTTAATCCGGGATCCGAAAAATCACTGGAGCAAAAGTGGAGCAAAATGATCATCCTCTCCCTGGTCCTCCACCTGGCTGTTTTTTCCACAGTCTTTTTTGTGCCGGAACCCATGGGCACCCGAAAAATCAGAGACGTTGTCTATAACGTCGACCTGGTGGAAATGCCCAAGGGGAAACGACCGGGCATGAGTTCAAAAGCCCGGGCAAAGAAAGAAAAAGGGATGACTGCTCCGGCAAAAGCCGCTCCCACCGAAAGAATCACCCGACCGAAAAAGAAAAAAAAGCCGCTTGTCATCGCTAGGAGGACCGTAAAGGTAGAAACCAAAAAGACCAAGCCTCCTGAAGTCTCTTCTGCCAAGCTCTTAGATGAGGCCCTGGCAAGGATCGAGAAAAAAATCAAAGCGGACAAAAAGGACCCGGTTGATCAGGCGGTTCCCAGGCTGGAAGCCAACACCGAGGACACCTCCGGGACAGAAGCCACTGGCAGGTTTGCGACAGATGGGATCATCATGGAAATATACAAGGCAGACATAAAAGATTGGGTCTGCAGTAACTGGTCCTATACCGTCGCCCTGTTGGGACCGAACAGCACAAGACGCCTGTCTACGGTCGTAGAACTTAAGGTCGAAAAAAGCGGTACCATTTTAAGAACCATCATAACTCAGAGTTCAGGGAATGAGGGATTCGATCAATCGGTTTTAAAGGCCTTAAAACGATCCGATCCCCTGCCCCCATTTCCCGAGGGCTACAGAAAAACCCATGAAGAAATCGAAATCAATTTCAATCTCAGTGACTTGAAAAATCAATAGCCGGAGGACGCTTTTTACATGCCCTTAAAATCAGGACCATCCATCGGCGCAAGCGCCCCATACCTTGTTTTAATCGCGCTTGTGATCCATTCTCTTGTCCTTTTATTCTTTCCAGGGCGCAGCCTTGGCAGGATTTATATTGATATCAATGCCCCATCTATTCAGAAATTCCGGATTGCCATCCCGGACATTAAGAACCTGACCCAGCAAAACCGCCACCAGGAACTGGCGACAAAGCTGACGGCAGTCATTTCCAATGACCTCGATTGCAGCGGCTATTTCAGCCGCATCGGCAAGGAGTCCTTTCTGGTTGGAGAAGAAGACACGCTGACGCCCGGCAGCATCCGTTTCAAGGACTGGTCTGTAATTGGTGCCGAACTTCTTTTGTACAGCAGTTATAGGTGTATCGGCAACAGCCTGGAAATTGAGATGCGGCTGTTCGACGTCTTTTCCGGCAGGCAGATCCTTGGCAAAAGGACACTGGGAGACATAAAAAATTACCGGTATCTGGTTCACCGGCTCTCAAATGAAATCATCTTAACCCTAACCGGACATGCCGGCATTTTTCTGACCAGCTTGGTCTTTGTATCAGACACCTCGGGCCACAAAGAGATCTACAGATGCGACTATGATGGGCATAATGTGCGGCAACTAACCAAGGACAAGATCCTGGCCATCCTGCCGAGATTGTCCCCTGATGGGAAAAAAGTAGCATACACCTCATATAAAGAAGGCGGTCCCATGCTTTATTTGAAAGATATTGCATCAGGTTCAGAAAAACGTCTCTCCGGGAGGTCCGGGCTGAATTCGGGAGTATCATGGGCGCCCGGGGGCAGGACGCTCGCAATGACCATGAGCCGTAAGGGAAATCCGGACATATATATGGTTGATTTAAGCGGGAAGATTTTGAAACGACTGTCAACTTACTGGGGAATTGATGTTTCGCCCTCATTTTCTCCGGATGGAAAGAGGCTTGCGTTTGTGTCGGACCGATCCGGTTCGCCACAGATCTATGTCCTTGATCCGGCCTCCGGAAAGACTGAGCGGTTGACCTTTAACGGCACATACAATACGTCCCCCTCATGGTCCCGTCTGAACCGAATTGCCTTTGTATCCAGGAATAACGGAAATCTTGACATCTTTTCAATGGATACAAATGGCAGTGGATTGAGAAGGCTGACAGAAAACCAGGGAAAAAATGAAAACCCCTGCTGGTCTCCCGACGGAAGACACATCGTGTTCAGTGCAAAGAGAGACGGTTCCTATAACCTGTATATGATGAATGCCAATGGCCAAAACCATAGGAAAATCAGTTTGTTCTCGGGAAACCACACGTCTCCGTCCTGGGCGCGTTAAACAACGGGCGTTTTGAAATGGCTGATCCAACTTATTGAGATGATAACTTTAATTTCTTTTTTCACATACCACCCCCGCATTTTCTCTTGCAAAAGGGAGATGTTTAAGAGTAAATAAGTGCTGCAGGGAATTGAGCATTAAGACAGCTTTGAATATGAACTTTAGTTTTCAGGAGGATATTGAACGATGAGAAAAAAAATGATCACTGGCTTGAATGTCCTGGCGGTTGCATGTTTGACCCTTTTCGTAATGGCAGCCTGTGCAAAAAAGCAGGTTCCGGTTTCACCCACAACACCCTCGGACGTATCGGTAACCGAAGATGTCGGGATAACGGAGTCCGATTCTGAATTGACAGACGCCGAAGAGATACGCCAAAAAAGGCTCGCGGAACTTCAGGCACAATCAACAGACGTTGTCAGCGCTGATGACATATTTTCTGAAAAAATCTATTTCGAGTTTGACAGATCGGTCTTAAATTCCGAAGCCCGGGACATCTTAAAGAAAATAGCGGCTGCGCTTCGCTCAAACCCCTCCTATTCCGTTGACATTGCAGGCCATTGTGATGAAAGGGGTACCATAGAATACAATCTTGCCCTTGGTGAAAGAAGGGCCCGTTCAGCCGAAAAGTTTCTTTCGGCCCTTGGGCTCTCCGGAGACCGTATTTCATCCGTCAGTTACGGTGAAGAAAGACCGATCGATCCAAGAAGCACGGAAGATGCCTGGGCAAAAAACAGGCGCGCTGAGTTCACATTGATTAAGTAAACTTGACGATTCCGTAAAAAGTCGGAAAACACCATTTCCCGTCATTCCGGCGAAGGCCGGAATCCAGTTATATCAAATGGTTCCAGCTGGTCTGGACTCCGGTTTTCACCGGAGTGACGACTTCTTACGAAACCATCAAAATAGCATAGAAACGTAAGACTAGGGAGAACTGGGCCGCCATTCAGCAATGTTTTGAAACAGGCTTTCTCTGCTCTGTTAGTGGTCAACCCGTTTTTGTGCCTGCGCCTGATCCTTCATTGTAATGTGAAAAGATGGGGAAGCGTATTTTGAGTAATAAACTAATTTCTGTGCCGATATGTTTCTTTGTTTTTCTCCTCCTATTTTCCTCCTGTATCGCCACCCAGCAGGACATTCTGGCTCTGAACCGTCAAATCCAGACCCTGAGTTCACAAATATACAAACTGGAAGGGGTCCGCGAGAAGCAGGCCGACGTGGGGGCTGAAATAGACAGTGTCAGGCAGGAACTGCAGCGACTGTCAGGCATTCTGGAAGAAAACCGGCATTTGGTTAAACGTGCTGTTGAAAAAGGGACATTAGAACAGGATATGCTGAATGCCCGCCTGGCCGGGCTGGAGGAAAAAGTAGCACAGCTTAACAGGCACCTAAACCTGGAATCACAACCCGCAACCCAAATACAGCCCTCAAAAGGGGTCCCCCGAAAAGCAGCCGTGGTAACCCCGCAGCCTCCGGCAGGGGAAAAGGCGTTGGCCTCGCCTGAAAAAACACTGTATGAGGTGTCCCTCGCAACCTACCATGAAGGAAAATATAAGGATGCCATTTCAGGGTTTAAAAATCTCATAAAAATCTACCCCAAGTCCAACCTGGCGGACAATGCACAATTCTGGATTGGGGAATCATACATGGCCCTGAAAAAATATGAGCTGGCGATCCAGGCTTATCATGAAGTGCTGACAACATATCCCGAAGGAAACAAAGTTCCCAATGCCATGCTCAAGCAGGCGCTGGCTTTTATTGAAGCAAAGGACGACGTCGCGGCAAAAATCGTACTGAAAAATCTCATAAAAAAATATCCTGATTCGGACGAAAGCAAGATTGCTGAGGCAAAGCTTAACACATTAAAATAGCACCAGTTTTAAAGCGCCCCCATTATCAGACCCATCCAAAAGGACGTGACCCGAGACTCATTCCAAAAACACGCCATACCCACCCGCTTTAGAACCAACGAACACGCCACAATGAGCATATTGGCTATCATTGTGGGGCTGGCCGGCGGTTTTGGAGCAATCGGCTTTCGATATCTTATCGATTTTGTCCAGACAATTGCTTATGGATCCGGAGACACTCTGCTCGACGTCGTACAGTCGCTCCCATGGGATCGCAAGGTGTGGGTTCCGGCGGTCGGAGGGCTGTTGGTAGGCCCTTTAGTCTACTTCCTTGCCAGAGAAGCCAAAGGGCATGGGGTGCCCGAAGTAATGGCGGCGGTCGCCCTAAAAAACGGGGTGATAAGGAAGCGGATCGTCCTCATAAAATCCTTCGTATCAGCCATTTGTATCGGCACCGGAGGCTCCGTAGGCAGGGAAGGTCCCATTGTTCAGATAGGCTCCGCCATTGGTTCAACCCTGGGGCAGGTACTGAGACTATCGGTTGGTCGGATGAAAATCCTCGTTGGTTGCGGCGCTGCCGCCGGCATAGCGGCTACGTTTAATGCACCCATAGCCGGTAGCATGTTTGCTCTTGAAATTATATTGGGTGATTTTGCCCTGGCGACCTTCAGCCCCATTGTAATCTCCGCGGTAGTGGCTACGGCCGTTTCCCGACATTTCCTGGGCGATGTTCCGGCATTTATCGTACCGGCCTATGAGCTGGTAAGCGCCTGGGAACTTCCCATATATGCTCTCTTTGGCCTGTTTTGCGCCGTTGTGGCCGTCTCCTTTACAAGAGGACTTTATAAAATTGAAGACTTGTTCGATGCGTTTAAATTCCCGGAATATCTGAAGGCTGTTTTCGGGGGGTTGATCCTGGGCGCTATAGCGCTCTATTTCCCACAAATTCTGGGTGTGGGTTACGGCGGAATTGACCTTGCTCTCGGTCAAAAACTCGCATGGTGGCTCATGCTTCTTTTGGTCCTGGGTAAAATCGTGGCCACATCCATTACTATCGGCTCAGGAGGTTCAGGCGGCATCTTTGCCCCGTCACTCTTCGTGGGGGCCATGGCAGGCGGTTTTTTCGGATCCGTTGCCCATCGTATTCTTCCCGAAGTGACGGCCTCCCCCGGAGCTTACAGCATTGTCGGTATGGGAGCGGTGGTAGCAGGTACCACTCATGGCCCGTTAAGTGCCATATTGATCCTTTTTGAGATGACCGGTGATTATAAAATCATACTTCCTCTCATGATTGCCTGCATCATAAGCACCCTGGCAAGCGGCCAGTTTTTGAAGGACTCCATCTATACCTTAAAGCTGGGGAGGCAGGGCGTAAACATCCGGGCGGGAAAGGAGGTCAATGTTTTAAGATCAATCCCTGTAAAGGATGTGATGAATCCGAATCCGGAAACCATGCCTGAGAATATGAGACTGGGAGAAATAACTGAAAAAATAATTAAAAGCAAATACAACAGTTTTCCTATCGTCGGCGATGGAGACCATCTTACTGGAATTCTATCATTCATGGATTATCGTGGCACAGCCTTCGATGAAAACCTTAAAGATCTTGTGGTTGCCAAAGACCTCGCAACCCTGGATGTTATTACGGTGTCGCATGACGATAACCTTTACAACGCTCTGGAAAAGATCACTCTTAAGGATTTTGCAGTTTTGCCCGTCGTGTCTCCGGATAATCCTTTCCGGCTGGTCGGGATTTTGACCCGCAGCGATATCATTGGTGCCTACAACAAGGCCATAATAAAAAAATCCATTTTTGAAAAAACATAACTACTCAGGTTGTAAGGTTCACGGTTCAGGGTTCAAGATTAAAAGCGATAAGCTGAAAAACAAAGACATCGGAGGACGAAAGTCAAAAGATGAACGTCCAACGTCGAATAAGGTTGTCGCTTTCGGCTGTTTGAGCAAACAGTTAAGGCCCGTTTATTTATAATTGTCCGCCAAAGGCGCACCACGGTTCGACGTTCGATGTTCAATGTTCAGGTTTTAATTGCTATAAGTTCTTCTTTCCCTACTGGAATTCATCCCAAGTGACATCCTGAAAGCAGTCAAAACAGCCACGTTATTTACCCGATGGGAAAGCCGAGGATATCCCATCTCCCCGATGAGCGGGATCTGTCGAGGGGCGTCCTCGACTTTTGCAACGTTAGGGATTACATCGCCGGCAAGGGCTATATCCTTCCCAAAAGGCATCACGAATCGTTTTAAACCGCACGAGATTCTTTTCTGATATTTTCCTGCCAAAATGACAATCCGGACAGTGGAATCGTAATGAATTGCTGTTCCCCAAATATATCTTCTCCTTTCCTTTCAACTTCCTTTTCCAGATCCCCTGCCTTTCTTTCATGGCCTTTCTCTGGCTGTCCAGGAGCAGGTCCCTGTATTTGAGGCCCTTGTTTTTGAACATGACATGTGCCAATCCCTTACAGACCAGACGTTCATTAACCATTTTTCCGTTTTTCAAGAACACATAAGCCAGACGTCGACCGTACCGGTCTTTCGTTTCTCGATCATGTTCAAGCCGAATCTGAACCCCGTTAACCATTTTTCGATTAAATTTCCAGGCCTCGTGAGCCATATCCTCACTTTCCCCTGCTTCATGATCCACTTCCGGGGCATTAATGCCCAGATATCTGACCTTCTCTCCGCTTTCCAGCAGAACAGTATCCCCATCGTAAACAAATTTGACTTTATGATAAGGAATGGGGGTTAAAGAAAGGCAGAGACTGGCCAGGCTAACGATGAAAAGGAATTTTATAGGTTTCATGTTCATTTCCTTACTTAATCTTTCAGAATCTAACCTGCGGAAATATAATACAAGCCAAAAACAAACAGTTAGAATGCTTTGTGCCCTATTAACATCTTTTTTATTGACTTTAACGCTTTTAGACATTTAAATGAAATTTAAGCTTAATTTAGTTGCCTCATATTATTCAGCAAGCTCAAAACACTGATGATGCCCGTTGTCCGGGTCAGGATACAGGAGCAAGTCATGCCGGAAATAATGACAACAAAGGAAGTGGCCAAGTATTTAAAGTTGCACGAAATTACTATCTGCAAATACGCTGCAGAGGGCAAAATTCCAGCAATCCGAATTGGTAGGGTCTGGAGATTCGACAAAGAAGCCCTTGACAGATGGATCAGCGGGGAGACACAAACAAAAGATTAATCATTTGCGGCTAATAAAGAAGATATTTCTTTCTCCATCGGACAAAAGACGCCAGATCTTCCTGCCATTTGTCCCTCATGATTGAAGCCGGAACACCCGATTCCAGCTCCCGCCGGATAGATGAATCGCCTGTGATTAAATCAATGGGCTTTTTCTCGTATTCGTACTCATAGGGCGGCTCTTTCCATTCAAAGTCCTCCGGGTGTATTTCCCTGATTGTTTTCAGCAAGGCAATGGTAGTAAAATAAGGCTGATAAATATTGGCGTCGAGAACATGTATCATGAATCCACGGCACAGTTCCCCCTGCCATTTATTAAACGTCGGCCGAAATGAATAGCTCTGGAGAAAACATCCGGCTTCCGCTTCCGGTTCGAGCTGATTTTTTATTGCTGCCGTGTCCAGATATGGCGCCCCGAAGATCTCAAAAGGGCGGCAGGTCCCTCTTCCTTCAGAAAGGTTCGTCCCTTCCCAGATCACCTGTCCGGGATAGACCTCAGCCGTCTGCGGAAAAGGCATATTGGTGGACGGCATAAGCCATCTCAATCCTGTTTCGTTCCATCGCATATCCCGATGCCACCCCTGCATGGGAAGAACCTCCAGATCACAGCCCAGGCCTAATTCATGGTTAACCATCCGGGCCATCTCCCCCATTGTCAGGCCGTGGCGCATGGGGATTTTATACGGCCCTACAAATGAATACAGTTTCGGCTGCAGGAGGTTCCCTTCCACAATCTCGCCACCAAGAGGATTGGGGCGGTCCAGCACCAGGACTTTCTTTCCATGTGTTGCCGCAGCCTTCAGACAATTAAGCATTGTAGAAACAAACGTATAAACCCTGGTTCCCACATCCTGGAGATCGATGATCAGGAGGTCTATCATTTTAAACATGTGCGGAAGAGGCGCTTTTGTTTCTGAATAAAGGCTGAAGACGGGGATGTTGGAAGCCCTATCTGTTGAATGGCGGGTTTCCACCATGTTGTCCTGGTCCTCCCCGCCATAACCGTGCTGGGGACCAAAGAGGGCTTTCAACCGGCCGGGAAGAAGTCGGTTAACGATATCCCCTGCCGTATTCAGCCTGCTGTCCAGGGAGGCCTGGTTGGCAAGAAGGCCCAGCCTGTAACCTTTCAGCTTTTCCCAATAGCCCTCGTAGATGCGGTCAAGACCTGTAAGAACGGTATTCATATTATCACTCCTCTGCTGGGGATACTATGTGATTAAGTGCATTCTTTCAAGGGCTATGAACACAGCCAGCTGCTCAAAATGCAGCAAGATATTATTTGATAGACAAATGGACACAGCGGGGGGCATAATTTGGGGATGCGCGTTGTTGCTGGATGCTTGATAGCTAGGAGGCAAAAAGGCTGGGACGCTGGGAGGCGGTTGAAAGATGAACGTCCAACATCGAAAAGAAACAGGCGATCACATGAACGGCAAGGCCCCCATTTTTGAAAAGATCTATAAAGATTATCTGATCCGGATAAACCAGCTGGATCTAAAGGCTGTTTCACAAAAAACAGGTTGTGAATGGACAGGAAAAGGCGTACGCGTCCCCCTCTTTGGAAAACCCTACCGTATCTCACAAAGCGGAATCCTTAATCCTTCCGGAACGGAGCCGGACCATTCCATAAAAGTGGTTTTGTGCCAGTATCTGCTCCAACATCCCGCAAACCCACCCCTGGACGACACGTGGATCTCGTACAAAGACTTTAAGGATGCCGCACCGTTGGCACATTTTCACGCAAATAACGAAAGGACTATTGCAGGTAACTTTGAGGGTAGACTGAAGGCATTAAAGCAGGCTTGTTCAGAACTTGGAGGCTACCATTATTCCAAAGAATTGAATTACGACCTTCACGTGAAATTTATTGCCCTGCCCAAGATTCCCATGCTGTTTCTTTTCAATGATTCCGACGATGAGTTTCCGGCACAGTGCCTTCTGCTCTTTGAACGGCGGGCAGAACAATACCTGGACATGGAATGTGTGGCCATTCTGGGAGGCCTCCTCACAGATAATCTTAAGGCCGGATCAACCTCTTGAGAGTAAGGCGATGAAAAAAAAGATCATGCTCCTTCTGGCTGCTTTTTTCATTCTTTCCTCGAACTGTGTGTACGCACAACAGTACCATGTCCTGGAAAACAGGGATGTAAAAATTCTCTTTGAAGCACCGCTCGCAACGGCGGCAAAGGGAGTTGCGGATATCTACCCTCAAGTCAGGGCCGCCCTTGAAAGTACTTTCGGCTGGGATCTGAATTTTAGACCGTCTGTGCTTCTCATCACAGACAGGAAACACTTTAAAAATATGGCCCTCTCCCCCCTGATCGTGGCCTATGCCGTCCCCAATAGCAATCTTATCGTAATCGACTGTACAAAGATAGCACGCCATCCCTATTCAATTGAAAACACCTTGAAGCACGAACTGTGTCATCTCCTCCTTCATTACCATATTCCCGGAGGGGCGCTGCCCCGATGGCTGGACGAAGGGGTTTGCCAGTGGGTCAGCGATTGGATCGGGGATATCATCATGGATCAGAAGCGCTCTTATCTGAATAAGGCCGTCTTAAGAGGATCATTTATTAGCCTTCGGTCATTACATAACGGTTTTCCCCCCGGCAAAGAGCATCTGCTTTTGGCCTATGAAGAGAGCAAGAGCTTTGTTGCCTATATCCTCAGCGAATTCGGAAAAGAAGGGATCTTGAGCGTTCTTGATCACATGAAAAAGGGAGAAAATGTGGAAGATGCCTTTTTTAATGCACTCTCTACCCCTTTGGTGGATCTTGAGATACAGTGGCGTTACTCTATCAGAAAAAAAACAACCTGGTTTACCCTCCTGAGCTACTATCTTTATGAAATCCTTTTTGGCCTAATGGCCCTGATCTCCATTTATGCGTTTATAAAGATAATGCTAAAAAAACGGGCCTACATGGCGGAGGACCCGGAGGACCACCTTCTCTCTTGACGGTCTGGTTCACGGTGAACGATTGTTTTTGTGTAACAACTCAGGTTCAGAGGTTCACGGTTCAGAGGTTTGTGGAGCAATTGGTGACCAGTATTCAGTAATCAGTGATCAGTGACAAGTAATCAGTATTTAGTGATCAGTAACCAGAATCTTTAAAGACCAGGGAAAGGGTTTAAGCTTCCCAGCTTTTTTTCAAGGAGACAAAAAATGGAATTTCCTAATCTGTTTTCACCCATAACGATCAATCGCATGGAACTTAAAAATCGTATTGTTATGACGGCTAT
>Ga0209345_10004026_pt1 | contig 14537 bp, 13 predicted proteins | sample Cruoilmetagenom7_FD_187294 | JGI IMG/M metagenome (GOLD analysis project Ga0209345, IMG submission 187294) | Oil polluted marine microbial communities from Coal Oil Point, Santa Barbara, California, USA - Sample 7 (SPAdes) (version 2) | ecosystem: Environmental > Aquatic > Marine > Oil seeps ... | reverse complement strand
GTGCTGCTGGGGAGAATTGAACTCCCGACCTCGTCATTACCAATGTGTTTTCCAAACTCTTTGACTGGGTTGGATGCGAGTTGATGGAATTATCCCAGGCGGCATAACCTATTGCTGTATTCGCCTTTTTCCGGAATTAGCTTTGCATGGGGTCGCATTTGATTGGCCCAAGTTGTACTCCGCTCCCCTACTAATCCCCTACTAGTGACCCCACCCCATCGACGGGTGTCGAGACAGACCGCCCAACTGCGTGTCCCGCTCCGAAGGAGTTGGCGACCAACACCGCAGATCAGATTCCCCGCCGCTCGCCCATTTTGCTGTATAGCTATGTGTCACCTTACACCCATGACGATTTTCAGATACATTTCAGAGAGTTATGGTATCTCTTGGGCTGGAACCACCGCGAGGATGCTCATGAGTAAACGAACTTGGCTTGTAGCCGACACTGTAAGAACTGATCGAAAGGATATTTTTTGCTTTGCGGAAGATAATCAACATCACGTCGGTACAATTATTTCAGGGAGCAGAAAGTACCTCGAGCGGTTTGAGGCTGAAATATCTCTTATTCGCAGAAGCCCAGAAATGAGAAGCATCCTCCAAGCTTTGGTGGATGAAGGACGCTCTAATAGTATCTGTCGTGATCGTATTCAGCAGCTTGCTCAGGACGCCACAGTGATACTGGACGAGATAAGAGAACCCTACGAGGAGGGGTGACGTGTCAATCCTGCCTGAGTTCAGCGAATTTGTCCGATCGAGATTTAAGCGTTTCAGAAACATAGACTGGCCTAAAATCTGCAAGTCCGTCAAACATACTTCCACTTTCAAGCCGTGGAAAAAGCCAGCGTCTTGCCCAGCCCCTCGCAATTTCAGCAACAGAATTTGACTGAGCGTCACCATTATCCCCGCCTTTGTCGAAGCCGAGCAATTGAGCTTTTGCACCCGGAAATAGTTCACATCCATAGACTTTCTTCCTATTCGGCTGCTCCAGAAGCTCGCTATTGTTGATGCCTAGCAGGTTTAGTCCTTCACGGATTTGGCGTGTTCTCGGACTGCTGCCCTCGCCAAACACGCTGTTGATTCTTCGGCGTCCGTACTCGCTAATTCCTAAAGATCGCATTAACAGCGCTGTTTCGTCACTTATGTGGGTAACGGTAAAGCCGGTACTGCTATCGATCTTTTTCCACACAAGGTCGCTCTTTAACCCCTGATGTTTAGACGCCCGTAGCGTCAGGCTGCTGTATTGGTTACTGCCAATCCCGTAAAGCGCTGTAGTGGTCAGAAGCTTCAAATCGGAGGACCGCTGTACACGCTGCCCTTTGATTTGGGATGATATTTCACTTACCTGCTTGCCATACCGTAGCTTGTAGATTTCGCGCACTTCTTCCGATGCCATCACTGCTGTTACCAGCTTTCCTCCGATAAGCATGTTGTATGGAGCAACTGCACCACAAACAGAAAGGTCTGCAACTTCGGAAGCCAAATGCACTTTCTTTATTTCTCCAAGCGCTGTTCGAACCGCTTGTTTTCCGTCCTTTTCTACAAGCGCTTCGTACAATGCGATGCCGGGATGCTTGTTAAAACCGTATCCTTTCATTGTTCCGAGTGCCTTCAACAACGGAATCAGCTGTTCGGCGCGTTTCTTCCTAAACAAGGATGTTTCGGATAGCTCTTTCCACTGCTTGTTAGTTATTTTCGATTTGTCGAGTCCACGAATATCCACGAGGTAGTCAGTGGATTCCGCCTCCAAGTCTCGAGCCCGATCCTGCAGCGCCTTGTGAACAGTCTGATCGAGAGTAAAGAAATGCTCCGGCTTTGGGTGATTCAGAGCACTTCGTGGTAGTAAATCGTCTGTACGTATCTGTTTGATCGCAGATTTTACAGCGTCATAGAGTTTGTGTCCTACGTTGTCGGCACTCCATCGCCCTTTGATAAGGCCAGAAACCACTTCCTCAAATGTCCACCCGATCCACTTATCTCGGCTTAGGAGGTTGGCTGTTGGGCTGGCTAGAAGTACGATGCCGATGACTGGCTTGTTCGGACGTGCTGCGTTTCTAACAAGCAGCCTCAGCGTCCGACCCGGCAACAGCTTGTACTCAAGAGACCATGTGTGCCGGAAGTACCGCCAAATATCCTGCAGCCGATATCCTGTGTATGGGCACTTTTCGTCCCCACGACACTCCACCATCTCCGGACAAATAACTTTCTCAAGATCGTTTAATGCACTTTCAGAAGGATCCGTCCCAAGGTTTTTGAGTTCACGCGCAAGCGCATCACCTTCATCGATAACGTCAAGAACTGATACTGTCTTTCCTTCAAACTCCCTTGGAGTTTCCATCCGACGAATAAACTCTCGGTTGGTAGGATCGGCAAGTTGGCGATTGCTAACCGCTTCAAACCCTTTTCGAATCCGTTTCTTGATTTGCGCTTCGGATTCGCCTTCTGTCCCATAGAGAGAAGGTTGTTCGACAATAATACGATTGTTCTGAACAGCAACGCCCCAACCTTGTTCCGTAAAATCTGCCAGCATCGAGTAGCAAACGGCAAGTCGCAACTGATCGGTGTCAGCCGTTTCATTAGCCTCGCCGTTGGCTTGCATGCGTGCTTGCTTGCGGTAGCAATTAGCTACGTCATACGAGTCTTCTCCAACTTGAGAATTGATTGTTGCAACGAGGGTATCGAGTAGCGGCCTAGGCAACCTGTTGGGGTCGAACGCTTTCTTATGATTATTATTTTTCATAGTTCACAATAGCAGAAAGAACCCACATAAGTGGGCTCCTTCGCCATTCCTTATCGTTTCATGCTGCTTCGTCGTCTACGACTTCTTCGAATTCGCTCAGCACGCCAAGCATGACGTTCAGTTTCTTAGACCATTCGAGTTTTTCGACGTGGTAAAAGCTTTCCTTGCTGACGTTTCCAATCGCATCCAATTCGCCTTCGCCGATAGAAATCAAAAGAACTTCCAGAGCGTGGCGGACGAATGCACCAGCGGAGCTGCTAGCGTAAATGTCCTTGTAGAACCTATGCGCCATGTTGATTTTCAGAACCTTCATCGAGCCTCGTTGCTCCATCCTATAGAATGGAGCGTCAGGTAAGGTTTCAAACTCAACTTTATAGGGGCGCTCCTTGGCCTCTTTCTCAAGTTGTTCCTTTGCTGCATCCTCAGGAATTTTCCGGTCTTTAGCGTCTTGCTTAAAGAAATCTTCGAAGTTCTTCTTTGCCTGCTCTTGTCGTTCCTGGGACATGGGATGCACACGTCCCGGTCGCGCCTGTTCTGCGCCTTCCTTGGCAGCAACCTCCGAAGGGCGTGGTTTTTCGTCGTCAACCACTGGCTCAGCCACTTTAGCGTCCTTGGCATCGACGTACATTTTCTTAAGAGACTTGAGGCCGGTTAAAACCCCGCCTTCTTTAAGAAGCTGCCAAATGCGCTCGGACATTACGACATCCTGTTTTGAGTTGGAGATCGTGAACTCTTCATCCAAATCTGCAGGAAAGTCGATTTCTAAACCCCAGTAGCGATCATCGTTGTTCGACAGGCGACCAATCCCAGCCCATCCTTGAGCACCATCATGGGCCGTTATCTTATCAACAACGTGGATTTGCCGACCCATTCGACAAACCACAATGCCAAGATTGTCGTTCTTTACACGGAATCGAGCGTTTACATTTTTCCCGCTAGCAACTTTGGACTTGTCGACCGCATAGAACCCAATCGGTATCGAAGCATAGCGAACCTTGATTTTACACGGCTTTCCCGTCCGTTCGGAGCGAACGGAGATTTCACCCGGCTCCAACGCACTTGCCCGCTGGGAATCTTCATCAAAGAAACGTGCGCCGGGGGTGATAAATAGTGGATCGAGTGCTCCGACAATCGTGTTGTCAAATATGATCTGGGTTTGCGAAAGGTAGTTCCGGTAGATCGTGCCGAAATGAGACAACAAGTTGTTTCGCAGTCCATTCACGGTGGACCACGTCAGCCGATCCAGTTTTTCCCAAACAACAACCGTACCGTGCTTTAGTTCATCTTCCGGAAAGTTGTCTTTGACGTTCTTCACAACCCAATCGGGGGGGGATGCTTTCTTGTAGGTGGGAACCTCTACTTTCCCAGGAACAGTCGAATACTTGAGGTTGGCCACGTCGTCCAAATCGACAGTCACTGAATACCAGTCTTCGCCGCTCAGTTTCGAGTAGATAGTGAACCGCTTGCTCTGATTCACCGACGCGCTGGGAAGGCCAAATCCAAATCGCCCCATTCCTTCGCGTGTTTCATTTTGGTGGCGGTGTGTTCCACCCCATGAAGCTGCACGGCGTACCATATTGGGCGGCATGCCGTGCCCATTGTCGACGATTGCAATAGCATTGGGTTTTTTGTCGCCGTTTTTCTTAAAGCCGAACGCAACACTTACTGTGTTAGCCCCGGCCTCGATTGCGTTGTCAAACAACTCATCAACAGCGGTGCCGGTGTGCTTGTAGTGCGTGGACCGCATGCTTTCGACAAATGCTTCGCCAATTGCAAAAGTGTAGTCGACGTTATTCTCGTCGAGGGCGTTTGCATATTCAATTTGGAGTTCAAGTTGAGTAGCCATGGTCTTTTCCTTCTTTTAGCAGCCATTTTCGATCGCGTAGACTGAGGGGGTGGCCCTCGTGGGCCACCACGTTGTTTACTGTGCCAGCACCGGTGCCAGATCACGCTTTCCCAAACGCATTACGCGAGAGAGCGCATCATAGATAGCGGGACGACGGCGATCGAGATCATCAGCGATTTTCTGAGGAGAATGATTCATCCAAAAACGGCGGATGACAATACACTGCAGGTAGGGAGACAGACCGTCGACGAATGTGCGGACTTCGCCGCGCATGTCTTCAAGGATCATTTGCTCTTCAACCGAAGGCTTGGGGTCAGCAATAGTGTCTCCAACCTCGACGAGAGAACCGTCTTCGAACTGCACTTTTTCATTCGTCGAGCCAACGTTCGCGAGACCGTACAGGGTCTCAAGGCCCGCGTTACACATAGGGTAGAAATAGGGATCCATAGGGAACCTCCTAACTCAAAGGACTTCATTGAGGAGGTTCACAAAATCAGTGTACTCAGTTCTTTTTCATACTTGCAGCCATTTTCGGCCGCGTCGATCCGAAGAACCTCCGACGTATTCTCAATATAGCACAGGATTCGTTAGATTCGAGGTGGTTGGACAAACTTTTCCTGGATTATCCAAGTTTGAATTAACCCGGATGGGACATGGGCAAACATCAGGTGGGGACAATGCATTGTTTTAAAAGGTAAAGGTCCGCTTTTGACTGCTCCATCGAGAAAAGCTGCCCGAGATTCTTAGGTTGTGCCGGTAGCTCATTTGCAAGGAACATTGACATACGGCACAAAAAGCCCAATATAGGAACCAAACAAGAACAAGTGGTGGAGGCGAGCACATGTCCCAGATCGTAGACTTCCGAAATGAATCAGGATTGGAGTTCAAGGATATCTCCTCTGAGCAGTGGCGCGAGTATACTTTTGCAGACGGTCAAACCGTCCGCATTGAAAAACCTCTAAAGCTCTACGTAAGTGACAATGGTCATCGCATCCTAGATGCCGAAGGAGTATCGCACTACGTGCCTTTGAATTGGATACATCTCAAATGGCAGGTGAAGGACGGCGAACCGCAGTTCGTACTCTAGAGGCTTATCCAAACAGTTGTCGCTTGAATCGCGCCAGTATTGATGCAGCTTTAGAGTAATCGTCTTTCGCAATTGCGATCGTACCAACAACAATGCCGCCAACGACTGCGCCAATAATCACCGGCCAATCCTTAGTTGGGTCAGTCAGTGATCGAACAACAAACGGAATCGCGAAGCCTACGGCGGTAACAGACACGCTAAGGATCGCCAATCCAAGTGAAGGTTTGGTTATTATTCTGATCTGAAAGTCCTCCCAAATCAGCTTTTCTGTGGCACTTTCTTTGCGTCTAAATGCCAATCGCGTGTCCTCGCCCAGAATACTCATTCTCGTTTTAAAGCGAAAATCTTTACGATCATATCGCGTGTTCATGGCTCGTTTCTCGCCATTCAGCGATTTTATCACTTCATCCTCGGAGCTCACTTCAAGCGTATATTCGCTGAAGTGGCGTTTGGGGTGATAGTGATAGACTTGGACCTCATAATTCCTACCGCCATTCAATTCAAAGGTTAATGAACCTTCGTCTTCGATTGGTTCGACATTTTTGTCCGCCTGCAAGTCCTTAAACTTCTCGAAGCGGTAAAAGGGGGCATCGTCAATATGATTGGGGGTTTGGTAATACGCTTCAACAAGGCTCTCCCAGACTGCGAGATCATTTGAACCTACTACCTCACCAAAATGATCTTCATCATCGAACATCCAATATTTACCAGAAAGCTCTCCATCCTCGTATTCAGGGAGTTCCAGTTGGGATGCTCGCGCCTTGTCGTTAAGTGAGCGCAAGTTATCAAACTTGCAAAACTCACCTAGCTTAAAGACGATACTTACCGTTGATCCATGGTTGCGCACCTCAACTATTTCAGCAAATCGAATAGGTAAAATCAGTGGCGTAACGTTCTTTGTTGCTTGATCAATGTAACACAATACCGCTCGCTTAGACTCGTTGTATTCCGCCTTGGATTTCCTCTCATCAACTGCGGACGAAATCCATCTTGATGCGTATCGGAATTGCTGGTTTGCCCCGACTGGCTTTGCAAAGAGATCCACAATGTCCTGAGAATACCCTTCGCGACTGCCCGACGACAAGAAAATATCTAATCCCATAAATGAACTCCCGAGAGATACAATTGTTGCAACAGGTCTACGAACGTCTACTACGCGATTTCTGCAAAAAACATGCGACCGCTACGGATACGCATGCTTCTAGCATCTACAACGAGAACATGTGGTTTTCCAGAGGAATCCAGCGACGGGTTTATTGCTCTGAAAACTCGGCGAACCCAATCACAACCTGCGAAAAACGGAGCTTTTGTTCACTTCATTGCCAGACGGCCTTTCATTTTAACGGATCAGGCGCCAAGCCCCTTCACAAACCAATGAAAAGTCGAGCTTTTTATCTGGATGTGCTTATATTGACATGTGGCCAGAAGGAGGGTCACAATGCCAAGTTCACGTCTTACACGCCGCGCCGTTGATGGAATTCCCTAAGCGTCGGCTCAATCACCGGATAAATGGCGATGTGACCGACGGCTATATCGTGGTGAATGGTGAGTGCGTGCGCGAGCCGGGAGAACTGGTGGCAAAACTCATCTAGGAACAAAAAGGGCCGCGTGACTGACACTGGGTGACCCCACCCCATCGACGGCGTTCAGTTCAACAGGTCGGTTAGTCGATCCCGCTTCGACGGAGTCCGGGCGCATCCTTGACCACACAATAAACGAAATTCATGTATTTAACCGGTGATCATCTGGTTGCGCTTTCGCGCGCGTGCGCGCGTATTTCAGGTATTTGTATAACAATTGAATGAACGAGTGGGAGTATCAATATGACGAACGAAAACGCCCGTATGACAGGCTTGAATGCCACATCATATTCTCTATAAATCTATGATAATGAAGGTATTTTCGAGGCTTTTGATTTGAGTTGAGTTGAGACCAAGGGAGATTTTAATGGCAAACCTATATTTTGCAAACGTACGAACGAAGCGATTTCACCTCCCAAACCGAGGCAAATGCTCTACTGTGATACTACCCGCGGGTTTACCGAGCGATCCGGCGTCCAGTTTACACTTCATGATTTGCGCCGTACTATTATTACTGTCGCCGAAATCCTGAATATACCGCACTATGCGCTTAAAGGGCTGTTTGAAACATAGAGTCGGAGGCGAAGTGATCGGCGGATACATCATAATTGACAAAGAACAAATCCGTGCTGCTGTCGAAGCGGTAGCTGTACGCATTCTGGAAAGGATTGAGCAAAAAGAAATGAGGAGCGCATTGTGAGCGATTCACCCAAAGATGATGAATGGTGGTTGAATGAACATATCGACAACTACGACTGGCGTGAAAGTCCTCTGTCCAACGCATTCGTCGATGCAATGCTCCGCGCATTTATTCGGGCTCATCCGCCACAAAAACCCAAAAAAGACCAAAATGAAGACACTCGACTGAGAGACGCACGCGAATCGGTTTTTGGTATCGCGCCGCGCGGACATCTTAAAGTGAAGCATGATGTGCCGGAGCTTATTGAAATGGCTTGGCAATACATACTCGATCGAGGTGGAAGCGTAGAACTTGATGAGGGTGGCGGTTTGATCTGGGGCAAATTTGACCAGAAGAAATGTCGCTCACATGATGCGCTCGCCGAACACGCGTTGAAGGTGAAGCGGGATTTCGGAGGTCCCTCTGAGATCGCTGCACCCCAAAGTTCAGTGGATCGGCTTGCAAGTAAATTCGAAGGTGATCTGAAAAACCTGATCTTGACTGCAAAGTATCAGGAAGAAGCAGGTATTTTGCTCGCTAAGCTCAAAGAGCTCAGGCTGATACTCGGCCCGACAGGTATTCCAATGATTTTACCTGATGACCCAGTTCGGGATTTAAAGACCCCAATATAGACCCTTGGACCCAACGGAAAAATCATGACAATTAAATGGCCACCGCAGCAATGAAAGGTGGTCAAGATGACACACACACAAAACAAACTAATCAACACCAATACGCTGGCGCGGCTTACCAGCACTTCAAAAAGCACCTGGGAAAAGATGCGTGTTGAGCGCCGTGGGCCGCGCTTCATTAAGGTGCGCAACCTTGTCTGGTACCGCTGGACTGATGTCGAAGCCTGGATGAACACCCATGAAGTATCTCCGAAGGAGATTTCCTAATGGATTTTTACCTACATATGGCGCTTTGCGGATATCAGCGCGTCTACGGGCCGCATTTCATGCGCTTCAAATCCAGTGGGCGCACCAGCAAGTTTTTGTACCGCCGTAACGATGTCGAAAGCTGGATGGTCGATATGACCTGCGATCCGAAAGGAGGCGCATATGACTGAGAAGCAAAAAACTTCCCACGGTGTTGTGGCGCTCGTTCAAGGAATTGCTGAACTTGGAAACCCCACTGTACATGCAATTTACAAAAATAAGGGCAAGGCAAAATATCAACCACGAGAGGCACCCATGTCTTCGGAGGTGATAGTAGCACATTTGACCGGAGAACAACCGATTGGCTGCTACTTCGTTTTGGGTGAACACACCAATGTTGCGGTCATCGACTTCGATGATCATGACAAGTCCATGAGTTGGGACGATATGGTAGAGGCCGCAAAGCCCATCATGGACAAGTTAATCGGCATTGGGCTGAAGCCTTTGAGCTGCCGTTCCGGCGGTGGTGCGGGGCTCCACATCTGGTTGGTATGGCAAGCGCCGCAATCGGCATTGTTGATGAAGGCATTTCTTCGTCATTTCGTGTCAACGTGTGGTTATAAGCACGGCGCAAAAGGTGTGCTGGATGCGGAAGTTGAGGTGTTTCCCAAGAATGACCGCGTCCGTGAGGGCAGTTTGGGCAACCTTGTTGCCTTACCCTATGCGCGGGAATCCGTGCCACTAGACACGGACCTGAAACCGATAGCTTGGGCGGATTTCACCCCTCCTACACTTGAAACGCATTTCAACCCTGATGTGTCTACGATCTTCCAACCGCTACCGCCAAAGGCGAAGCAACCGCAAAAACCCAAAAAGGAAAAGACATCTGTACCGATTTCAGGCGAGGTGTTGCCGGGCGATGAGAATGAAGCTCGTGAAGCCCTCAAATTTGTTGACGCAGACGATTATGAAATCTGGATCAAATTTGGCCTCGCAATAAAGAACAGTTTGGGCGCTGCCGCTTTCGAAATCTGGGACGAATGGGCGAAATCATCTGCCAAATACGATGGCTATGAAAAGTCTGCCGAGACGTGGGACGGACTGGAACCTGATGGCAGTTTGACGATTGGTACTGTGTTCCAGCTTGCCAAAGATTGCGGCTGGGAAGGCCCCTCCAATGCCATTGTTCGTGAAATGAACGCCCGATTTGGCATTCTAACCTATGGCTCAACAACGCGGGTAATTCTCAAGGAAAGCACAAGCACAGAAGTGTTGTCGTGGTTAGGGAAAGGAGCTTTCGACGACAGATTGGCACCGGAGAAGTTCCCCGAAACAGACGGCAAAGGAAATACCACTTGGCGTCCAAAGTCTCGATTCTGGTTGCAACATCGCCTTGCAGCTCATTACCACGAAGTGGATTTCGATCCTTCTCTACCTCCGGGTCACAATGGGCATGTATGGAACATGTGGCGCGGTTTCGCAGTGAATCCCAAACCTGGGAACTGGAGCAATCTGAAAGCGCACATTCTCGAAAATGTCTGCGGCGGCAATCAAGACTACTACAAATGGATGTTGAACTGGATGGCGCTGGGTGTCCAGCAGCCTTCTCAGGTTATCGGAACTGCCCCTGTGCTCAAAGGCCTGCCCGGAACGGGGAAAGGTGTCCTTGCCAATGCCTATGGTCACATATGGAAGCCGCACTTTGTGTCGATTACGAAAGACGATCACGTGAGCGGTCGCTTTAATCAACACCTAGAGGGTCGGAGGTTCGTCTACGTCGATGAGGCCATTTTCGGAGGTGACCGTAAAAATGCTGGGGTTATCAAAACAATGTTGACCGAACCTCAGATCATGATCGAACGGAAAGGGGTTGATCCGATCTGGCTCGATAATCACATGATTTTCATGGTCACTTCGAACGAACGCTCTGTTGTGCCCGCAGATATCGGCGACCGCCGCTGGCAGGTGTTTGAGGTGTCCGACGGAAAACGTGAAGACAAAGCCTACTTCTCCGAAATCATGAACCAAATGAAAACTGGGGGTTATGAAGCAATGCTGCATGAACTGCTAGAACTGGATATTTCCGAAGGCCCAGACCCTCGGAAAACGATCCGAACACCTGAGTTGTTCGACCAGATCATTCAGGCTCAAGGGCCAGTGGAGAAATACATCTACCAAGTCCTGGACGCTGGTTATCTCCCGCAGCCGGACGCACCTGGGAACGGCCCCGGAATTACGACCATTGCAGCCATGTATTCGGAAATGAAACGCGCCCACCCGAACGCACAATACGTTCATGAGACCCTGTTCGGTCGCGACCTTGGCAAAGTGTTTTCCAACTTAAGAAAGGTGCAAAGCGGAAAGTTCGTTACTGGCTACAGCAAATTCGGCACACCGATGGTTGAGCGCTCAATGCGTTACCATTTCCCGCCCTTGCAGGATTGTCGAAAGATGTTCGAAGATTTCATTGGGCAGTCAATCCCTTGGTCGGCGGAGATCAACGAGTGGCTGGGCGATGTGGAACCAACTCATGATTACAGCGGCTTTGAGGGTGGGGGCGAAACGCCGTTTTGATATAGGTGAAATAGGCAAACGGGGTGGCTATTGGCCACCCCTTTTTTGTGCTTCAGTGGTGGTCACCCAAATTGCCGATACACCCTATACTACCTATTCATTGTGTTCTTTTTTCTCTCTCCTTGTACCAAATGGAGACATGCAAAAACGACTGCTGGAGGGCTGGATGAGTATTTGATGGGTATGCACCTTTGTGGCCCTCCAAGGCGCTCGACGGGCGCTAGAGGACGTGTGCCGGTGCCTTGGGCTTATGGCTACCCTTTCACATCCAGCATCAATGTCCGCCAGCTACCACTTTCTGGAAAATACTCGGTCGTACCTGTGAATTTGCCACGTATCATTGCGCCAAACCCATTCTGGGCATCGAACTGGCCAGACACCTGATAAACGCAGTTTCCCAAGTTCCGAGTTCCTGCGCCAAAACGGCTCGGAAACTCAGCGGTCGATGGTGCTCGTAATGACAGGCGAACGTCCGCTTGGATCATGACATAGGCAATGGTGACCTTCTGGTCTGTGCATTCGGCGAGGCGCTCTGTTTTTGCCTGTGCGGCACGTCGGTCTACTTCCTCAATATGGGCTTCTGGGTCAAGCTCGCGTAGTTCGGTGAACCATCTTTCCGCATCCACCTCGCGCAATTCTGTGAGATATGCGGCAGGATCTCTTTCGCGCAGTTCGGCCCAGCGCGCTTCACGTTGCTCGCTAAACATCACCGCTCCTTGCAGCGAGAAAAACCCGGCGACGATCAGAAACAGCAGTGCTTTGCCGCGATGACGAAAGTGCGGAAAGCCCTTGCCCGTGAACAAGGTGAAAGTGAACACACAGAATAGCAGCATTGCCACGATGGTTTGCGTGTTCACATTGCTCTGCTGGAGGAAGTGCAGGCCAAAGCCAAAGGCGAAAAGTTCCAAAATCACAATCTGGGAACGGGAAAATGCTCCGGCGACGGTTGTTCTCGGTTTCTTCAAATCACTGTTGCTCATAACGGCTCCTCTACTAACGAAATCGGCCACCAGAGTTACCTCTGGCAGCCGGGGAGTTAGTAAGCCGCCAAGAGACGACCGCGCTGGCCTTTAGGCCGGAGCCCTGGACATACGCCAGTGCCTCCCCGACCATAAGGTTCGAGGAGGTGTCATTGCGGTCGACACCGACCGCTCTTGGAGGGGTTACTACGCCCCGGGATTGGTCATTTTACCAATCCTGAGCATAGCCTAGCCCGTATGCCTGAAAATCGAAAGCGCAATCGTCGCCTTGCTGAGTTACCGAAGACGTTGATTCCAGTGTTTAAAATCTGTTGGAAGTGTGGGAAGGACTGGTGCCGATGAAGAGAAACGAACCCCCGACCATCGCTTGCGAAGCGATTGCTCTACCAGCTGAGCTACTGCGGCATCGTTGTCTTGTTGCCACTGAGTTGGATGTCCTTTCATTTTACCAGACGCAGCACCCTGAGGTCACATAACTAGATGAAAAGTCGAGCCTTTTCTCAAAATGTGCTTATAATGATTTGTGGCCATGAGGAGGGTCACGATGCCAAACCTACGTTTAACCCGCCGCACTGTTGATGACATTACGCACCCCGAACGCGGGCAAGTTATCTATCGAGATACGATGTTGCTAGGCTTTGGGGTACGCGTCGGTGCAAAATCAAAAACATACATTGTCGAAGGACAGGTAAATCGTCGCACCAGACGAGTTACAATCGGGCGGGCTGACCTCTTTTCGCCGGAAACAGCGCGACGCAAAGCACTCGTTGTTTTGGGTGAAATGGCAGGCGGCGTTGATCCGACCGCCGAAAAGCGCAAAGAAGCTGTAAAAAAGATGACGGTTGAGAAGGCCTTCAACAAATTCTTTGAAGCCAGACCAAATTTTGCAAAAGCAACGGTAGAGAATTATTCGCGCACAGGTTTCATCTACTTAAAGTCGTGGGCGAATAAACCAATCAGTGAGATCACGAAGCAGATGGTGTTGAAAAAACACCAAGAGATGTCGCGCAAAAACGGAAAGATCACTGCGAATTACGCGTTACGTCATTTTCGCTCAGTATACAATTTTAACGCTGCGACAGAAGATAACTTTCCACCAAATCCGGTGAGTATTCTTAACCAAGCGAGAGCTTGGAACAAGGAGCGGCGACGCCAAACAATTATCGAGGCCAAACAGCTTCCCGCATGGTGGTCCGCTGTGATGGAAGAGCCTGAATACTCACGCGACTTCCTCTTTCTCGCGCTTTTCACCGGTATGCGCCGCAACGAGATTGCAAGTCTGCGATGGGAGAACATCGATCTAGACGAGCGCAAGCTGCACTTGCCGACGACCAAGAACGGCGATCCCCTATTACTTCCACTCTCTGAACTATCTGCACAATTTGCTTCGGGAGAGAAAAGAAAGCGCAGGGGCATCCCCATGGGTGTTTCCTGGCAAAGGGCCAGCAGGTCACATTGTCGAGCCCAAGAAGTTCCACCAAAGGGTGGCCGCTGTCTCAGGTGTATCTTTTACTCTTCATGATTTGCGCAGAACTTATATCACCATTGCTGAAAGCCTCGACATTCCGCACTATGCGCTCAAACGGTTGCTTAACCACCGTTCATCCGCTGATGTGACTGGCGGTTATATTATTATCAACGTTGATAGGTTGCGCGGCCCCGTTGAACGCATTTCCGAACGCATCCTGGAATTGAAAGAATCACAAGGCTGACTACAAGTCTCTTTTTCGACGGTGACGTAGTGCGGTCTAGACAAAAGCGCGTTGGGTTCACGTCCATTGGGACGCAGTGGTGTTTGTCGATTGGGCAGTCAGAAAACCAGTGCGCCACTGTCGAGTGAATATTTTACTGTAAAATCAGTGTTTTATGGTGCTGCTGGGGAGAATTGAACTCCCGACCTCGTCATTACCAATGACGCGCTCTACCACTGAGCTACAGCAGCCTATAAAACTTAGGGCCTTAGGGCATACGCCCTACTAATACCCTACTAACAATTTCCGCACTCTGCTAACTCAATGTTCGAACACATCAATTTGGAATGGACCTACCCATTACCAATGACGCGCTCTACCACTGAGCTACAGCAGCGCACCTGCGTGGCGGCTGAATAGGCGTAATTTAGTTTTGACGCAAGCGCAATCTGGACCCTTTTCACACCCTGCTATAGAGAGGGTCG
>Ga0209345_10004025_pt1 | contig 14538 bp, 14 predicted proteins | sample Cruoilmetagenom7_FD_187294 | JGI IMG/M metagenome (GOLD analysis project Ga0209345, IMG submission 187294) | Oil polluted marine microbial communities from Coal Oil Point, Santa Barbara, California, USA - Sample 7 (SPAdes) (version 2) | ecosystem: Environmental > Aquatic > Marine > Oil seeps ... | reverse complement strand
CACCCGCCAAGAGTAGATTTTCCGTGAGCGTCGTCTTACCCGCATCCGGGTGAGAGATAATCGCAAACGTGCGTCGGCGTGCGGCTTCTTCAACATGTGACATGTCAGGGCTTTCTATTCATGCTCAGCCGTCAGCACCTAGCCGATTTGTAGAAAAGAATGAAGGCCTCACGCACTGCCCTATCGTCACGCGCGAACAAGTCGATTATATCAAGCCCATGACCAAACTTCCTGCTGCCTTTCTCTCCGCTGCCAAAGAGCTGCTCGGCCCTAAGGGCTGGAGCGACGCTGAAGACGACCTGAACCGCGTCGCGTCCCCCTGGCGCGGTACATACAAAGGCCACACGCCTTTTTTAGCAAAACCCGCGAATACGGCAGAGGCCGCAGCTCTCGTGAAGCTGTGTGCCGCGCACAGTGTCGCTCTCACCCCCCAAGGCGGCAATACAGGCCTCGTCGATGGCGGCACTCCGCATGGCGAAATCACTGTGTCCACGACACGCATGGCGGCTGTGCGAAGCGTAGACGCCACTAACAACTCCCTCGTCGTTGAAGCTGGTGCGCCGCTCACCACCGCGCAAACCGCCGCTAGTGACGCCCAGCGCTTGTTTCCGCTCTCTTTGGGTTCAGAAGGCACCGCCACAATTGGCGGACTTATTTCAACCAATGCAGGCGGCGTGGCCGTGCTGCGTTATGGTATGATGCGCGATTTGATCCTTGGCCTAGAAGTCGTGCTACCCAATGGTGAAATTTGGAACGGTCTATCTGGCCTGCGCAAGAACAACACTGGCTACGATCTAAAGCACCTTTTCGCGGGCGCAGAAGGCACGCTGGGCCTCATCACTGCCGCGACCCTCAAGATGTTTCCACAGGTTCAACGCGCAAGCGCTTGGGTCTGTTGTAACAGCGCCACCGATGTCGTTAGCCTCTTGGCTCTCGTACGCGATCATGCGGGCGATACAGTCACGAGCTTTGAAATCATCCCCGCCAATGCCATCGACATGGTGATGCAGGATGTGCCCGGTACGCGTGACCCCTTGCCATCAAAATTGCCGTGGCGCGTGCTAATGGAGCTGTCGATGGCCGACGAAACCCATGCTCGCGAAACGCTAGAGAAAGCCCTTGAGGCGGCGTTCACCGCAAACCTCGTGCAAGATGGCGTCATCGCTGAAAGCCTCAGCCAAACCGATAGTTTCTGGCACATTCGCGAGACGATCCCATTATCTAAGCGCGCCTATGGCACCGCTATCAACAATGACATTTCCGTCCCGATCTCGCGCATTCCTGACTTCTTGGATAGTTGCAACGCCGCAATCCGCGAACTTCTTCCCAGTGCCGAGTTTGTTGCCTTTGGACATGTCGGCGATGGCAATCTGCACTACTCTGTCTGCGAACCAAAAAGCGCTGCCGCGCCAATCCTCAAAGATCATGAAGCCGCTGTCACCCGGATCATCTATGATCAAACAATGGCCCATGACGGATCAATCAGCGCAGAGCATGGTGTGGGGCGCTTGAAGCGCGAAGAACTTAAAACCCTGCGCGATCCAACTGCAACCGCTACAATGCGCGCCATCAAAGCTGCGCTCGACCCACAAAACATCATGAACCCAGGGCGCGTCATCGACATCTAGCCCCCTTAACGGCTGACTATGATCTCATGCGCAACTCTATTTGAGAAGTCGGCCACGACTGACTCGTTGAAACAGCAAGCCAAACCCAAACAACACGAGCGTTAATCCCAGGAACGCAGCCACTTTCAACCACCATGAGTCAAAACGGTCAGCCCCCGTAATATCCATAATATGGAAACGCCAAAGCACATCAAAAAGCCGCCATTTCGTGGTACGCACCGCCTTTACTTTGCCCGCATTCGGATCAATCCAGAATACAGCCACATCATCTCCATGAAACGCCGCACGCCACAGCGCCGTATCAGACCCAGCCTCACGCGGAGGGTCTTCTACACGTGTAAGCGAAGTCAACGTGCCATCGCCAGCCCAATGTGCCAGTGCAATCTGCCGGGCGACGTCCTCACTAATTGGTGACACCGTCTTACCCGTCCGCGCATCCACCAAGCGCATACCATCACTTCCAGAAATTTCATAAATAGGCCCCGTCACGAAGGGCCGTAACTTCATTTCCGTCACCACGCCGCCGCCGTCACGCAGCACGTCTTCCAGCGGTAGCAACACCGCAGTCCCAACCTCTAACGCGGCATAGTCCGGCGCTTTACGCAGATGGTCCCCGCGGATCGTTTCGATCGGATATAATGTGAAAAACAGTCCGCTCATCGTCCAGAACAGCAATTGCAGACCGATCACCAAACCCAATAGTTTGTGAATACGCGACACCCGCCGTGCTAATTTTGACATCTAAACACGCTTCCTCAGAGCTAATCCGTAGCAGTTGAGAAATACGCAGCCTGCAACATAAAAAGAACCCTTTCAGCTAAGCTAAAAAGGCTCATTGGGTGACGTGTTTTAGCGTCGCAGCTAGTGACAGCCATTGAGGCATACTTATCTCTTCGCAAACTGCGCCATACATAGAGGCCGATAGTTTAGCGGGCCCAGCGTGCCTGCAATTTGCCAGCTGTCGTATCGCCTGTCACTGCCGCACCAGCAGAAAATGACCAATTTTCATTACCGCGCACAGTCATATTCATACCCATCCCAACCTCGCCTTCAAATGCGCCAAGCCCGCCTGCCAATGCAAAATCGTCACTCCGGTCAAGGTAGGCATCCGGTATTGCCATCGCCAAGGCAACGCCTCTTGTCACCTCGTCCAGCCGTTCAGAGTTGGAGACAATCATTCCGTAGTTGCGATCTATCGCCGTGCTATTCTTTGCAATCAAATCTGAGTTATTGAGAATCGCAGCAGCATTTTCATCTGCTCGCAAATCGTCTCGTGTTATCAATTCACTCAAAATCACGCGGTTTTTTGAAATCTTCTGACTATTTGATTTTGTGGTTACGTCTAACGCCTCAATATCATCTTTCATCGTGATAATATCACCAGAATTCTCTTCGACTTCTTCTTGTGTCGTCTCAATAGAAGCAGCATTCTCAGCAATGGCCGTACGATTGCTTGAGACACCCGCTTCATTAGAATCAATGTCTAAGCGTTGCCGTAAAAGGTCGGCTGCATTGTCGGCGATATTCGTTGCATTGGCCGTATGAGCAGCGCTGTTTCCAGATATGCTGACCGTATTATTTGCGATGCCAACAGCATTCGTATCAATATCAAGGCGGTTGCGTAATATATCTGCAGCATTGTCATCGACGCCACTGCTATTGTCTGAAATGTTTGCAGCATTCACACTGATGTCGTTCGCATTCGTCGCAATGTCACCTGTATTCGCTGCGATCGCTAGCGCGTTAGCACCAGCACCTCCGCCTCCTCCACCACCGCCGCCAAGTAATGCAATCGCGGATGTGTTGGTGGCTATATTGCCTGCATTCGCGCCGATAGATACCGTATTCGCACTGACGCCGCTTGCGTTTGTTGCAATGCCCGCCGCATTGGCAGAAATCCCACTTTCATTCGTATCAATATCTGTGGCGTTAACCGCGATAGCCGCAGTATTTGCACTAATCGCACCTGCATTTGTGCCGATATTGCCAGCGTTCACACTAATCGCGTTTGAATTTGTATTTATGTCATCTGCATTCGTGCCGATGTCGGTCACGTTCGATGCAACGCCTGTTGCATTTGCCGCAATGGCGGTCACATTCGTATCAATCCGCCCGGTATTGGTCAGAACATCCGCCTGTAATGAAGATAGGCTAGATTGAAGTGCCGTAATCGCGCCGGAATTTACAGAGACACGTGCGTCTAACAGACTGGCGACACCAAATAATTGCCCGCCATTTACCGCGTCACTAGACCCAACGCTCAGCCGTCCATCAGCCACACCCGTGATTAGGCGACTACCTATGTTTAACTCACCGCCTGTTGCATCTGTACCTTCAGCCAAATTCAGCACACCGATCGTCACTCCCGTGTAAGCTGCACCACTCGCTGTCGTATCCAGTGTTGTCGTTGACCCAGAACCTAAAGCTATCGAACCTGCTACACCTGCATCAGCACCCGCACCTAATGCCAGTGCGTTAAGCCCTACCGCAAGTGATCCTGCACCAATTGCCGTCGCGCCGTCACCCGTCGCTCCAGTTCCAAAGCCGATCGCAATACCTGCCTCACCATTGACTGCTGCGTCAGTGCCGAATGCAATCGCATCGCCCCCCTCGGCAGTCGCGCCTGTTCCGCAGGCAAGCGCATCTATATCCGCAGTTGCACCGACATCTAAAATGTCAAAAATACTAAGAAGACCATCAACGTTCGCAGCTAATAAGCATTCATCTGCTGAAGCTGTGGGTACCCATTCGCAAAACAAAAAGCTCACAAAAGTTAGAAGCCCTATTTTGTTCTGACGGCTACACAGCATACTTCATACACCCTTCACATGCGCTCACAGAAAATCACCTCAAAGATGTATTTTGCATGCAAACAACTATGGATTTGAATTTCTTTAAAACCACTTTTGGGTGAATAGATTAAAAATCTACTACATGAATCAAATTAATGAACGCGTATATTTTAGTGCAGCCGATTGGCCCTCGAAACTCTTACGCAAAAAAAAAGGCCCTCCACACATACGTGCAAAGGGCCATTTTTCTATTTTTTATACGCCCTACATACGGCCGACGGCATCCATTGCAGGATCGTTCACTTCGTCGCCATACTTACGGCATTCAGCACGGCCAACGACCATGTGGTGCACTTCATCCGGGCCATCTGCCAGACGCAATGTGCGCTGACCATGATACATGTCCGGCAGCGGTGTCCACTGTGACACGCCTGTCGCGCCATGCATTTGAATAGCTTGGTCGATGATTTTGCAAACGCGCTCTGGCACCATTGCTTTGACCATAGACACCCACACGCGAGCCTCTTTGTTGCCGAGCACATCCATTGCTTTGGCAGCCTTAAGTACCATCATACGCATCGCTTCGATCTCGATACGCGCACGCGAGATGATCTCTGTATTACCACCAAGCTTTGCCAGCGGGCGACCAAATGCTTCACGGGAAAGACCACGACGCACCATCAGGTCCAGCGCTTTTTCAGCAGAACCAATTGAACGCATGCAGTGGTGAATACGGCCAGGCCCAAGACGCAGCTGTGAAATTTCAAAACCACGTCCCTCACCGAGCAACATGTTTTCCTTAGGCACGCGCACGTCTGTGAAACGGATATGCATGTGGCCGTGCGGCGCATCATCATTACCGAAAACGTGCATTGGGCCGAGGATATCGACGCCGGGTGTGTCGATCGGCACAAGGATCTGCGATTGCTGTTTATGCGGCTCTGCATCTGGTGACGTCTTCACCATAGTAATCATAATCTTACAGCGCGGGTCACCGGCACCAGAAATGTAGAATTTCTCGCCATTAATAACCCACTCATCGCCTTCCAGCACAGCGCGGGTCGAGACGTTCTTCGCGTCAGATGAGGCGAAATGCGGCTCTGTCATTGCAAAGGCTGAGCGAATCTCGCCCGCCAACAATGGTTTTAGCCATTCTTCTTTTTGAGCCTCTGTGCCAACACGCTCTAGCACTTCCATATTGCCAGTGTCGGGGGCTGAACAGTTCATTGACTCTGATGCCAGTGAATTCTTACCTAGCTCGGCTGCGATATACGCGTAGTCGAGGTTAGAAAGGCCTTCGCCTGTCTCAGCATCTGGCAGGAAGAAGTTCCATAACCCCTGTTTCTTGGCTTCGTCTTTCGCTTTTTGCAAGCATTCCAACTGGCCCGGTGCGTAAGAAAACCGCTCCGCGCGGCCTTCGCCCAAGCGATGAAACTCTTCGCTCATCGGATCGACAGTTTTTGCGATGAAGTCCACAACATGTTCGTAAAGCGGGCGTGCTTTATCTGACATCCGCAGATCATTCATATCTTGATTGTCGCTGCTCATATGGTTGGCATTATCGGCCATCTTTTATGTCTCCTCTTGGTCACGTTCTATCGGCTTCTATTGAGAATAGTAGCACGCCTTACGCACATGAGTAGGCGACCAAATGACTGGGAAGCAATTTCTTTTTCGCCTTACTTAACGTCAATCGACCGACGGACTTTCGCTGTAACTGAACAAAAAAATGGCGCGCCGACAAAAGCCCGCGCGCCATGAATTTTCATTCTTTACGGTCTGTTCTGAAGACCGCGTGAAACCTAAGCAGGCTCACGCACCAACGGCGCTGCGGCCAGAACATCGGCGTCAACATGAGCCTCATAGACGCTAAACTCTTTCAAGAACATTTGCGCCAACTTCGCCGCCTGCGCGTCATAAGCTGCTTTATCGCTCCATGTATCACGTGGGTTGAGAATAGCGGTATCAACGCCTTCCACCTCCGTTGGCACCATAAAGCCGAAAGTTTCATCCTTGCGGAAATTGGCAATCTTGAGAGATCCATCCAGTGCCGCATTCAGCAACGTACGTGTCGCTTTAATTGGCATCCGGTGGCCGGTGCCATAAGCGCCGCCTGTCCAGCCTGTTGATACCAACCAGCAATCAACATTGTATTTGCTGATAAGATCACGCAACAGATTGCCGTAAACAGAAGGATGCCGCGGCATGAAAGGACCACCAAAGCATGTTGAGAACGCCGCTGTCGGCTCAGTAATGCCTTTTTCCGTGCCCGCAACCTTTGCCGTATACCCCGCAAGGAAGTGATACATCGCTTGTGCAGGCGTTAGCTTCGCAATCGGCGGCATCACGCCAAACGCATCACATGTCAGCATGATCAAATTCTTCGGCTGGCCACATCGGCCCGTCAAAGATGCATTCTCAATCGCTGAGATCGGATAAGCGCCACGTGAGTTCTCAGCTAAGCTATTGTCAGCAAAGTCCAACTCGCGAGTCTCAGGATCCATCACAACGTTTTCCAACACTGTGCCCCATTGGGATGTTGTCGCGTAGATTTCCGGCTCTGCTTCTGGCGAAAGATTGATCATCTTCGCGTAGCAACCGCCTTCAAAGTTGAACAAGCCATTCTCAGACCAGCCATGCTCGTCATCCCCAATCAACTCGCGGGAGGCATCAGCAGAGAGTGTCGTTTTGCCAGTACCAGACAAACCAAAGAAGATCGCCGCATCATCATTACCGCCATCATTGACCGAGCAATGCATCGGCATAACGTTTTTCGTCGGCAGTAAATAATTCAAGATCGTAAAGACTGATTTCTTCGTTTCGCCAGCATAAGATGTGCCACCGATCAGAATGATTTTCTTGTCAATGTTTACGGCAATAACTGTTTCACTGACCGTGCCATGCCGTGCCGGATCTGCGCGGAAACTTGGTGAGTTGATAATCGTGAAATCATGCGCAAACGTCTCATACTCGGCATCTGTTGGAATACGCAGCAAGTGACGGATAAACAGGGAGTGCCAAGCAAGCTCATTGATGATCCGCACAGGCAGGCGGTGATCAAGGTCCGCGCCTCCAAACAGCTCTTGGACAAATAATTCTTTGCCATTCAGATGCGCTTGGAAGTCTTTCCACAACACCTCAAAATTTTCTGGCGTCATGGAGGCATTATTGTCCCACCAGACGCTTTCTTCAGTGGTCGCGTCTCGCACAGTGAACTTGTCTTTTGCAGATCGGCCCGTGTGCTGTCCCGTTTTGACCAGCAGCGCGCCACCCTTTGCAACCTCAGACTCCCCGGTTGCCAAAGAGCGCTCATACAGTCGCTCCTCTTTCCAGTTCTTCATTATAGTTTTGGGTGAAATGCCTAGATCGGCGAGTTCTGCCGCAGGATGTCCCATAAGAGTTGTCTCCCTCTTATTTACTGTGTCTTAAGACGAATTTATCCCGCACATGCGTGCGGAAAACGAAAATACTAAAAACGGTCGGCGAGCGAGCGCTATCCAATATGCTTGGGTCTGCAAGACACGCGCCAGTGCGTCCTCCTAAAACAGCTTTCGCATACATCTGCCGCAGAAAGTAACCCCTCTGCACAATGACAACGTTGGCAAGTGTCATATTTATGCAGCGATGTAGCATTTCGCGTACACGCCGCCGCCACAAGGTTCCTCATCGATTCGCGCAAACATACAAAGCGCGATAAGCAAACGCCATCATGACCATAATCGCCGCGTTTATCATCCTCGCCGCTAGTGCGATTACCGCATTTATCTCCGGCATATTCGGCATGGCGGGCGGCATCGTTTTGATGGCGATTCTGATCTCGCTTTCGTCTGTCACAGTGGCGATGGCGATGATCATTCATGGAACCATACAAATGGTGGCAAATGGCTGGCGTGCCTATTTATTGCGCGAGCATATCGATTGGCTCAGCTTCCGCCGCTACGCGCTCGGCGCCATCTTTGGTATCGCCGCCTTATCCCTCATTTTCTTAGGCAGCTGGCGACCTGATAAGCAACTTGTCTACTTCGTTCTTGGCCTCACGCCGATGCTCGTCTGGTTGCCCAAAGAACGCTTTCATCTGGATTTCACAAAGCGTAACCATGCGATTTTTGCTGGGTTTGGCGTGCAGGGCCTTAACACAATTGCAGGCGTCGCCGGGCCATTGCTCGACCTCTTCTTCATTCGCAACGGCTACACCCGCCAGCAGATCGTTGCGACTAAATCAGTCACCCAATGCCTTAGTCATATTGTCAAAGTTGGCTTTTGGACGGTCCCAATAATCAGTGCCTCTGGCTGGGGTGCGTTGCCACCTCCATGGTTCTTTGCCGCCGCTATTCCAATTGCAATGTCTGGAACATGGGTTGGCAAACAAGTCCTCACTCGCATGGAAGATGTGAACTTCAAGCGCTACGTCAAATGGATCGTCACCGTTATAGGCGGCGTTCTATTGCTAAGAGCTTTTGGTGTCTACTAGCGTAAGAAATAACGGGCAAAACAATCGAGGCCGCATATGACATCCGACCAGAACATATCAGATCACTATGAACACGGGGGCCTCCTACTCGCGATTGAAACAGGCCTCACTGAACTTGGCCTTTCCCCTGACACAGCCTCGATCCACGACCTTGCCCCTGTCGATGAATTTCATATTGGTGGGCGCACTGCCAGCACACATTTACTTGATCAACTTAGCATTCGCGCGGGAACCAACATTCTCGACATAGGCTGCGGCCTCGGCGGGGGTGCTCGATTTACCGCCACTGCGTATGATGTAAAAGTCACGGGAATAGACCTTACACATGAATATGTGGAGACGGGCCAAGCGCTTTGTCGTTGGGTTGGCTTAGCTGAACGCGTAAACTTGCAGCAGGGCAGCGCCTTGTCCATGCCATTCCCTGACGGCGCATTTGACGGTGCCTACATGATGCATGTCGGAATGAATATTGAAGCCAAAGACGCGCTCTTTGCAGAAGTCCATCGAGTTTTAGCACCCGGCGCGCATTTCGGGATTTATGATATCATGCAAACGGGGCCTGGTGACCCAGAATATCCCGTCCCTTGGGCTGCCAGTGAAAAAACAAGCTGGCTCATTTCCCCAACAGATTACAAGCAGGCACTTGAAGCAGCAGGGTTCTCGATAATAACCGAAACAAACCGCCGGAATTTTGCTCTAGAATTCTTTCGCAAAACGAAGGAAGCCAACATCGCAAATGATGGCCCACCACCATTGGGACTACATACCCTGATGCAACACAAGGCAGCCGAGAGAGTCGGAAATATGGTTGCAAGTCTCTCTGCAGGAAATATAGCGCCTGTCGAAATAATTGCCGTGAAACCCTAAACATTCCTCATGCCGCACTTATCGCCGCGCCCGGAAGAAATCCCTTAGCATCTCGCCCGCCTGCGCGGCAGCCGCTTCATCTTCTTCGACCTCTGGTCGCCAGTGGCATGTCGGTTGCTCAAAGAATTTCCCGCCAGAAACCACCGCGCCACCTTTTTCATCGCGCGCCGCAAACACCACCTTCGTCAGCCGCGCAAAACTAATCGCGCCGGCACACATCGCACACGGCTCCAACGTTACATAAAGCGCTAATCCCGGAAGACGGTAGTTGCCCACCTTTTTAGCCGCCCTACGGATCGCAACAATCTCGGCATGGGCGGTGGGGTCATGCGCCCCAATCGGTCCATTATGGCCCTCAGCCACGATCTCACCCGTCGCTAAATCAACGATCACCGCGCCTACTGGCACCTCACCCATCGCCGCCGCTTCCGCCGCTAGTACTAATGCATGCGCCATCGGATCAAATTTTGCCGTCATTTGCGCTCTCCAAATCTCAGCCGCTTATGCTACAGCCCACTACAGCAGAACAAGAGAGCATCATGCGTATCGTCGCTGGCCAACATAAAGGCCGCCCCATTATTGCCCCCAAGGGCAGTGCCACACGTCCCACCGGCGACCGTGCTCGCGAAGCTATTTTCAACGTCTTATCGCACGCCGCGTGGGCTCCACCGCTGGATAACGCGCGTGTCATTGACCTCTTCGCAGGCTCTGGCGCACTCGGTCTTGAGGCCCTTTCACGCGGCGCGGAGTTTTGCCTGTTCGTTGAGACCGATCATGCGGCGCGCGGCGCAATCCGCACCAACATTGAAACGCTGAACCTGTTTGGCGCAGCGCGCGTTCATCGCCGCTCCGCTATACAACTTGGCCCGCGCCCTTCAGATATCCCCGTGCCGTTTTCGTTGGCCTTCATTGACCCACCCTACAATAAAGGCCTCATAGCCCCCTGCCTCGACAGTTTGATCAAAGGCAATTGGCTTTCATCAGACGCTGTCGCAATGATCGAAACAGCCAATGACGAAACGCTAGACCTACCTCAATGGCAGCTTCAGAATGAACGCATATATGGCGCAGCAAAAGTTAGCTTCTGGACGCACGCCCCATGATCGCCCCTAAACGTGCTCAGCCTTCTGTCGGCACTGTTTGCTTTCGCGGTAAAGACGTTCTGCTGATCCAACGCGGGACCAAGCCTTTTGTTGGCCAATGGTCGCTTCCTGGCGGTCGTATAGAATTCGGTGAACGCGCTGAAGCCGCGGCCCTTCGAGAACTGAAAGAAGAAACCAATATCACCGCAAACATCATCGGCCTCGTTGATGTTGTCGATGCTATTTTTCACAGCCGCACAAGCGGCGAAACTACCCGCCATTATCTCTTATTTGACTATGCCGCGACCTATATCTCCGGTTCACTTCAAGCAGGTGATGACGCTGAAAATGCTGAATGGATATCCCCTAAGCGCCTCTCCCAGCTAGACATGTGGGATGAGACACGCCGCATAATTGAAGCCGCCCGCACTATGCTTCCCTAACGGCCCCACTTGATTCACGACGGCCAAACAGGCTCTTTAGGAACAACAAAAACTGATCTTTAAGAGGAAACACACATGACCTACGCGCCTTTCGATCTTTCCGGAAAAGTCTGCCTTGTCACGGGTGGCAATGCTGGCATCGGCCTCGGTATGGCCGAAGCACTTGCCGCTTCAAACGCAGATGTCGCAATCTGGGGCCGCCGCAGCGATAAGAACGAAGCCGCTGCCGAAGCCCTCGATAAACTCGGTACTGGCAAGATCGCAACATGGGCCGTTGATGTCGCCGACGAAGACGCTGTTATCAAAGCCACAGCAGCCGTTGACGATCACTTTGGCCGCATCGACACATGCATCGCAAACGCAGGCGTCGGCAAGGGCGCAAAATTCACAGAACTCGACATCGATACATGGCGCTTCAATCATAAGATCAACATGGAAGGTGCAATGTTCACCCTGCGCGAGTCTGCCAAATCGATGGTCAAACGCGCTGAAGCGGGTGATCCAGGCGGTTCTCTGATCGGCACGGCTTCTCTGGCAGGTATTGAAGGCGCTGGCCGCAACCAAGCCTACGCGGCCACTAAAGGCGGCCTTATTGCCATGATGAAAGGGATCGCCGTTGAACACGGCCGCTACTTGATCCGCGCGAACTCGATTCTACCCGGCTGGATTGCGACAGATATGACAGCGGGTGGCCAAAGCTCGGATGTCTTTACCTCAAAAGTCATCAGCCGCGTTCCAATCCGTCGCTGGGGTGAGCCAGAAGACTTTGGCGGCATCGCAGTCTATCTCGCGTCTGACGCTTCGAAATACCATTCCGGTGGTACACTCGTCGTAGATGGCGGCTACTCTGTTTTCTAGATCATAAAAAAAGCCCCGCCGAACCTTATGTCCGGCGGGGCTATTTTTTACCCGTAAGCTAATAGAAGCTTACTCAGGTGTATTTGCTTCAACTTCTGCTTCAGCGTCGTTCATCGCGTCTTTTGCGTCTTCGACCATAGCTTCACCAGAACCAGTTGCGTCTGAAGCCATGTCACTTACGGCATCGCCAGCATCTTGAAGCGCATCGCCTGTTGCATCGACAGCGTCACTAACAGCTTCACTTGTCGCTTCTGCTGCGTCGCCAGCGGCTTCAGCTGTTGCGTCTGCTGCATCACTTACAGCTTCGCCTGTTGCAGATGCTGCAGCTGCCGCGTCGTCTTTCACAGCTTCCATCGCTGATTTTCCGTCATCATTGGCAGCGCCACATGCGGCTAGAACGAGCGCAGCTGTACCTGCGATAATAAGATGTTTCATAACATACCCCTTAAGTAGATCGGGAATCGATCAGGGCGCTTAATGCCCTATTTTGAAGTAAATGTCATCATATTGAGCAGTTTACAAAGCAGTCATGCGATTTTGACTCTGCATTTCACCCGAAAAGAATAAAGACTTGCCTTGACGTTGCGACGCGCCCGTAAGCACTTTTGTATACAAAATTACACCATTTACGGGAGCGATATCGATGGGCCTTAAAACACAGCTGACGGATCTACTAAATGTTGAACACCCTATCATGCTCGCGGGCATGGGCGGGGTATCCTACGCCGAGGTTTGCGCTGCAATGTCCAATGCAGGCGGCTATGGCGTGCTCGGCATGGCAGGCACTAGCCCTGATTTCATTGAGAGTCAGATGGCGAAGGTCAAAGAACTCACAGACAAGCCGTTTGGTGTTGATCTCCTCGCAGCTGATCCTGCCAGCCTTGAAGCGGCCGTAGATGTCATCATTGCGGGTGGCGCAGACAGCTTCATCGCGGGTCTTGGTGTTCCCATGCCCATCATGAAGAAACTGAAAGATGCTGGCATCAAGGTCATGGTCGTCGGCGGCGCCGTCAAGCATGCGATTAAAGCAGAGCAAGCCGGATGTGACGCCGTTATCGTTCAGGGCGGCGAAGGCGGTGGGCACACCGGTCTCGTCGGCACAATGCCTCTCGTTGCGCAGGCTGTTGAAGCCGTGAACATCCCCGTGATTGCCGCTGGTGGTCTCTATGATGGTCGCGGACTTGCCGCTTCACTCGCGCTTGGCGCTTGCGGCGTCTGGATGGGTACACGCTTTATTGCCTCTGAAGAGGCCCACGCCGCACAGTCTTACAAAGACACAGTGGTTGGTGCCAGCGACATAGATACAACGCGTACGCGTTGTTATTCTGGTAAGCCAATGCGTTGCCGCACCAATGAATACATCAAAGATTGGGAAGCGCGTCCGGAAGACATCCAATCCTTCCCCGGCCAAGCCATTCTCTCAACGCAAACCGGCGTCATTGGCGGTATTGGCGGCATCGTTGATGAAGCTAAGCTAGATGCAGATAAATCCTGCTTCGCAATGGGCCAGTCCGCTGGCGGTGTGCAAGAGGTGCTACCTGTTGCAGATATTGTCGACAACATCATGCGTGAAGCCGAAGCCGCCATCGAAGGCATGACGCGCCTGCGTACATCTGTCAGCGCTTAAGGAAAACAATATGATCTGGATTGCTCGAATCACCACGGCACTTGTTTTGCTCTTTTGTCTGGCAATGGCTCTATTGGCCTATGTTGATCCTGCTAAATCAGCCGAAGCCCTCGGCATGTCTTCGCAAACGGGCCTTGGATTAAACACATATCGCGCAGATGTCGGGGCCCTCTTCATGGTCAATGCGATTGCCTGTGCAGGCGCACTTTTTGCTGGAAAGCGTTCTTGGATGTTGGCACCTCTTGCCATCTTCGGTCTCGCCGTGCTCGGTCGCCTCGCGGGTGTACTCATTGACGGCGCTCCCGAAGGTGTCGCCACACCGATCATCGTCGAACTCGTGCTTGTGGCATTCTCGGCCGTCGGATTGCGGAAGCTGAGTTAATGGTTGAATCTAAACCCGGCGACGGCGTCACATGTGATATGGCTGAAGACCATACGTTAATGACAATCGCTCGTCCGCCGGTAAACGCACTTGATACTGAGGCCGTCATCGCGATAGAGGCGGCCTTTCTATCCGCGCCCAAGGAGTTACCTATTATCCTGACAGGGACAGGGAACAGCTTCTGCGCAGGCGTCGATACGCGCGCTTATTCAGGCTACAGCCCAGATGAGAAAGCAGAGCTTATCCTCGCGATCACACGTATGATTGCAGCGATCCTTGCACATCCTGCCCCCGTTATCGCTGCCGTAAATGGTCACGCATTAGGGGGCGGATTAGTCTTCATGCTGGCATGTGATGTGCGGATTGTTAGCGACAGCACGAAGAGTCG
>Ga0209345_10004024_pt1 | contig 14546 bp, 14 predicted proteins | sample Cruoilmetagenom7_FD_187294 | JGI IMG/M metagenome (GOLD analysis project Ga0209345, IMG submission 187294) | Oil polluted marine microbial communities from Coal Oil Point, Santa Barbara, California, USA - Sample 7 (SPAdes) (version 2) | ecosystem: Environmental > Aquatic > Marine > Oil seeps ... | reverse complement strand
CCTAACTGCAAGAGCCAACACGAAACCCTAGAAGAAGAACGGGAAGTACGCAATGAAGCTGTTACAGAGGATGTCAGGATCATGCGTGACAAATTGCCTATATTATTGAAACGACTTGGCAATATTCAATTCGGTTAATAGACAAAAAGAAGCGCACCTTAATTTAGGATAAAATTGTCCTTGACTTGGGGTCCACTTCATTCGAAGGGAAAATGTAATCATGGGCAATGATTTGAATCCGAGTGAAAAGATTAGTTGGTTGGTGGCTGAATATCAAGAGCTTAGAAAAGAAATCGATAGGCGTTCAAAGGAACAATTCGTGTGCATTGCCGGTTCTATCGCCTCCCTCGGATCGGTCCTTGCTTTTGTTTCTAGGGACCCCTCGAAATACTCACCGCTTCTAATAATAGTTCCTTGGCTTTTGTGTGTTTTTGGGTTTCTTTGGACGGACCATGTCCATCATATTTTTATGCTAGGATCATACATAAGACGCAAGATCGAAACACAAGTTAATAAAATTGCCCAGTATCAAGAAATAATAGGGTGGCAACACTACGTGCATGGGATTCGTGATGGCCTAAAAAAGGAAAAGCGAAAATCGTCTATCGTTACATATTTCCTCCCGCTTCTATATTTCATATTTCCATCTGTGATCTGCCTAGTTACATACGTTGTTTTGCGTTTCGCCCATCTAACGAGGTTACCTGTACCCATAGAGGTTGCTGTGTTGACAGTCGGTATCGTACTGTTAGTCGCTATAATAGTTAATTGGCGAAGAGCAATAAATGCAGTTGAAAAATAGAGCTTTAAACGAATAAGGATAGATTGTGTGAACGTAGCGATCCACGATCTTATCCGGTTATTGGACAAGCCCGGTGTGGTCTGTATATAAGAAAATATCTTTTTCTGAACAAGGGATAGGAAGTACGTTTTCAAGAAGCGTGCTTTCTTCAACTAATCGGGAGAAGAACCTACTTTTAAAACTAACACAGCCCCCATTGCCAAAGTGGAGGTGAGGTAATCTTTATTACAGATTATAAACTGAAGAACGGGGATAAGATCATAGCGGACCAAAAATTCATCCGGGATTTATACCTGGTTGCCGACATCATATTCATTCCCAGCATATCTGAAGGGTTTGGCCTTCCTATTCTCGAGGCTGGGTTGCTCAAACTTCCCATTGCATGTTCAAGCATCCCCTCGTTCATGGAGATAGGCGATGGCCATGTCTGTACCTTCTCGAATGGAGATGATCAGGACGTTATCGCAGGGAAGATATTGAGCTTTCTCGATAAACTTTCAACACACATATTGTACCGAAAGGTGATCGACAAATATTCCTATAATTCAATCTACCAAATGCATATAAAGCCCATGTTTTTGCAAATAATCAATAATTAATACGTGGAAGTCTTAACACTACAGCACAAGTTTACAATATCACCTGATGCAAAACCAGGAATTTTTTTTCAGAAGTTATCACAGATAATGTAAGGGAGGAAACAAATATGACAGTTGGAATAATGGGTTATGGGGTGTATATCCCCAGATTGCGTATTAAGAGAGAAGAGATAGCAAAGGTATGGGGAGGACGCGGCAAGGGGGAAAATGCTGTTCTGAACACAAACGAGGATGTTATAACAATGGCGGTCGAGGCTTCATTTAACGCTTTAAAACACGCCGGCATAAATGATCCCGGAGAGATAGACGCGATATACTTGGGCACAGATTCCTCTCCCAACATCGAACATTCATCTATAGGGGTTATCGCCCAGACATTGGGGGCGAGACAGGACATTGACGTAACGGACTTTACCACATCTCCGAGGGCTTGTGTGGCAGCGCTTAAGGCATGTATAGATGCGGTAAGGGCAGGCAGGATTAAATGCGGGCTGGTGATAGGCTCAGATTACCGTCCGGCCTCACCCGGGAGTAACATGGAGATGTACTTCGGCGGCGGAGCAGCGGCCTTTATCGTCGGAAGTAGAGATACTGTAGCTGATCTTGAGGAAGTTCATACCCATTCGAGCAACTTCAGGGATAACTGGAGGAGTCAGGGAGACACCTATGTCAAAGACTATGAGCCGAGGTTTACCCGACAATACGGATATTCGGACCACATACTCAATTCTACCAATGGATTGTTGTCAAAGATCGGCTTAACCGTAGACCAATTTCAGCACGTTGTATTCCAACAACCGGACGCAAAACTTCCCATGGGGGTCGCAAAAAAGCTGAAGGTTACCCCTGAGCAGATGAAACTGGGCTCCATATTTCATGATATTGGTGATACAGGTGCGGCTTGTCTGTTCATTGGTCTGTCATCGATATTTGATAAGGCAATTCCAGGGGATAAGGTCCTGGCCGTGTCTTATGGCTCAGGGACAAGCGACGTTCTGTACTTTACCATGAGAGAACCTGTAGAAAAGGCGAGGGATAGATGTAAGACATATGACTCGTATGTGGCAAGTAAGATAAACATTGATTATCCCCGGTACCTGAGGGGCAAAGGCGCCCTCGCAAAAGACGAATCTCCTGCTAGGATGGGGGTTTCTCCATTATCTCCTTTCATGTGGAGGGCGGGCGCTGAACTGTACAGGCTTATCGGCGCCAAGTGCACAAACTGTGGGTACGTCAACTTTCCGCCCTCTCAGAGGAGGATCTGTATTCGGTGCAGCAATACAGAATTCAAAGAGGTTTTGCTTAAAAGGAGGGGGGAAATACACACGTATTGTGTAAACTACTACATGCCCCCAGGCTTTGAATCCCCTTTACCGATCATCATCGCTGATCTGGATGACGGGGTCAGGCACAGGGCCTTGGGGACAGAGATGGACCCCGACGAGATCAAGATCAACATGCCTGTAGAATTGGTTTTGCGGAAACTGGCTTCAGAAAACAACGTGAACCTGTATGGAAACGTGTTCAGGCCGATAAGGACTCAACAATAGGTCTTAGGGAGGGAATAAAGATGGGGTGGAACAGGGTAGCGATAGTCGGAGTAGGGTTAATTAAATTTGGAGAACTATTTGAGAAAGATTGGGAAGTCATGGTTGAGGAGGCCTATCTAAACGCGATCAACCACGTGGACAAGGGCTTCGATCCCAAAGACATACAGGCGGCGTGGATCGCCGATTGTAGGCCTGGCGCCCATGGCACACAGACCATAGCCGGAGTGTCCCTGGTGGGCAATATTGGGCTTGCGGGCATCCCTTGCACGCATGTGGAGAACGGTTGTCCCACGGGAAGTGACGGGTTCAGGAACGCTTGTCTTGGGGTTGCATCCGGGGTTTATGACGTTGCCTTAGTGGTTGGGGCGGAGAAGATGCGAGACAAGTCAACTGCAGAGATGCTCTCTCTGGCCGCTCAGGGACACCCTGTAATTCAGCGAGGAGAGACCGCCATGACGATGTTTGCCCCTCAGGCGATGCGGCACATGCATGAATTCGGCACCACAAAGGAACAGATGGCTCTGGTAGCCGTTAAGAACCATAGAAATGGTGTATACGATCCATACTCTCACTATAGATATGAGATAACCATAGAAGACGTATTCAAGTCACCGATGGTCTGCAGTCCGTTGAACCTCCTGGATTGTTGTCCCCAGACAGATGGTGCGGCAGCAGCGATAATATGCAGTGCCGATATGGCTGAGAAGTATACGGATAAACCGATATACGTTGCAGGCTTCGGCATGGGAACCGACACATTCTATGTCCATGAAAAGGAAAACTTTACGGAGTTTGTCGCATCTGTTCGGGCGGCCAAACAGGCATATTCTATGGCCGGGATAGGGCCTGAGGAGATAGATGTGGCAGAGGTTCATGACTGTTTTTCTATCACGGAGATAATAAACTACGAGGATTTGGGTTTTTGCGAAAAGGGTCAGGGGGGAATGTACATTGAGAAGGGAGAATCGGATCTGGATGGGAAGACCTCTGTTAATCCAAGCGGCGGTTTGATGTCAAAAGGCCATCCCCTGGGTGCAACCGGTATTGCACAGATCGCGGAATTATTCTGGCAATTGAGAGAAGATGTTAGGGAATCTAATGGCGCCGGCGATCCCAGTGTAAACGAGAAGAGACAGGTCAATATAAGGAAAGGCTATGGTCTGCAACACAATGTCGGTGGAAGGGGCATATCAAATTCAGTGGTTACGATACTGACGAATAAGAGGACATAATTATCTAGTATTCATCCATAAATGGCTATTTTCAGCAATCTCTGCGCCTGCCTGTGCGTAGCACGCAGACAGGTCAGACTCAGATGTAGGGGCACATTGCAACGTGTCCCTACGTACTCTATGTATTCCTGCGGTTAAAATCTTCGTGTTAATATCTGAAAATCTATATCTGTCTGTATAGGCTGATCCTATCCCCCCCCAGGTGCTTCGAGGCATACATTGCTTCATCCGCATGCCTGATAAATGTTTTAATATCATATTCTCTCCGGTATGCGACATGACCTATGCTGAGAGTAGTATTGCCCATCTCAAAATCCTTGAATGCGCTTCTTATCCTTTCGGCGACGAATATGGACTGATCTTCCTCGGCCTCGGGCAGAATAATAATGAATTCGTCCCCACCGTACCTGTATCCTGAATCAAGACCTTTACGGATATTGCAGGCGATTACTTCTCCTACTTTTTGCAAAACAGCATCTCCTTCCAAATGGCCATAGGTATCATTGTAATGTTTGAAGTTGTCAACATCAAGCAATAACAGGGAGAGGGGACGGGCATGACGTATCGCCCTTTCAATCTCCCTCTTCAGTTCATTATAGAAATGTCTCTGGTTGTATAGTCCTGTCAGGTTGTCTGTTATCGACAGCTTCTCTAACTCCTTTTCCAACTGCTTTCTGTCGGTGATGTCTTTAAAGACCCCTAAGCTCCCTGTAACCTTACCTTTATCATCGACTAAGAGGGATGCAGAAAGGGATATGGGTACGGCCTGACCGTCCGCTGCCAAAATAACCGTTTCGTAATTACTTAACTTTCCGTGTTTCAGTAACGCACCCATGATCTTTCTTGCTTCCTCCTCCCCGCCAATGTAATACTCTGATATATGGACGCCCTGCATACCCTGCCTACAATATCCGAGCATATCTTCAGTCCCTTTGCCGGCGAATATTAGTTTACCTTCTCTATCCAGTACGGTAATGCCGTCAATACAACTCTCAATGACGCTCTCCAGGAAATCCTTTCTCTCCTTTAATTCATTCTCGAGCTTCTTCCTTTCAGAGATATCCTTAAAAATCCCAAACGTACCTATCACCTCACCGTCGAGGTCCTTCAGCAATGAAGCCGAAAGCAAGGTTGGGACACCCTCCCCATCCTTTGACATGAAGGTAACCTCATAGCCTTTTGCGCTTTCTTCCCTTAATAAGAGCCTCATTATCCTTTTGGATTCTTTCATGCCATTTTTATAGCACGTTGACACGTGTTTCCCCACAATCTCATCGTTCTTGTAGCCAGAGAGTTCTTCAGCCCCTTGACTGAAGAAGGTCACTATTCCGAGTTTATCCGTTGTCAACAAAGGATCGACTATACAACTTACAAGGTTCTCTAGGGACGCTGTCGTTTCTAAGGATTTCATGGTAGGCATAGGGTAATTATTGACTTTGTCTAAAATACTTGAAGAAATCCATCTCTGGTGAGAGGACAACCGTAGTTCCTTTTTTCAGTGATTTCTTGTAAGCCTCGAGGCTTCTAATAAAATCATAGAACTGAGGGTCCCGTTCAAACGCCTGAGCATATATCTTTATTGATTTGGCATCACCCTCTCCCTTCATCTCTTCACCCGTCTTATAGGCCTCTGCCAGTATTATGGTCCTATCCCTATCAGCGGCTGCCTTGACCTTCAGCGACTCTTCCTGGCCTTCTGATCTATACTTCTTTGCCTGCCTCTCCCTCTCTGCTCTCATCCTTTCGAAAACATGCCGTTCATTCTCAGGGGGTAAATCGGCCCTCTTTATCCTTACGTCCACCACCTCAATCCCGTAATCGTTGGCGACGATGTTGCTACTGGCGGTCACCTTTTTCATGATATTCTCTCTGGCCTCAGAGATAATCTCGTTAAGGTTATGGAGACCTAGCTGTACTCTTAATTGGGAGTATATGATATCATCAAGACGGGACCGTCCCCCTGCTTCATTCTTAACGGTCTTGTAGAATTTCAATGGGGCCTTTATCCTCCACTTTGAGTAATTGTCAAGCACCAGATTTTTCTTATCCTTTGTCAGGATCTCTGCCGGGGCAGCATCGTACTCCAATACACGGTTGTCGAAATACGTTGCTTGCTGAACAAACGGAGCCCTCATATGCAAACCAGGCTCTAATACTACCCTTACAGGCTTACCCAACTGTACAATGATAGCATATTGGGTCTGGTGTACAGCGTAAAAGGTCGCATTTGCCACGATCAAGAGAACGACAACCGCAATACCAACTATATACATGCTTTTTTTCATGAGTTCCTCCACTCATTTTTAAATAGCAGACCTATTCTTCGAGTCTCCTAGCCTATTCTTCAGCTCTATCCGTTATCTTGTTCTTAAAGGCGCCCAAACCCATAAAAGGGAGAACCGGTACTAAATTCCCTCCGTGTTTACTGTCTATAATGATCTTTTCCATATCCGCCAATGTCTCCTCCATCATCTCCAGATACAGCCTCTTCTTGGTTACATCCCTCGCCTTGCGGTACTCCTTCAATATGTTGGAAAATCTGCTCACATCTCCCTCAGCCCTCTTAATCTTTGCCTCTCTATAGGCTTTAGCCTCATTCACTATTTGAGATGCCTTTCCCTTAGCCTTGGGAAGGATATCATTTCTATAGCCTTCTGATTCGTTGATAAACTTTATCTTGTCCTCCTTCGCACTGGCTACATCCTTAAATGAGGCCACTACCTCTCTGGGAGGATGTACATCCTGAAGCTGGACAGCTTCAATACTTATACCTACCTTATAATCATCCAAGATACGCTGTAATAGCTGCTTAGTATCTTGCTGAATCTGAAATTTCCCTACTGTTAACGCTTCATCGATCTTACTCTTCCCAACAACATCCCTCAAAGCCGCTTCAGCAGCCTTCTTGACGGTCTTATCCGAATCCCTGACATTGAAGAGGTAATCAATAGCGTTTTTTATCTTGTATTGAACAATGAACTGCATGTTCACAATATTCTCATCACCTGTAAGCATCAACGATTCTACAGGGACTTCTCTATACCTGGCCGGCGGGCCGATAGCTACCGTTCGGAACCCCACCTCTGACCTTCTAACCTTGGTGACCTGGGCCTTCAACACGGCCTCAAAAGGCCTCGGCAGATGATAATGCGGGCCTGGGCCTTTTGTATAGACCACCTTCCCAAATCTCATCACTACCCCAGCTTCATCGGGTGCAACAATATAAATGCCCGAGGCCAACCACACCAAGAGTGCAATCCCAAGCAAGACAAAGCCTATGGGAAATCTCCCTCCAAGTTTCTCTTTAATCTTCCCTATAATCTCCTCAAGATCCGGGGGGGTCTGCCCCCAGTCTCTCCTTCCTCCTCGATCGTCGTTGGCCATAAGCTTCTTACCTCCTGTATAAACAGTAAATATTTAATACTTCAAAAATTTAGTGTACTGTAACAGTATCATCATAAATACCACTAACGTATCAACATAACAACCAAAAAGTGATGAAAATCGACTTTGGCGAGGAAAGATAAGTTATTTCGTCCTCGTCCCTAAGCGCTATTGCTTGGTAACTGCACAGCTTGCAATTTTTTTGAGAGCATCTACGTTTTCGTTCAGACACTTTAAATAGGATCAAGACGACGCTGGGCTTGACACAGGAGAGAGTTTAAGTTATATAGATTTTCAAACATCCTTCATCAAAGCTATAAAAGTAGTTTACATTTTTTGTTGTCATTTCGAGGAGTGAAACGACGAGAAATCTTATAACCGAAGGCTTAAAGATTTCTCGCTTCGCTCGAAATGACAAAAAGTGTAAACTGATATTTGAAGGATGCCTGAAAACCTATAGAAGCTATGGAAGGAGGTATTCCCAAAAGATGAGTCGAAGGTTATTAGATGTCATAAACCTCGAGACTCACTTCGTCTCAGAAGGAGTGGTTGTAAGTGCCGTGGATGGCGTAAGCTTACACGTGAATGAGGGGGATACCCTTGGCCTAGTGGGGGAATCAGGATGTGGAAAGACCGTAACCGCCCTCTCGATTATGCGGTTGATACCCGACCCTCCGGGCAAGATTACGGGTGGCGAGATAATATTCGAAGGCCAAGACCTCCTCAAACTAAAAGAGACTGAGATGCGGAAGGTCAGGGGAAGCAGGATATCGATGATATTCCAGGAACCGATGACCTCTTTAAACCCTGTCTTTAAGGTTGGAGAACAAATCTCAGAGGTTGTGAGGATTCATCAGAGACTTTCAAGGAAGGATGCCATTGGCGTATCCGTTGACATGCTAAAACTGGTCGGACTCCCTTCGCCGGAAAAAAGGATATCGGAGTATCCCCACCAGATGAGCGGGGGGATGCGACAGAGGGTGATGATTGCCATGGCTCTATCGTGTCGCCCAAAGCTGGTGATCGCTGACGAACCTACTACCGCCCTCGATGTGACAATCCAGGCTCAGATCATGGATCTGATGAAGCGGCTTAAAGAAGAGATAGGGATGTCGATCATCTTGATTACACATGATTTGGGGATCATTGCAGAGACTGCCCAATATGTTGCTGTAATGTATGCCGGCAAAATAGCAGAATATTCAAACGTAAAGGAACTTTTTAAAAGGCCTAAACATCCATATACCATGGGACTTCTTAACTCACTACCTAGAATCAATGCGGATCAAACAGTCAAAAAACGGTTAGCGGTTATACCAGGGATGGTACCAGGACCGTCAGATCTTCCCAAAGGATGCAGGTTTTCTCCAAGGTGTAAGCACGTCATGTCTGTATGTACTGAACGTGAACCTGAGTTAATAGAGGAAACTAGGGGTCACTTAGTGAGCTGTTGGAAATATATCTGTTAGAATCTCCCTTGCCCCCCTGGCCAATAACCTTTCGGCCAGTCTTTCCCCCAATCCTACAGGATCATCAAGACCGCCTCTTACACTATCCCTTAACAGTACTTTCCCATCGATACTGCCCACGATGCCACGAAGGGTCAGAACCCCTTTAGCGATCTCCCCCAAAGCGGCCATGGGAACCTGGCAACCCCCATCCAGCCTTCTCAGAAATTGTCTCTCTGCGGTAATAACGGTTTCCGATTCCGGGGAGTTGAGAAACCCGATAATCTCATTGGCTCTTTTATCATCCACCCTCGATTCAATCCCCAGCGCCCCCTGCCCTATCGCAGGCATTAGAATCTCAGGCGGGATATAATCTGATATGGAATTTTCCCAACCCATCCGCTTTACCCCGGCCGCAGCCACAATTATGGCATCTAAATCGCCGGCTTTCAACTTATTCAACCTGGTATCAAGGTTACCCCTTAGCGCTACAACATTAAAACCTCTATTAATGTGAAGAAGTTGCGACTGCCTCCTCAGACTGCTTGTCCCTATGGTGGAATTCGCAGGCAGATCTCCCAGCCTCAGATTGCCTCTGGAGATTAGAACGTCCCTGAAATCCTCTCTATCCATAATCACCCTTATATGCAAACCTTCAGGAAGGACAGTAGGGACGTCTTTCATGCTATGAACGGCTATATCAACCCTGTCGTTCAGGAGGGCATCCTCAATCTCTTTTACAAAAAGACCCTTACCTCCCACCTTTGCCAATGGAACGTCCGTTATCTTATCTCCTTTGGTCTTTATCTTTTCTATAGTACATCCTATCCACGGGTATCTTTTTTCCAGGTGTTCCTTTACCCAGTTCGCCTGCCATAGGGCAAGTCGGCTTGAACGTGTACCTATCCGTATTCTATCTTTTACCATCTTCCTTCTTACGACCGGAGCTTAGGGTTAAGGTTGATGAATGAGTGTGGTTTGCCGTATTTGAAAGCAAGAATGCCTCAATAAAAGGGCCAATATCTCCGTCCAATACTGCATCTACATTCCCTACCTCTTTACTCGTTCTGTGATCCTTGACCATCCGGTAGGGATGGAGTATGTATGAACGGATCTGGCTTCCCCACGCAATCTCCTTTTTGTTGCTATGGAGTTCATTCATCTTCTCGGTTTTCTTTTTCATCTCGAACTCGTAAATCCTGGACCTGAGAACCTTAATGGCCATAGCTTTGTTTTTATGCTGGGACCTCAGGTTCTGACACTGAACCACAATACCTGTCGGAAGGTGAGTAATACGCACCGCTGAATCGGTTCTATTGACATGCTGTCCCCCAGCTCCACTGGCACGAAACGTGTCTATCCTCAGGTCATCCTCATTTATCTCTACTTCAATCCCGTCCTCAATCTCGGGATATACGAATACGGAAGCAAAAGAGGTGTGACGCCGTCCGGCAGTATCATAAGGCGATATCCTAACCAACCTGTGTATGCCTATCTCCGCTTTAAGAAGGCCGTAAGCATAATCGCCATCAACAGTGAAGGTCACGCTCTTCAGTCCGCCTTCATCCGCCCCCAGACAATCTATGGTCTCTGCCTTAAAGCCCCTGCTTTCAACCCACCGCAGATACATCCTCATCAACATCTCTGCCCAATCTTGAGCCTCGACACCACCAGCTCCGGCATGGATGCTAACAATGGCGCTATTGGAATCGTTCTCTCCTCCAAGCATACGGTTGATTTCCATCCCTAGAACCTCTTTTTCAATCTCGTCAAGGTTCATCTCAATCTCTGCAAGGGTCTCTTCGTCTTTTTCTTCCTCCACAAGTTCCAAAAGTATTCTCACATCCTCAAGAATATCCTTTTGCTTCTCCCATTGACCTACTAAATTATGAAGAAACTTCCTTTCCTTTAGAATAGTATGGGCTTTTTCCCTGTCATCCCAAAAACCTTGTTTTTCCATCGACTTTTCTATATCTATTAAGTTCAAACCTATCCTTTCAAGGTCAAAGATGACCTCGAAGGTCATGCAGTTTCTTCTCCAACTCCTTAAACCTTTCGTAACCGTCGCTTAACACTTTTTAACACCTCTCTAAAGATTATTGTTAGCATAATTCCCAAGCATGTCTTGGCAAAGATATCACCGTATTCCGTATAAAATGTTTCCACCTTGACTAACGGTATAGTATCAACAAGAAACCCTTTTGTAAATATCCCTGTGGCGGAACGAATCTTTCCAGTGGCATCGATAATTGAACTTATACCTGTGTTAGCAGCCCTGACTACAAAAACTCTATTTTCAACCGATCGAAAGACCACCATAGAAAGGTGTTGATAAGGAGCGGAAGTCTTACCATACCATGCGTCGTTTGTCAAGTTTACCAAAAAGTCCGCCCCTCTTTTCACAAACCTTCTAACCTGGTCAGGAAATATAATCTCATAACATATCAAGACGCCAGGCCTTCCCAAGGAAAACTCCATCGGGACGACTCTTTCTCCGGAAGAAAAGGCGCCGACCCCTTCTACAAGCTTGTCGATAAAATAAAGGTATTTTCCCAGCGGTACATACTCACCTAGCGGGACTAGATGAATCTTGTCATATTGCCCGAGTATCTTATTAGCTGGTGAGACCAGAAAAGCGCTGTTGAAACAACTTACTTTTCCTGCCTTTTCCCGGTAAGCAGGACCGCCGAAGAGAAGGTACGAGTCAGTCTCCCTGGCGATATCAAAGATTAACCTCCTGTATCTATGATGAGATTGCAGGAAAAAAGGAACTGCTGACTCCGGCCACACAATGAGACTGGGCTCGGATTTTCCTGCTTGAAAACTTAAATCTCTGTATATCTTAATAGTCTCATATTGAAAAGCAGGGTCCCATTTCTTGCCCTGATCTATATTCCCCTGGATGATCGCAACCTTTACTTTTGAAAAAGTTTCTGTCTCCTTACAAACAACCGACAGTCGCCAACCTCCGTAAATAAGGACCATTGTAAAGAGAAGAAAGGTAAAGGCAGCCTCTTTGTAGAAAACTTTCTCTCTCTTTAAGAACCAGTTGTAAACTATATTGAAGAGTAGGGCATTTACTAAGACAATTAAAAAGCTTACTCCATAAACTCCGGTAATGTCCGAGACTTGTATTAGGGGCAAAGACAGAAACTGAGAATAGCCCAAGCTCTCCCACGGGAAACCCGTGAACAAAAAAGACCTGGCATATTCTAACGAGACCCATATAAAAGGGGCCGTCGCAACCTCTTTTAAACCAAGTTTGTCGTCTAAATATCTTAGCAGGTATGCAAAGGTACCGATGAAAAGACTCAAATAAGAAACAAGCAGTACTAGGATAAGAGCACTAAGTAAATAATTTAGGTGGCCATATCGGGAGATCGCGATGAAGATCCAGTACAACAACCCCAAAAAGAAGACAAAGCCTGAAATACAGCCAAGACAAAATCCGTGGTATGGTTTTTTGCCTTGAATTGCGTAAAATAAGGGGACCAACGCCAACCAGGCAATGACCTCCAGGTTAAGCTTGGGGAATATGATAATTAGCAAGAAACCGGAAAACATAGCCGACAAGACATCTTTTGGCCTTATGGACGACTTGTCGATTCCCATCACCTTTCTACCCTTTCTTGGCTTTACACCTATAGGCTCCCATTCAATGGTGTTGAATTAAGGAGAATCGCGTTTGCTCTTTAATGTCGAATATTGACCACAGAAATTTTGAAACTCAATTATGAGCTACAAATTGTCGAACGAATAGCCTCCCTGACAATGGCTTAAAATTCCTTGTGGCCGAACCTCTCTTCCATTGTTCGATAAAAAACATCAACGGCTTTATCGAGTTGTTCTTTTGTATAGTGTTTTGCCTTTGGATGAAAATACTGACAGCATGAGTATGGTATCCTGAACTCTGAAACATCCTCCTTTATTAATTGCACCTCTTTTAAGAAATCTTCTTCTTTCATCGTTTTTCCAAGCTCTTTAGTGTCCGTCCGGATATGAGACATAGATTTTACAAGGTCAAGGAAGAACAAGATTTTAACCGGAGGAATACACCCCGATTTTGAGGATTAAAATCTTAGTCTTACCCCAGAGAAATATGCTATTCATTCCACTGGGCATGCGCAGAGACTGCGGAATTTTGTGTTTAAAGATCGGGCAAAGCCTGCCCTCGACCCCGATCGGGGGATGGCCTGAAGATGAGATGCACAAATGAGGAAGTTGTTTCAGCCTCGTCCCTTAAAGCCATTTTTCGATAATCCAGGACTCTACCCGCCTACTACTGACGTTACCTCATAGCCGTTTTCTTCAATAGCTTTCGCAATCAGACCGATATCATCTGTATCTAACCGAAAATAATATACCCTTTTCTGCTTTTCATCATGGGCTGACATGCCCACACTTATAATCTCAGCGCCATTCTCTCTAATTATCTGAGAGACATTCTGGAATGCATCCGCACTTTCTCCCAGAATCACATCGACCTTTGAGCTATATTTAATCACCCCCATAATCTCTATAAATACACCCAATATATCCGTTTCGGTAATCATCCCTACCAATTCGTCGCCTTCAACAACCGGCAGCCCTCCGATCTTGTGTCCTTGGAGAAGTCTTGCCGCCTCCTCTACATCGGTCTTTAAGGTAACTGTAATAGGATCCCTTGTCATAATCTCTTCCACAGTGGAGACCTTTGACATAAAACAGTATTGTTCTTCAGATCCTTTAGACTTTGACAGTGCTATGACTTGACGAAGATCCGTGTTTGTAACTATTCCAACAAGTTTCTTGCCGGTCAATACTGGTATATGACGTATATTATTGGTTCTCATCAGTTCGAAGGCTTTACTTACCCCGTCTTTGACTGTCAGTGTTATAAGCTTCTTCGATGTTATGTCTCCTACTAACATAAGGTTCCTCACTTTTCCTGATTTTTCAAGGGTAACTTCCGAATAAAAGGGGATAAGGTATGCAATTCCTGTGCCTAAAAAAAGCCAAATTAGAGTACGTATACCAAAAAAGATCGTGATTTTTTGAGGCACGGGTGAACAAAAGTGGTCGCCGCTGCTCAGCTCTTACATGGATTCCCGAGACTTTACTTTCATAATTCGTAACATCTTTATTTTACAATATTATTCTAATAGTAATATTTTGTCAATGTTTAAGCATCCTTCATCAAAGCGATAAAGTAGTGATCAAATTTTAATTCGTGCAACTGCTTAAAATGATTATCGCAACCTGGAGATTATGAAAAAGCTAAATAGTGTCCATCCTTGAAGCCTTCCTGACAACTGATCCCTGACCCTCTGACCTGTTATCTTATCTTGTTACTTGACATAGCGTGGGGAATCCCTTAGAATTTGTTTAGAAGCCTTAGATGGAATTATTTCGACCTGTGCAGTTGGTCGGAATATGACTTGAATGATCTTTGACGAACCTTCTTGATTCATTTTGAGAAAGATTCTTAGTGAGTGAAGCTGAAAATTGCAGATTGTTTGAGGGAGTTTGCGACCGAGTTATCTGCAATTTAG
>Ga0209345_10004023_pt1 | contig 14548 bp, 16 predicted proteins | sample Cruoilmetagenom7_FD_187294 | JGI IMG/M metagenome (GOLD analysis project Ga0209345, IMG submission 187294) | Oil polluted marine microbial communities from Coal Oil Point, Santa Barbara, California, USA - Sample 7 (SPAdes) (version 2) | ecosystem: Environmental > Aquatic > Marine > Oil seeps ... | reverse complement strand
GGCTGCACCGCCGGCCCCCACGGTGTTCCACAGCGTGCCATTCCACACCACGAGCACCTCCTCGTCAGCCACCCAGCATCGCCACCCTTGTTGCGGCGTGAAAAACTCCCAGTCCCCGTTCTGGAAAGCGGCGATCAGATTGTCCTTGCCGATCCAGTCGCCGGAAGCACCGGCTGCAACGAGATAGCAATCCCCCTCGCCCGGTGACACCGGAGGGCTCGTCAGGTCGCGGTCAACAACAGACAGTTGCGCGATCACGTCGAGGCTTTGCAGTGCCTGGTTATGGGTTACATGCTTGAGAGCCTGATCGGGCATGATGTAGGGCAGAGCCAGTTTCGGAGTGTTATCCATGTCATCTCATCCTGTTCAATGGTGCGAACGAAGATGGACATTTTACCTCCGCGGGACGCGGCGTGGATCAAATGGGTTTGTCGGACAGCCGTTTCCTTGCTAGTCGTCGACCACCAAACATCCCGGAACCGCCTACAATGAGCGCGGCCATACCGCAGAAATCGCCATGACACCGCATATGGACAAATTGTCGAACCAGAGATTGTCCAGGCTGGACAAGGTGTTGCTGGATATTCCGCGCTCCACCGACGTGACGGCGTGGCGGATTGACGGCCTCGACCTTTGGCCCCTGTTCGTGACGGTGATCGCCGGTTTGGCGCTGCACATCGATATTGGCTATCGCCGTGGCCGGATCCGGGTTGGCAGCAAGGCGTGGCAGGCTGCCATCCATGCGGATTACAGGATACGTCCATCCCTCGCCAGACTGTTCAAGCGCCGGCATGCAGCCCCGCCGCGGATCATCACCCAACAATTGTCTGACGCCATCCTGCTGGTCGGCACCAGGCATCATGGTCGCGGGATCGGGGATTATCACGTCATCCCGCCCCTGGATGTGCCTTCGCTGGCCTTGCGTGCCGCAGGCCAGGATACGGTGCAATGGCTGATTGACGCCGGTTCCGATGATCCCGTGCTGGCAAGGCTGGTCCAGCAACCCACAAGCGGCATCGCGGCCATCATGAATGATATTCAGGCCAAGGCGCTTAACGGACGGCAGAGTCTCGGGCAGCTCGACGACATGCCGGGATTGCGCCAATCCCTTGTCGAAATCGGCGTACTGCTACAGCTCAAGCCGGCTTTCCTGATGATGTGGTTTGCCCGCCAGGTTGATCTGATGCTGTCCGCCTTCCGTTCATTTGGCGAGGCCTTTGACCAGCAGGGTCACCCGAAGACCCTGGTTATCGTCGCTGGCGGCTACTGGTGGTCAGCCGGGCTTTCGGCAGCCGCACGGGCACGCGGAACCGCTGTTGTCGAAATCGAACATGGCGCCGAGCGCCCATGTGCCCTGACCGCGCAAGGGCAACTGCATCATTTTTCACGGTTCAACACGGCACCCGAAGCTCTGGTCTCCTGGTCGGTACAGGACCGCGGCGATCCAAGGTTCCTTGCTCTGGGACCTGTGGGAAATCTGCTTCCGGCATTGGCGAGGGCGCATCCCGCAACAGCACCGGGCCACACCACTGCGCTGGACCAAACCATTTGCAATCAGGAAACCGCACTGGCCAAACGGGCCGGGTCGTTTCAGCGCGAAGTGTTGATCTCTTCGGATGACGCCAATGCCGATGCGTGGATTGCCGATCTCGTGAGGAGATTGCCCGACGACACTTTTTGCTGGATGCGCAGGCATCCCGCGGAACGGGACCGACCGTTGCTCGGCGCCGACGGGTTGGACCCAAGCCGCTACGATATCGAGCTTGCATCCGGTGTTTTGCTGCCACTGATCCTGTCGCGGGTCGATGCGCATTTTACCCGGTTCTCCGCAGTTACGCTCGAGGCCGCGGCAATGGGCGTTCCAACGCTTGCGACCCAGCCCTATGCGGCCGCCTTGTTTGGAGCCCATGTTCCTCCGGAGCTGTTCAAGCTGATGGACGCGGAAACGGATATACCGGGCGAACTGGCCAGGCTGCCGCATCGCCAGGCCGGTGACCGGCGCCAGCCAGATCACGCTCCGGACGAGCTTGTCGCCTTCATTCAGTCGCTTGCTGCGAAGAATGTGCCATCGAAGGCCTGATACGCGCCGGTGTCCGGCGGTCTTGCCCCTCGGCAGACATGACCGCCGGGATTCACTCCGCGTCGAGCAATTCCCTGTAGACGTCTAACGTCTGTTGCCCGATCGGCTCGTTGGCGTACAGGTTTTCAGCGAGCTCGCGCCCTGCGGTTCCCAATTTGTGCCGCAGGGCCGCGTCACCGCACAACGACGCCAGTGCTGCCGCGAGTGGTTCCGGTTGGCGTGCAGGAACAAGCAGACCGTTGATGCCGTCCTGAACCGCCTGACGGCAACCGGGAACATCGGTGGTTACAATCGGCTTGCCGCTGGCCATGGCCTCCAGCAGGAACTTGGGCAACCCCTCCCGGTAGGAGGGGAGGCAGGCGATGTGGCTGTTGGCAAGAATCCCGGCAATGTCGGTCCGGTGGCCGAGCCATTCCACGATTCCTTCCTCGGCCCAGGCTTTCAGCTCGTCTTCGCCGACCGTGCCGCGGTTGTTCGGATCCGGCGCACCGACCAGCTGCATCCGCACCGGCACGCCGTCGCGCTTGAGGATCCGTGCAGCCTCGACAAATTCACGCACCCCCTTGTCAACCAGCATGCGCGCGACCAGAACCACCACCGGTGGACCAGCCGGCTCGGGGTGGACCCTGAACAGGGCCGTATCGACGCCGGCACCGGGAATGAGCCTGGCATCGCGCCGCCGGATCGCGCCGCTGTCGACCAGGGCTTCCAGATCATCGGAATTTTCGAAGACCACCTTGCTGCCGGAAGGATTGAGAGACAGCTTCAAGGCCAGGTAGAGAAGCGGCTTGAGTATTTGCGCGCGCAGTGCCGACGAGGAAAAGAAATACCCCATGCCGACCGGCGCGTTGACGATCCGGGTGATGCCGAGCGACCTGGCCGCAAGCGCTCCCAGCACGATCGGCTTGAGAGCGACATTGTGAACGACCCAAGGGCGGTGGCGCTTGAAAATCGCCCGAATGGACAGAAAATCCCTTATCGCCGCAAAAGGATTGAGACCCCGCCGGTCAATCGGCACGGATTCAAACTCAAATCCCATTTGCCTGATCTTGTCCGCCGATCCGTTGTCACGCGCGACGATGACACAGCTGTATCCTGATCGCTGAGCCAGCCGGGCGCGATCAAGGAAATGAGACAGGAAGAACCAGTCTTCGGATACAAACAGGATCAAGCGAAGCTTTTTGCCATCTGACTGCATTCAATCTCTCTATCTTCTGCGCCATCCCGCCGGCCATGGATTGTCCCCGGCTCGGCAAAGCTGGATATGGTCAATTCGGTTTTCCTGCAAAATGCCGGCGACGCGAAGGACACTTGAATTCGCACCGCAAATCCGGGATGCCAACCGGAACTGGCTGGCTCCGGGACCACGTTCACCTGGTATCCGGCCAACATCGCCCCGGCTCCCGGCCTGTATAACTGTGGCACTCCGGTTTGCAAACCGGCATCGTCCGACGATGCGAGCAACGGCTGAACTGCGGCTTTGTATTCTCCCGGGATCGACTGCCCGGCTTCAGCGAAAAGGGCGTCTGCGGACTTCGCAACGACCCGCCGGGACTTCCGGTTTCTGCAATCGAGAGCTCCGGCACTGGAAATGTTTGTGTCTGCGTCATGCATTGAATCTGTTTCCGCGATTGCCTTTTTCTACCGGACTGCTAAATCGCGAGCTATGACCAACACGCCCCTATCCCATATTCGCAATTTTTCGATCGTCGCTCATATCGATCACGGCAAATCAACGCTGGCTGACAGGCTGATCCAGACCTGTGGCGGCCTTGCCGATCGCGAGATGAGCCAGCAGGTTCTCGATTCCATGGATATCGAGAAAGAGCGGGGGATTACCATCAAGGCCCAGACGGTGCGTCTGCACTACAAGGCCAAGGATGGCGAGATGTATGTGCTCAACCTGATCGACACACCGGGCCATGTCGATTTCGCCTACGAGGTATCCCGATCGCTCCGGGCCTGCGAAGGCTCGCTGCTGGTGGTTGACGCTTCGCAGGGCGTCGAGGCGCAGACACTGGCCAATGTCTATGCCGCTCTTGATGCCGACCACGAAATCGTGCCGGTGCTCAACAAGATCGACCTGCCGGCCGCCGAACCCGACCGGATCAAGGAACAGATCGAGGAAGTGATCGGCCTTGATGCATCCGACGCGGTGATGATTTCGGCCAAGACCGGGCTGGGCATTCCCGACGTGCTGGAAGCCATCGTCACGCGCCTTCCCGCTCCCAAGGGCGGCGATGTCAAGGATCCGCTCAAGGCGATGCTGGTCGACAGCTGGTACGACACCTATCTCGGCGTGATCGTGCTGGTGCGGATCATCAACGGCGAAATGAAAAAAGGTCAGCAGATCCGGCTGATGGGCACCGATGCCCGCTACACCGTCGAGCGCATCGGCGTGATCACGCCGAAGCTGGTGGCCACGGAATCGCTGGGCCCGGGCGAAATCGGCTTCATCACCGCCTCGATCAAGGAAGTGGCCGACACCCGCGTGGGTGATACCATCACCGAGGAACGGCGTCCGACGGCAGAAGCGCTGCCCGGCTTCAAACCGGCGCAGCCGGTGGTGTTCTGCGGACTGTTCCCGGTCGATGCCGCCGATTTCGAAGACCTGCGTGCCGCCATGGGCAAGCTCAGGCTCAACGACGCCTCGTTCTCGTTCGAGATGGAAACCTCCGCGGCGCTGGGCTTCGGCTTCCGCTGCGGCTTCCTCGGGCTTTTGCATCTCGAGATCATCCAGGAACGGCTGGAACGCGAGTTCAATCTCGACCTGATCGCCACGGCGCCGTCGGTGGTCTACCGGATGAACATGACCAATGGCGATGTGACCGAGTTGCACAACCCGGCCGACATGCCCGACGTGGTCAAGATCAAGAGCATCGAGGAGCCCTGGATCAAGGCGACGATCCTGACGCCGGACGAATATCTCGGCGCGATCCTGAAACTGTGCCAGGACCGCCGCGGCATCCAGACCGACCTCAGCTATGTCGGCAAGCGGGCGATGGTGACCTATGCGTTGCCGCTCAACGAGGTGGTGTTCGATTTCTACGACCGGTTGAAGTCCATCTCCAAGGGCTATGCCAGCTTCGACTACCAGATCACCGGTTATCAGGAAGGCGATCTGGTCAGGATGTCGATCCTGGTCAATGACGAGCCGGTGGATGCGCTGTCGATGCTGGTGCACCGGTCGGCCGCGGAAAAGCGCGGCCGCGCCATGTGCGAAAAGCTCAAGGACCTGATCCCGCGGCACATGTTCAAGATCCCGATCCAGGCCGCCATCGGCGGCAAGGTGGTGGCGCGCGAAACCATCTCGGCGATGCGCAAGGACGTGACCGCGAAATGTTACGGCGGCGACGCGACGCGGAAACGCAAGCTGCTCGACAAGCAGAAGGCCGGCAAGAAGCGCATGCGCCAGTTCGGCAAGGTCGACATCCCGCAGGAGGCCTTCATCGAGGCGCTGAAGATCGGCGACTAGGGCATTGGCCCTGTCGCAGACTTCGGCCTGCCCCTCCAACCGGGCTTTCCCAGCCGCCGCAGCAAACACGGTGAGGTCAGGACCTGTGTGGTCAGGCAAGTTGCCTGAGCCGCCCGTTTCCGCCGTGGCAGCGCCATGGCATTGCATTGACTGATCATCACGGATGCAAAGGTCAACCGCCACCAGGCGCGCCGCAGACGGGCGACAGCATGGTGCACCCTGAAGCCTTTGGATGGATCAGCCATATCCGGACCCGTGCACCATACCGGCTCCGTGTTCCACGGCAGCATCAGGGCTGACGGGACCCCGCTCGCCGGCAACAGGCAGCGCACCTTACCGTGACCGCACCCACCGTGACCGCCCCCCGCGAGACCGGCAGCCCGCGGGAATTTCATGACCTGCCGGCATCCGTGGAGACAGAATCGCAATCCCGCCCGCGCCTGTCTGGCCGTGCCCCCCTCCTTTCGGCTCCGACAACAGCAGCAATCGCTCCGCGCATGGCGGGAAATCCAGGCGAATTCAGAATAATTGAGGCGGCTTTGCATTCTGCCGTTGACACAGCCGCGCAGACCCCCTAAATCCGCGCCAATGCCCAGATGGCGGAATTGGTAGACGCGCTACGTTCAGGTCGTAGTTCTCGCAAGGGAGTGGAGGTTCGAGTCCTCTTCTGGGCACCATTTATTTTTCCGTACTTGAATTAATTCAATGACTTCAGACGCTTGGCCACTCCTCCGGTACAAAACACGGTACAAGGAGTGGTACAGGTGGGCGTTGTCGTGAAGTATGTTCAGCAGGTAGGCGGACGGTATGTCTATCGTCGCGCGGTCCCCGAACGGCTGAGAGACGCTTTCGGAAAACGCGAAATAAAAATACCGCTGGGAAAATCCCAAGCCGAAATGATGCGGAAATATGGCCCAGCCCATGCTGAGGTCGAGAAACTCCTCAAACAGGCAACCGCATCACTCTCACATCATGCATGCACCAACTCGTCGCCCAAGTCCCCATTCGAGCTATTCAACGAAGCACTTGACCGCATCTCTGAGCTTGGATGGAAAGAGGACCTCGCCCACGCGGACGAGATTGAGATAGAACACCGCGACATAACTGCGGAGCTAGAGCTAGAGAAGCACCCGCGCAATGCGGATGGTGAGTACCTCAACGTACCCCCTGCAGAAGCGGCTTACATCCGGGCACTACGAGCTAGGGAGATGCCTGAGCCAACATTGCTTGATGCGAAAAGCGTCTACATCAAGGACAAGATAACCGGGAAGCTAGACGAGAAGAAAGATCTACAGCGCCTTGAACGTGCGATGAGACCACTTACTGAGGTAGCCGGGGAGAACCCACCACTAGCTCAAATCACACGCCGCCATGCTAAGAAGTGGCTGGAGCGGTTCATCGACGCTGGGAAGACCCCGGCGAACATCAAACGCCATCACAGCATCATCCGGGCAATGTTCAACTATGCAGCTCTTGAGTTTGCGCTAGACAACTTCAACAACCCGTTCAGGAGCTTGGAGCTTCCAAAGGTCCACGCAACGAAGCGTGATGCTTTGCCGTCTGAAGTCATTACGCAGGTGAGAGAACATCTTGCAGCCAGCGGAAAGAGCGATCTACACAATATCTGGGCCTTAACGATTTGGTCCGGCGCAAGGATTGGCGAGATCGCTGGAATGGCAGCAGACCACGTCGTGCTAGATCACGCTGTGCCACACCTCATCCTAGAGCCGGTAGAGTACCGAAGCGTAAAGACTGACGCGTCGTGGAGAAAGGTTCCGTTGGCTGGCGAAGCCCTGAGGGTCGCCCAATTCGCCCTGGAAGAGGCAAAGGGTCAGAAAGGGCTGTTCCCCCGATTTGCTAAGAAAGGCGGCAACACCAACGTTTCCAATCAACTCATGAAAGCCGTCCGCTTGTTCACTGATGATCCGAAGCATGTGACGCACAGTCTCCGGCACCGGTTGAAAGATCTGCTCCGGCTGGCTGAGGTGTCGAAAGACATCCAGGATATGGTCTTAGGGCACACCAACAAGTCGGTGGGCGAAGGGTATGGAAGCGAACGGATAAACCTCAGGCTTATGAGAGATGCTCTACTGAAGGCTCATTCGGTCGACGTGGATAGCCTATAGGCACCCTAGAAGCCCAACCTTGGGCACGATCTACAGATGCGGGCCGGAGCCCCCCACGGGGCAACCTGACGCTAAGCGGGCCTATTGAACCTACAGGCAATCGCCCAGCGGTTCATTCACTTTGTTTATCAACTTGCGCACAGATTTTCGCACCCATGAGGCACCTGCTTTTTGGGCTGTAAAGTCGTGCCTTAGAAAGGCAACTCAAAATGGAAGACCTAAAGAAAATGCGTGAATTTCAATTGGAATACCAGATGGACCTAATACGATCCTACCTTCAAGAGAATTCTATGCCATGCGAGGAAAGCGACGTTATCCAGTTCGCTTTGGACATGGCCGAAATAAATATCATGCGGATCCGCCGTTACCAGCATGTTTGATCTGCCGCTCTTTGTCGCCAGAGACGAGTTACCCGTCTTTCTGTCTGGTCCGGCCCTTCAGGATGCCATGTTCCAGAAGCCCGAAAAGATCGTAGGGGACTGGCTCTGCAAAGGGTCGCTAGCGATGGTGTTCGGAGCAACCGGGATCGGCAAGTCTTGGTTCGGGCTATCGGTAGCAGTGTCGATTGCTAACGGGCAGGACGCCTTTGGATGGGAGGTGCCGAACAAGCGGAGGATCGTCTACTTCGATGCTGAGATCGACCCATGGGACACGCAGAACCGGATCAAGGCATTATCCCCCAGTGGGGTGCCTGACGAGTTGGTCCTGTGTTCCGGCATCAGGCTAGAGAACGGACTACCTCAGCTGCACGAACCAGAGGCCCAGGAAGGGTACTTAGAGGTGATCGAGGAGCAGGGGGCGGAAGTGGTCGTCTTCGACAACCTTTGCTCAATCGTGACGTCTGGCAGCATCAGTGATGATGATGTCTGGCTGCCCATACAGCCCTTCCTGAACAAGCTGAGGCAAAGAGGGGTCGCTGTTATCATCGTCCATCATGCCGGTAAGACCGGTGACTATCTCGGCAGCTCTCGCATGACCCAGAACCTCGACACCGTCATCAAGCTGGAGAAGCCCCAGTCCCATGACCTTCAGAACGGCGCTGTATTCAGCATCCGCTTCGAGAAGGGGCGAGCGGTGTTTGGAGATGCCGCGACCGGTGTCTTCGCGAAGCTCATTAAGGGGCCGGACGGGGAACTTGAATGGGACCTAGGAGAGCTGTCTTCGAGGGACCGCTCTGAGGAGGCCATGACCCAAGTCGTCGATGCGATGCAGTCCAAGAAGTACGCTAGTCAAATGGAGGTCGCAGAGGCCGTTGGGATGCCCCAATCGACTGTCTCGGTGTTGCTCGGTAAGGCGGCAAAGAATGGATACATCGGAACGATGGAAGCTCGAGAAACATTCAAGGAGGTCAAGGAAATGAGGAAACGGGAGCTACACCCGGACGACTTCTAAGAGGTCGCAAGAGATGCAGACATGGTCTTCAGACTGTGTCTGCTTTTCCATTCGCGGCATCTGGCACAGAGAGATCCTCTTTAGAGGTCTCTGAGCAGCACTGATAACACCGATGACATCATCACCATTATCATTTTATCGTTTCCTTACGGATGATGATAGCTCCACCGGCGCATCGCTCTAAGCGGCTCCTCTCGCCAATATGTTCTCCATCGTCCTTGGCTGCGGTGTTTTTCCAAAACGATTTTGCACGAAGCGCAAATGGTTGGTGTCGACACCATACACGAACCTGCTGGCCCCCTCGACCACTTGCCGGTTAACCTCCTTCGTTATCTTCGTGGGATCCGCCCTTAGCAGCTGCTTTAAAAATTGAGCATTCGGTGATGCAAAGAAGAGCAACCTTGGCCCAATCGGCAGTACGATGTGACCCTGTGGCCCATGAATGTTCTTCGTCCGAATGACTGGTCGATCTGAGGTTAGTAACGTTGGGGCTTCCGTTGGCGTAGGAAGCACTCGCCAATGCATTCTATTCATCTCATGACCGATGATTTCGTGATCGATCAGCGAGAAAAGGATTTTGTATTGGTACCTCTCCTTCAAACTCAATGGTTGCCCTTCCAGGAACTCCGCGAACGTCTCTGGGTCTCCATTCGTTCGGACGGCGCGATATTGCGCTTCAGCGGCGTCATCTGTTTGTCCGAAGTCTATCTGCCACCACTCCCGTAATGCAGCGATGTCCTCAGGACAGCGCAACATCAGTGACAGGATGAAGCGCGTCCAAGCAGATCGACTGTGCGTAGTCCATGGCGTTTCCTGCGAAACATCCTCAAGCATCTTCAGGGCATCTGACGCCCATGTGTCTAGTGGCTTGAAGAATTTTTCTTCGACCTGCTGGGCTATCTCCGGTTCATAACCATTCAATTCGTATAACCGCTCTTGGTATCCGGTTCGCTCAGGCATGACGTCCTTAACCACGATGTCACGATAAGGCTTGGTATACTCATTGATTTTGCCGTCCGACCCTTTCCAACGCTTGAGGTAAAAAGCCGGGATGTAGTGATGCTTGGTTGGGGGGGTTGAGCTGTTCATACTCGTAACATAGCAAGGGGCACACGCTAACGACATTCATTTACCGGCATTGCTCCATACCGGGCTGTAAAAAACCCCTAGCTGTTTGCCAGTACCCGCTTGTGTTGTCTACCGAAGCTCTCTCCCCCGCCCCCCCCTACCTCCATGGCAGAAACATTGTGTGCCTCCTTCTGGTCAAGGCACAGCCAACTGTTCTCGGAAGAGCTAGCCCTACGTATGGGTTCGCTTCTCACCATTTCATAGCCAGTTACAAGACAATCAACGTTGGTCACGTAAGGATCCCGTCGATCGAGAAGCGTGTGGTGCTTATCCGATAGGGCTTGCAATTCTCAACCGCTCCCATGACATTTGTGTCATCGGTCGATGACAGGAATGTAACAGATATGGCTCACGGTGATTTCGTCGCATACTACCGCGTATCAACTGCACGTCAGGGTGCATCAGGCCTTGGCCTTGAGGCTCAGAGAGAGGCGGTCCACCAGTATTTGAACGGCGGGCAGTGGCGGCTCGTGGGAGAGTTCACCGAGGTAGAGAGTGGCAGGAACCAAGACCGGCCAGAGCTTGATCAAGCCCTGAAGGTAGCTCGATTGCATCGTGTCCCGCTCATCGTTGCGAAGCTCGATCGGCTCACACGTTCTGCAGCCTTCCTTCACAAGCTGATCGAGAGTGGCGCGGAGATAAGGTTCTGTGACCTTCCAGATGTCGAGGGGCCACAGGGTAGGTTCCTACTCCAGAGCATGGTCAACGTGGCAGAACTGGAGGCTGGTTTGATCAGCGCAAGAACCAAGGTGGCACTGGATGCTGCAAAGGCGCGAGGGGTTAAACTCGGCGGCAACAGGGGAACCGTGATCACCAAGGAAGCTCAAGAGGAAGGGCGGAGGGCATCGCAACGCCGGGCGGACCGGAGAGCCGACGAACTTGCACCGGTTGTTATGAAAATGCGCGACAGCGGGCTGTCGCTCAACGCGATGGCGAGGGAGTTGACCAACCTAGGCATTCCTACAGCGAAGGGGAACCAGATTTGGAAGCCCGTACAGGTGAAACGCGTGTTTGAGCGACTGGGTACAAGCTGAGTAACACTCCCCATCGATCAGCATTAGCAACTTTCATAGCTACCAATGACCGCAGCCGAAACAGCATGGTTCTGCATCAGGCGAAGAAACGGTCTTTGAGTTGGAGCCACACCACGTACAGGCATCTTCCCCTTCCTCCAGATCGAGATCGGCTTCACACATGAAGCACTTTGCCGACGCAGGGCCTGTTTGCACCATTGTTGCTTCACTCTCCTGCCCCCCCTTATAAGCAAGGCGTTCCTTACATTCAGGACAGTGGCCTTTGAGCGCTCCTTTTGACGTGCCAATGCACTTCTTGAAAAGTTCGTTGTCAAATAACGCGATGGTGGTCGGCAGTTCAAGCATGACCCCAGTCTCTGCTGAAGACCACCTACCATCGTGAAAGAACGCAGTAGCGCTGCTGCCATCAAACATTACTCGTCGATAGAGCCACCGCCCATCTGGCCAAAGAGCAGCATACTGCTTACTCATAATGCCACACAGTTGGTAAGGGGTGAGGTGACCGCTGTGCTTTCCAGTGTGCATAACCTTATTTCGTAGGCGGCGCATTTCTTGATAGGCTTGCGCATAGCTGTCGGGAAGCGGAAATGGTGTGAGCGTCTTTACTGCCGCTGGGAGGTCGATTGCATCAAGCGTTCTTTGTTCTGAAAAATCTACATCCCCACCACTTTCCTTGAACCTGAATAGCCCCTAGATTTCTGGACACCTTCTTCCCTAAATTTGAGGCAAGGAGGCCATGATGGGGTCTGGTAATTTTAGTGATGAGTTCAAGCGCGATGCGGTCGCGCAGATTACCGAGCGGGGTTATCCTGTTGCGGAGGTTTCCAAACGGCTCGGCGTGAGCCCGCACTCGCTCTATGCTTGGAAGAAGAAGTTCTCAAAGCCTTCGGGATCGGGCGATGCGGATGAAACAGCTGAGATACGGCGACTGAAGAAGGAACTGGCGCGCGTCACCGAGGAGCGCGACATCTTAAAAAAAGCCACCGCGTATTTCGCCAAGGATGCAAAGTGAGATACGCGTTCATAGCCGAGCATCGCCAGCAGTTCACGGTTCGGGCGATGTGCCGTTGCCTTCGTATCCGACCCAGCGGTTTCTACGCCTGGCTGAAGAATCCACTGAGCAAGCGGGCGTTGGAAGATGCGCGTCAGACGGAGCTCATCAGCAATGCCTGGACGGAAAGTGGCAGGGTCTATGGCTACCGCAAGCTTCATGACGACCTTCTCGATCAGGGGGAGACAAGTTGTGCCAACCGCATTGCTCGTCTTGCGAGGCTTGCAGGGATCAAGGCGCAGACCGGCTACAAGCGGCGGCCCGGCTCCCATGGCGGCAGGCCTTCGATCGTGGTCGACAATACCTTGGCACGCCAGTTCGATGTGGAGGCCCCGGACAGGGCGTGGGTGACCGACATCACCTACATCAGGACCCAGGAAGGCTTTGCCTATCTGGCCGTGGTCATCGATCTGTTCTCACGTAGAGTTATCGGCTGGTCAATGCAGAGCCGCCAGACAACCGACGTCGTGTTGCAGGCTTTGCTCATGGCTGTGTGGCGTCGAAAGCCCAGGAGCAAGGTCCTGATTCATTCCGATCAGGGCTCCCAGTTCACCAGCATGGACTGGGCAGCATTCCTCAAGCATCACAATCTTGAGCATTCGATGAGCCGACGAGGGAACTGCCACGACAACGCTGTGGCAGAAAGCTTCTTCAATCTGCTCAAGCGTGAGCGGATACGGCGCAGAACCTATCGAACACGCCAAGAGGCAAGGCAGGACGTGTTCGACTACATCGAAATGTTCTACAACCCAAAACGGAAGCACGTCAGGAACGGGATGCTGTCACCCGTCGAGTTCGAACGGCAGCAGGAAATCTAACCCGAGGGTGTCCACGAAACTCGGGGCTATTCAACCTGAGATCACTCTTGAGAAGTAGGATGTAGGGACTTGTCGCACAGATGATTGACTTGAGCCTGATCTCTGCAGACTGCTGGACCAAAGCTGCGATTGCACCGAGTTCCGGCTGAGCTTGATCCAAATACTCGTTCCACTCCTCACTCGAGGTGGATCCATCGTCGCCCGGAAGCGACCAACCGGGTAAAACTGCCTCGAAATTTGAGACTATCGCTACGGCTCGCTTCCACGCATCGAAGTACAAGCGAAGCGCAATTTCATCCAACTCTTCCGGTACCGGTATGTTTAGCAACATTGCCTAGTCCACTTCAAAACTACTCAAGCTAAGGCGTTTATGACAAACTGAGGCGTTGAGTTCCATCACCCTGGCGAGGTAACTCAGGCTTGGCTTTAAGGTTATTGCGTTATCGATAGGCTAAAAGGAACAACAACGAGGCACCGGCGCGATAGGAAAGACAGTCCGGGTTCATTTCCGGCTACAAAACAACCCACCATCCAAAATGCACCGCACCCGATTTTCAGACCAACCAGTTACGACGGAAAGATCACTGATGGCGTCGGGATAGTCGGCCCTATTCGCCTTAATCTTTTCGATCAGCTCCTTAGAGGGTATGGCGGTCCCATCCGCCATCTTCATCCAAGGCGAAATCTGATTGAGGAAGGTATTACCCTCTTCATCGGCAACCCATTTGTAGGTCGCTCCGCATTCCATTTTGCCGTTATCAATCGCATCAGACAGCCCCTCGAATGATACGTGTTCGTATTTTTCCAACCATTTCACAGTCTCAAGCGGCTTCTTCAATAAGCCAGAGGCATCGCAAACCAACTTGACGCTCGCTTGCCGATCGAGATGACCAAACCAGAATACCGAGGCGGAACCTCCCACGAGAAGGATCACTGTGGCAATGGATAGACGCCGAACCATAACGGACATTTGAGACTCCACGGAAAATTCAGCCTTGTACGAAGCGAGCTACAATGCACGCAAGTCCGAATTCATAAGACTTCCGCGACGTCGTTCAAACGATCAGCTCCACCACTTCGCATCCAACGACTTGGACAGATAAAATCCAGCATACCCAGGCTCGTGTTCTTGTTTAGACCCATCAATCTGCTGTGAACCTCGGAGGTACAAAACTTGACCTAAAAGAGGTACAGGCTATGATGCAATCGTGAGGACAGAGGCTAAGTGATTTTGACTTCAAGACATTGAAAATGAAATGGAAATTCAACTCTTCGCTGAATTCAAAGTTGATGAGCTGAATGCCTCTTCTGGGCACCAATTCATTGTTCCGGACCATCCCGGAAAATCCAAAGAACCCCGCGAAAGCGGGGTTTTTTGTTGGTTTTGGCAGGTTTCACGTCCCTCTTAGTCCATCGGCGTGTGATGGCATCCAGAGAATTTGAT
>Ga0209345_10004022_pt1 | contig 14550 bp, 33 predicted proteins | sample Cruoilmetagenom7_FD_187294 | JGI IMG/M metagenome (GOLD analysis project Ga0209345, IMG submission 187294) | Oil polluted marine microbial communities from Coal Oil Point, Santa Barbara, California, USA - Sample 7 (SPAdes) (version 2) | ecosystem: Environmental > Aquatic > Marine > Oil seeps ... | reverse complement strand
CCCTTTAAATTAAACGTTAGGCAGTTTAAAGACATGCCGAGGTCAGTTTTTGAACCGCTGAACTTTCGTTCTGATTTACTGCAATACTAACTGGTTGACTTATGCGCCATACCCGACAATGTTTCACTTATAGCTACTTAATTGTCATGTTGGGATTTACTTGGACTCACCTGCAACACTTACTGATTGACTTACAACAGCGTCTACTTGTTCTTGGTTTTGGTAGTTTTTACACATAGCCTCTTTCCAAGTTGGGTCAAATAAAAGTGGGTAGAAGAACCACCCGTTCTTGATGCCGTGTTGATTGCCACTCATATCAGCGTCCGGCTTTACACATTTGATATGGGCGTTTCCTGGTACTTCTCGTTTGTGCTCGCAATGGTAGCACTCATTCATCTTGTCTCTTATCATGCTTCGTAATCCTCTCAATGCCTAACAAGGCGTTCAAAATAGAGCGGGCAAAAGCACCCGCCTCTTTAACTAAAGCGTTAGGCGGGTAATTTTGTAAGCCATTCTTCCAGCCACCCGCACTCACCGTTATCAATATCCAAATCGTACGCTTGTGGCTGCCCATCTCCTCTAGGCAACACAGTTTTAATTTTGGAAATGCTGTTATTATATCGGCCCATGCAAGCGACCCAAAAATATTGATGCTCCCTGCTAACATTCTTTGGCTTTGAAATTTTAACTACATCACCAACACACAGCAGTGCGTTAAATTCAGTATCGGAATTCTTCACTTCACTCATATTCATTACTCGGTAATTCGCATAACAAGGCATTGCAGTGGACGGCTCACTGCTTGCCCATTGTTTGTTTATGTCATGCCGCCACTGAATTAAAGCGTTAACTGGATAGTTCGCCCCACTGCTCGGCCATCGCATCAGCAATACCCTGATACGTTGTACTTCTCAGTTTCCATCGATTTGGCGAAGGTGGCGCTCTATGTACAGCAGACCATTTTTTATGTTCTTTTGTGCCATTCGCAGGAGGGATAAGCCTGTTAGTGTCTTTCAAATCAGGCAAGTTATACAGTTCAAATCCCGTGGCTTTAAACGCTTCTTCACCGAAAAACCAGGGCTGAACTATCTGCCTTTCTGATTTTGTTATCAGTGCTCTTGCGTACCGATGAAATATTGGATTCTCAATACATTTTTTCTTAATTTTTATTGACCTAAATTTATTATAAAATTCAGCAGCGTCAAAAAGATCTGTCCACATATCATAAAGAGTTTTGCCTTTAGGCGGGTTCTTTAGCCATCTAACACCACTATTTGCAAGGCGTGTGCAAGGTGGGTGGGCAATCATTAAGTCCCAGCCATCATAGATAATATCGAATACATCACCCTTGTAATGAGGCCCTGGGGAATCAGTAGCAAGAAGATCACAGCTCATTGCGTCATGCCCATTCCTTATAAATGCGTCCCTGACTCGCCCAGAATATTCGCAAGCTATTAAAACCCTCATTTCTAGCCTCCCAGCTAACAAGTAATTCAAGCCGACCTCGCAAGCTCGGCGGTTTAATGTCTGGCGTTATATTGCCTTTTTAATCTTGCTCCAGTTTATCTTTTCGCCACAAGATGGGCAGTGCTTAAACATATTCATATACCCCTTCCTGCCATCTAAAAAGTCTCTTGGCTTATAGCTGTCTTTCAAAAACTTCTCTCTGCCTTTCGTTAAGCTGTTCATTGTTTTATTGTGGTTATTCCATCCGCGCGCTTCATCTTCTAATGTTTCTTTTACATTAGAGACAGTAACCCAGTCATGTAAATAGCCTATCGTGTGATCGCACATAATACTTTCTCCAATCTAACAAGGGCCTCAAAACGACCGCGAAAAGATGCGGCGTTTTAGGATGGGCGTTAGGCGTCACCTATTTTTTCATTTGCTTGCTTTTTAATTAAAGCCTGATTCTCATCTGAAATATTAACGTGAGGCAATACATTGTCTAAATTACCGTCCCTCAAATAAGCGGCTATTGCTTCATTCCAGCGGGGGACATTGGTTGCTAAAAGTTCAGGCTTTTTATTTTCTGTCTTACTTTCTTTCTCTTCTTGATCTGATTCTTCATAATTTGTCGCAAACTCGCCTTTATGCCAAAGCTCAAGCGCAACACCAAAACGCATAGCGCCATTCCTTATTGCATCGCCTATGCACTCTTTTATTGCGTCACCGCCTGATTTGCCGGAAGCATCGCCAACACCGAGTCGAGACATGCCGAGGATGTTTAAGCGTATCCACAATAAACCATCTAGCGTTAATTTTGGCAGTCCAAACTCATCAACTGCCAACGGCTCCCAGTTCCATTCTGGATCAACATCAAGCAGGCGCTTTGTGGTTGCTGCGTGGCCTACATAATCCAAATGAACAACGCCTTTGACATGATAGCCCGTGCATTCTTTGCATCTAACGAGAGCGCCCCAGTCTTTGTTTTTTAAAGCCCTGTTTTTCTCCTCTGTTTGCTCCTTTGTTGGCTTTGGTAATCTACCAATATCAGCAGGCTCAAAATCAGCCCTTAGAAGTTCTAACCCTGCAAGTTGTTTTTCTGACAAACCATTATCTATTTCTACTGTTTCTTGCATGTTAATTTCTCCAAATTGTCCGCTTATTTGTACTGTTAGGCGCTGCACGCTTTAGCCATTTCGGCCTTACTGCATGGCCTTTCGTGGTCGCAATCCGTACACCGCATCTTTGTGTATTTTCGCGGAACTGTCATAGTTGGTTTATACCTGTGCTCGCCACCATTTAAGCATTCAGCTTTTGTGGCTTCGTATAAGAAACAAACACTGGTTGTGAATGCAAAAGTTTTTTCACAGTCAGAGCACTTCTGTTCGTGTGTTTTATCTTCTTCGTACCCGTACCCGTCGTCGTGACAGATTTCTTGTCCAGCCCCGCAATAAGGGCATCCAACATCGTCATACATTGTTAGTTCTCCTGTCTGTTCTCGCCTAACATGGCGTTTAAAATCCGACTGCGATAAATCCGCAGCGGCTTAACTTGGCGTTAGGCGGCTCTTTCTGTGGTGCCTTTACACCACTGTAAAGCTGCTAAGAATTCTTCTTCAATAGTCATATCGGCAGTATCCATATCGAAGCACTGGTCATCTATATTGGTTGCTTCAATGTAGGCCGACCCGTTTTCAACTGCTATGTATATTGTCGCGCCGGGTGGCAGGTCTTTAGCTGCTTCTTCAATTAATTGTCTAATCTCAAGAACCATTACTTACTCTCCTTTGTGTGTCATTTCGCCTAACAAGTACCTCAAAATCGACCTTCGCTGTCGCTCGGCGTTTTAGTCTGGCGTTATATTTCGTAAATTTCACTGTTTTCAAAAGTTTCCAGGTCTTCGACATCAATATCCTGAGAAACAAAAATGCCTTTACCTTTTTTAAATAAAGCAAGGGCTTCTTCTTTATTTACAGCTTGCACTTTATAAGTTTGAGTGCCCGATACACTGGTGACATCTCTGTCCATTCTAAATTCTGGCATGGCTTTGATACTTCCCAAGGTTATTCAATATAACAAGTCGCTGTTTCTGAACTCGCGGCGCTCGTCAGCAAAGCTGGTCGTTATGCGCTCAATTCCTGCATCTCTTTTCGTAGGCTTTCAGGCAAAGTAAATTTGCCGTGTTCTTTATAGTGCTCTATGTCCCATTCTTTTATTTTTTGCACGATTGCAAGCGCATCCTCACCAACCTGCACACGGGTGGCGGCCCACTCTGGCTCACGCCTTACCATCTGATGTATAGAGCAGTCGTTATCTTCAATATCCTTGTAAACCCTAGCTGTGTTAATATTTCACTCTCCGTAATGCGCCTAACAAGGCGCTCAAATTCGACTCCGCTATCGCTGCGCGATTTAGCTTGGCGTTATACGCGCATCTTCGATGTGTCTATTGTCACGGCTGCTCTCGGTAACTCACCCATTGGGTCAATCGCTTTATCAATCAAAAGGATTGCGTTTATCCCTTCCCACACCGCAAAGTCGTCATCATTCACAATTTCACCTTTGCCGCATTTCGGACATGTTTTCTTATGCCAATCAACTACTTTGTTCCATGCTATGTTTTGGATCCAACCACAGCCAGACTCATCACACTGCACCGCACTTTCTTGTATCTGTGATATTTCCATCGTCTTCCCTCAATTAATTCGTATAACCAGTACCTCAAAACGACCGCGAAAAGATGCGGCGTTTTAGGATTGGCGTTATGCGTCCGCTTCTTCAAAGTAATCATCTAAGTGATCTTGGCCTGTTTTTGCTAACCTCCAGAATACGTCTCCATCACAAGCATCAAAAGGTCTACCGCCAATAAAATAAAGATCATAGCCCTCCTTTCCTCTACGCCATGCGGCAATAGTGTGACATGTTTTCTCGCCGTCATGCCATTTTACAATCTCAGCAGTTTCGTGAAATCCACTGCTGCATAAATGTCTGTCGCAAGTCCTAATTTCAACGTCTGTAATTCGCATAACAAGTCGCTCAACTGGACTCGTCTCTTCATTCGCTTTGCTCATTTCGTTCCTCACAAGTTAGCTAGGGCGTTATCTGGTTCGGAGATACTGGGCCGTAATCTCAGCGTAAAAAACAACGCACAACAAAACAGATAACAAGTCACTCAAAGAGACAGCCAAAATCATAGCGGTTTTGTTTAATATTTTCATTGTGACGCCCTATTTTTTTATGATCTGGCTCCAACTATAGCGCGCAAATTTACTTGACGCAAGGCATTAATTAAAATAAAGTTGCTGCCAATATACACAAAAATGGAATAAAACTATGAATATAAGAACGTCAATCAATGTCGCCTGTGCTTATGCTGACATCAATCAAAAAGAACTATCAGCTCGCACTGGGATAAGCACTCAAACTCTTAGTAAGCTATCAAAAAAAGATGCTAATTGTAGTCTTGGCACGATGAAGTTAATCGCTATCGCTTGCGGGTTTAAGGTTTCAGAGTTCGCCGCATTTGGTGAAGAATGAAATATACGATAGCCATCAATCAAAAATCTGCGATTGAGTTAGGTATAAAAAACATCAATCAAGCTGCAATATTTGATCTGCTTATAGGCGCGGCGGCGTGGGCCTCGCCTGTTATTGTTGGCAATGATGTCTATTACTGGGTTGCTAGGCAATCAATAGCAAATGAGCTTCCTATTTTGGGGTTAAAGCCTGACACGATATACAGGCATTTAAAAGCACTGTCAGAAATAGGACTAATCAACCATATTAAATCAGGTAAAAAAGATCTGATGAGCATTACTGAAAAAGGCAAAAGCTACTATGTCGGAAATAAATCCGAAAAAGAAGAACAACTCGGAAATAAATCCGAAAAACAGCCGAATAACTCGGATTTAAATCCGACATATCATATAACTAATACTACTAATCATAATACTAAAGTTCTAAAGGTGGAGAGATTCACGCCGCCAACACTTGACGAGATTAAAGATTATCTTTTTAAAAAGAAGCTAACCAACGTTGATGCAGAAACTTTTTTTTATCACTACGAGCAAAACGACTGGAATGTTGGCAAAAATAAAATGAAAAGCTGGACAGCCGCATTGTCTGGCTGGAACGCGAGAGGTAAAAATGAAAAAAGCAACGGGATTAGCAAGCAAGGCAATTGCTCAGCAGGAGACGCAGCAGCAGAACTCAGGCGCCGACTTGGGCAAAGCGACGACATATTCGGCGAACTTAGAGAAAACAGAGCAGAAAATGAATCGGTTGTGGCTACTTATGACGGAACTGTACGGCGTTAAGTTCACTAAACCATACGGGAGTCTGCCTAACAGGTCATGGACTGCATTATTAGCTAACGTGCCTCAGTCTGGTATAGATTCAGGACTTAGACGGCTTACACAGCTTGACAGCCGCTTTATTAGTTTTGTGCCGACCGCTTTAGAATTTCGGGATTTGTGCAATCCAAAGCCAGAAGATTTTGGCCTTCCTTCTGAATCAGAAGCTTTTCAAATAGCTGTAAACTGGTCTAATGATCGCGTTGAAAAGCATAAAGCAGTGCTTCACACAATCAGGCTTCTTGATTTTTACAACTGGAAGCAACTACCAATCGAAAAAGCACAAAAGCAATTTTCAAAGGCATGGGCAGAAACGGTTAATTATGCTATGAATGGAGGCGAACTAGCCGAATTAATACCAGACGGACAAGGATTAACATATTACCCGCCGACAAAAAAACAAAAGGCTGAAATGTCAGCTAAATTAAACAAGATAAGGAAGTCATTAGGCAATAAGTGAAAGGAACAACAGACCTATTTGGATTAGAGCAAGACTGCAATTGTGGTGCTTATGACTTCGAGCATGTTATGAGCTTATGTGCCTGCAATATAGAATATCTTGATAAGCCTGCTTGTAGTTGTTGCCATTCAAATTGTGAAGCGGCATTAATGGATGTCGGCGTTGGACTAAATGAGTTTTGGGGTTCTGTTTCGTTTCATTCTGAACTTGTGGAAGTTTCTGACTGTTGCGGGGCTGAGGTAGTTAATTTATGAGTGATATAGACGACTGGTGGAACAACAACCTAATGAGTTATCGAGAAGACGGAAGGCGCGGCGCTGATTTGGGAGACTTTAACCCGCCGCATTTCTTTACCGATGAAGACCCGCAATATCTGGATGAAAACGAGGCTTATAAAGATGGGTTTATGGAAAGACGAAAAGAACTCGGTGAATCGTTTAAATGGAATTAATGAACAAAATAAAAAACTGGTCATACGATAAACCAACAGAGCCTGGTCTATATATGATATGCAATGGAGATATTGAGGTAATCGAAAATATGGAGCCATTAATGATAACAGCGCTTGAGCCACATATTGCAGCCAGTAAAATATCAATGTGGCCGATGGCAAGCGTTAGAGAAGTATCAACGTGGAATAATTCGTGGAAATTTGCGCGGCTTGGTATTGGGATCGAAGCTAAATGAAATTTGAAATGATAAAAATGCCCGGCGGCTTATTCACTCCAGCATCCGATACAGAAGCCGAGGCATTGGAAAGGTTTAAAACTGGCGAGCAGTACCAGATCGAGATTAAGCTAACTCGTAACCCTTCCTTTCATGGCAAGACATTCGCATTTTTCAATTTTTGCTTTGATTACTGGAAAAGCGATAAGACTTTTTTAGATGAGCGTGGTCAGTTTGAGGTATTCAGGAAAAACCTAACAGTATTAGCCGGATTCTATAAATCATATTATAACATAAAGGGCGAGGTTAGAATCGAATCCGAATCGCTTTCGTATGGCAATATGGACCAAGAAACATTCGAGCAACACTATAACGCCCTTATCAATGCAGCACTTGAGCATATCTTTGTTGGGGCCGATAAAAATACTGAGGCTCAATTGATGGGCTTTTTTTAAAAGAGGAAAATGCAATGAGTAGTAAAGAGCGTGAACAGGAAGAAATTATTGAAAGGCTCCGTGGCCAATTACAAAACTGTGTCAACCACCTTGACAGGGCGAAGCGAAGAACATACGGCATGAACTTAGATGAATGCATTGAGTCAGCAAATCGGGCCTTATATGAAACACTAAAGGGTGCATAACAGCGCAATTAATAGGTGATGACATGGAAATAGATTTAAAAAAAGCAAAGCCTGGTTCTGATTATGCCGTTGAAAATGGCTGCAAGTGTCCTGTTTTAGATAATTGCCGAGGCAATGGCTATCTAGGGATTGAGGATCAATTTGTCATTAGCCCTCAATGCCCTTTGCATGGTTACATGCCAGAAAGTACATACGATCATGTTTGCCAAGAATGCAGCGTTGAGTTTAGCAATATTATTAAAGACTGCTCATTATGTTGTGTTTGCGAAGTTAGGAAAGACAGAGACCAGTGTGACGAATAAACATTAGGATATATTAATGAAAGCCATGAAAATAGAAATATTGGTGCTTGATTTTGACGGCATTGGTGAAGATGAAGTAAAGAGTGCGTTAGAGAATAGCCATTATCCAAATCACTGCATAGCACCAGATGTTAAAAGAATTAAATCTGTAGATATAGATTGGGATGATGGCCATCCATTAAATAAAGCAGGAACAGCAGCAAAGGCATACCAAGATTTATTTGCAGGAGATATATTAAAATGAAGCAGTATAGTCAAGGCTTTGTTGATGATACGCCATGTGTTTTAGAGGATGGCGAAGCGATAACACGAGAAGACATAGTTAAATTACTTAACAAGCAAGCGTACTCCATTAAGTTCCTGCTCAATTCTTTGGATTCAATATCATCAGGGTTTGGAGAAACAAAATATGAGCTGGAAAACTACGCCGAACAAAAGCTTATTGAACATGCCAAAAAATAAATGCTGCGGCTGTAAAGAGCGATTTAAACGGGAAACAATGATAAGGCTTCCCGCTGGCCTATTTCATTCGATTGAATGCGCTAGTCGGTACGGTAACAAGCGTCAATTGAGAAATACACAGATAGCTAGCAATAAACAAAAGAAAGCGCTTAAAACGCAACACAAGGCCGATAAAGCAAAGTTAAAAAAACGTACTGGGAAAAATGGCTATTACGACAATTTAAAAACCGCCCTGCACTATTACGTCAAGCATGTACTAAGGAAAGGCGAGGATTGCTACACATGCGACAATCCTCAAACAGAGAATAACTGTCACCATGTCGGGCACTTCATCCCGGCAAAACAAGTTGATCCACGCCGCTTCCTGCTAGCCAATTTGAGAATACAATGCTATTCCTGTAATTCGATGAACTCAGGCCGCCGATCTGAATACCGCGAAAGGCTAATATCTGAAATGGGAATTGAACACGTTGAATGGCTGGAATGCGATGCTAATCACCCTGATTTATTAGACAAATACAAAACCATTGATGATATAAAGTCTGAAATCTCCCGCTATAGAAAACTATCTAAATCCAGTTAGCCTACCGTTCATCTGATAGATTAATTCCTTTATTGACGTTAGTACTAATGCAGCTATACTTAACCCAACAACAACGAAAACAGAGGGTAAAAAATGACAGATAAAAAGGCAATGACCGGAGCACAACGTACCGCCAAGAATTACAAAAAAAACATAGCAGCAGGGGCAAATCAAATCAAACTATGGGTTCATCCAGACGAAGCAGACGAAGTTAAACAATTTGCAAAATCGAGACCGAAAACCAAATTGATTTTAGAAGCAATCAACACCTAGTAACAAGGTAAACCGATCTGAGGGGGTCGAAAATGTCAACAAAGAAACAAACAACCGAAACAAATACTTCATTTCTTATGATTCTGGTGGTATTAACCGCCGCCGCCGCTGGCACATACATTAATGCAATCATTGCAATGGATTGGTTCTCTGAATCAATGTCTGAATTTATGGCGGTTTTAATGTCGTTGTGTTTGACCGCGCTTGAATTTGCCGCCGCTCACTACCTGTTTAAAGAATCAAGCGGATGGTTTGGCCGCCTTCTTTGCTTCGTTATAACTTCATCGTGTGTAGTAGCCTTTTTGATTTTCGGAACACTGCCAGTTTTGGTTAATCAAATCAGCAAGACTCAAATTGATGTGACAAAAACAAATCACTACTTATCTGTATCAAAAAAGATCGCCGTGATTGATTCGCAAATTGACCAATCTAAAATTTATCGTGATCAGATAAAGGCCGATGTTGTCGCCTGCGATGCTTCTTACCCTGTCCCAAAATGGCGGACTAAAAACGGGCAATGTAAAAAACCATTTCAATATGAAATTAAAGAGATTGGTAAAAATATTGCAACTTTGCAAAATCAAAAGCTTGCGGTTTTAGATCAACAATCAGACCTGATCGCAGCTAGTCCAACACCGACAAAAGAGAATGCAAGGTCACAAGCAATGGCCGTAGTTGTTGGAATTGTGACAGGAACCGGCATCAGCAAATCATTGCAAATTGGTGGTGTTGAGTTAGTGATCGCGCTAATTAGATCAATAATTGCTGAGCTTTCAATTTTATTCGGCGCATGGGCTTTGAATCGTTTCACTTCCGATAACCCGTTGAATTTACTTGTTCAACTTTTGTACAACTTCCGTACAACTTCCGTACAAAACCAATTAAATTGGTTGCAGCGCCGTAAATTTGACACGAAGTTTTCAACGGATTCACGAAATAGTGAATACATGAAATTGATTAAAAATGGACAAATTGATGATTTTTCATCATCTGGCGCTAGGTCGTTAAATATTAGGAATGAAGCCTGGCGAGCCGCAATGACACAAATGGTTATCCAAGGCTATCTAATGTCTATACATTTCAGCGAAGCAAAGCAATTGAACTACCGCCGCCCAACCGTTTTGGATGGGGCTATAGACGTCGGAAAAGGTAAAAATGTAGTTATGAGATTACCGTCTGAATTAAGGCTAAATCATGGGGCCGCTCAAAACGGCTTTAATCCTGACGTGATTGACATAATGACAAAGAGGGGGGCGTAGAAATGGCATTAACAAAACCACAAATAGCCAGGAATGCTCTTAAAAAAGAGTTCTTCGATAATCGTTTTTTTAAGTTCAGACTGTACAGGGGGGAAAGTGTTTTCCCAGGTAGGATAAGAGTCACAACAATGTCTATTATAAGACGCGAGAATCAACAGCTAATTGCTGATTTTAAACCAGGTTCAGCATTGTGGAGCTGGCGACTGATTAACGAAAAGCAATTTCAAATCGAATTAGGTCGTAAAATTTCCGGCTGGAAAATGTAGGGGAGCGGCATGATACAACCATCATTGTTTTTAATAATTACAGCCGCATATTTATTAGCCGCTGGCGATAGTGCCGGGTCTGTTTATGTTGATATTTTTACGCTGAATTTGCCTAGTGGGGCAGGTCTTGTTGTATCAATCGCTGATCTGTTTACAGTCTTTTCGATAGCTGTTCTATTTGCTTCAATATTCGGCGCTCCATCGCGGCTGTCGCTGCTGCTTTACATTGTCGCAAGCGTAGCCAATGCGGGGCTTTTAATCTCACTGAATAGCGTATCAACCGCAGCTTTTGCGATGATAACTATCATGGCATTTTTAGCCCTTTTTATTCAGCTTGTGAAAATGTAAAGGAGGTGGACGTGAGAAATTTAATTGCTATCCTTTTAATTGTTGCTGGGCTGATTGGTGCGGCTGGTTCAATTGCTTATGATTATTTTTCAACGGCTGATGATGTTGTAGCAGAGATAACAATCAAGCCGCTGGCACTGGTTAAGCCTAAGCATTTAAAGCAGGTTGTAGCCGCTAAAAAACCAGAAACAGAGCGTGTAATGACCGAGGCAGAATACAATAGAATTTGGCAGGTAGTCGGTAAAAAATGCAACCACTGCGGGGAAAATTAAAATGATCATTGAGCTATCAATCGCCTCGGCATTAATCGGCAGCGGTCTTTTAATGTTCAAGCCATCCGAAAAAATCAACGAGGATTTAAAAATAAGACCAACGGCCAAAATAAACGGCTTTAATTTCCCGCTTGATTTACTAGCCGCGCCGAAAGCTGTTAGCAATAAAAAAGCACAAGCAGAAGCCTCCAATATCCTTGCAAGTATTAATGAGTTTTTATCTGCTCAACAAGTAACCGCAGAGGCCGTTAGTATTTCGACAAGCCCAGCAACTTGGACAGCAGAAATAAAATACCCGTCAAGCACGAAGCTATCTAAAATCACAAGTTTAATACCTGATATTTCACTCCGCATTGGATACCCGAATATTAGAGCATTAGGAGCTAGGCAGGGTATAACCACGCTAGGTCTTGAGATTACCCGCGACAGTCAGTCGCTTGTAACCCTTCGTGAGCTATTAGAATCGAAAGCGTACGATAAAGCTAAAGGCGGTTTAATCATCCCGCTAGGCATTGAATCAGCCACGGGTGAGCCGTTAATAATTGATCTGTCAGCCGCGCCTCATCTGCTTTTAACTGGGACAACTGGGTCGGGAAAATCTGTGGCATTAAATGCAATTATCGCCAGTTTGATGTATCGGTACACGCCTAAAGACCTGCAATTTATAATGATAGACCCCAAGGTTGTCGAGCTGGAGCAATACGCCGGATTAGACCATATCGATAGCGATATAATAACCGACATGAGCGAAGCTGAAAAAACGCTTTCTGGTTTAGTTGATGAAATGGAGCGGCGTTACCAATATCTATCACGCCATAAAGCAAAGAAAATCGACCAACTAAGCAATGCTAAAAAGCTAAATAGAATCGTTTGTATTGTCGAAGAATACGCAGACGCATACAGCAGCAAGCATGGGCAAAAAATATCTGATCATATTGAAAAGCTGGCCCAAAAGTCTAGGGCTTGTGGAATTCACTTGATAATCGTCACGCAACGCCCAACCGTGTCATGTTTACGATCTGAAATTAAAACAAATTTGCCAGCAAGGGTTACTGGTCAGCTACTTAATAAAGTTAGCAGCCAAGTGGCTATTGACCAGCCAGGAGCCGAGGGGCTGCTAGGTAATGGCGATATGTTTTATCTTAAAAACGGAAAATTAATAAGATTCCAAAGTCCATTCATTGACGAAGATAAAGAGCTGACCGGAATCATTGATTTTTTAAAGCACGGCAAAAAAACCATGAATATTAAAACGGGTTATCTGTCGATGTCCTTTGATGATGATAGCGGGGAATTATCCGGCGTGATATTGAAAGGCAAGCAAAGAGGAAAAAAGCTGGCCGAATTATCTATGCTTGAATTGTGGCATTTTCAAGCCGAGATTTTTCCCTGCCAAGATAGCCGCCGCCTGCTGGATAGCTTCATGGGTGATAATGATATTGAGCAACCGCCGAGCGATGAAAAAAACAGGCTTTTATTTTCGCTAAATTCTGGATTTACAGTGACAGAACTCAAAAAATCATGGCGGAAAATGATGCAAAAATATCATCCTGATAAATTCGGTGATGATGATTTAGCTAGTGAATTAAACACAGCTTATCAGGCTCTAAAAAATGGATAAGCAAAAACAGAGATGCCCTCATTGTGGCGAATCGTTCAAGTGTGTGAATATCCATATAGCGAAAAAACACAAAATTAGAACGAAAAGTAAAAAAATGGCTAAAGGTTCATTGGTTTGGGCCGCTAAAAAGATTGTACTTGCTGTTATTGTTTAACTTAAAGGAGACCAACATGACATATTACAAGGCAAAATTTGAGAGAGAAGCAAAAGAAAATCCACTCGACTGGGTTATAGCTGAGAATAGGGGGGTATATTACTTAAAATATATTGGCGTTAAATAAAATTAAGGAGTGGAACCCGGCTGGAGAATTGGCCGGGCCGCCGCTAGGCTAACGAGAATAAAACGAGGGGTGGGATTATCCACGCTGCGTATATTTTACACTAAAATGGTGAATGAAAATGAAAAAAACAGAGAGAGTTACCGGCCTAATCAAGATTTTAAAACAAAAGCCAGATTTAAAAAATGTTATTGTTTTACCAGTCAAAGACAAAAAACAAAAGGACAAGTCAAAATGAAATTATACAAATTAATAACACTGCTTGTTTTAACCATTGCTGCAAGCCCTGTGATGGCTTCTGCCTATTTCTCGCTTGGTCTTGCATCAGATAGCAATAACGATAGCTTCTACGCTTTGTCTGCTGGGTTTAATAGGGCTTCAAACATCACAAACAAGTATATTTTTGTAGCCGCCGCCGATATTAAAGGCGATTGGATGAAAGAGGAAAAATCGACACCTATAAAGCTAAAAAAATTAAGTGTAAAGCTGACCGCTGGCACTGAAAACATTCAAGCAGGCTGGATGCACAGGTCTAACGGAAAAGATGGTAAGTTTTATTCTGATGCGAGTTCAGACATTAACATAAGCTCTAGCAGATCAACCGACAATATTTATTTTAAAGCGATAGCAAGCGGAGCCTCGTTAGAGTTATACGCGCCATTTGCTAAAGATGAATATAAATCAGACCCAAGGAAAGAAACAGATTATGAGGGCGTTTTGATTAATTACGATAGCCCCCACATTTTCGCAAGCTACCGAACTGGAATAACCGAGCCAGCTCAGCATAATAGTTATTTGCTTGGCATTAAAACCAAAATTGCCGATGATTTAGAGGTATCTTTTTCTCATTTTACCGGATATAACCCTGATATGAATCTGTTCGACTCTAAAATAAAAATCACTACTTTGAATATCATACTTGATCTATAACCACGTTTTGATTGATGAATCAAGTTTATTTCTAACTGCTAATGTTATAATTAAACAAAAGCAGGCATGTTGAAATGGATTCTAAAAAATGGCAATACAGCCACACGCTAACAACTATTGGTTTGGTTATTACCATCGCAGTATTTATAATTGATGGCGTATCAACTCAGCGTATTAATGTTGTTCGCCAACAAATTATAGATCACAGAATTGAAAGGCTGGAAGCTGAGCTAAATTCCGCTAGAGCAATCATGCGTGGGCAAGATGAAAAAATCACCGATGAGCTAAAGAAAACTTATTTCAGGCTAATCGATGAAATAAATAAACTTAAAGACGCTATCAAGCATTAATTGCGGCTTTATCGTCAAGCCGTTTTTTCTCTCTCAGTCTAACA
>Ga0209345_10004021_pt1 | contig 14552 bp, 16 predicted proteins | sample Cruoilmetagenom7_FD_187294 | JGI IMG/M metagenome (GOLD analysis project Ga0209345, IMG submission 187294) | Oil polluted marine microbial communities from Coal Oil Point, Santa Barbara, California, USA - Sample 7 (SPAdes) (version 2) | ecosystem: Environmental > Aquatic > Marine > Oil seeps ... | reverse complement strand
CACTTTGTAGGGCGAAATTATACAAAGGGGGAGCTTATAACTTCCTTACTTTTTCTAAACTTTATTGCTTTTTGTTTTTAGGACTATTTTGTATTAATCATCCATATAGAAAATATGTTTAAATAATCCCAAAAAGAGTTTAGAGAAGTCTCTGTCACCCCACTCTCTTTTAACTCTAAGATCAATGGTTTATAGAGTTCTAACCACACTTGCCTAGCTTTTGCATCTATCCTAAAAGGTGCGTGACGTCCTATCATCTGTGGTGCTCCACGATTTTGATTAAAATACCTTGGACCTCCACATATCTGTATGAAAAAGTCAGCTGAATGTACTTTTGCTTCTTCAAACTCCTTTTCGTCTTGAGGGAAAATATTATATATCTCACTCTTTTTTATAGAGTCATAATGTTTTGAGATCAACTCCCTGATTCCATCTTCACCAACTTCTATAATAAACTCAGGTATCGGTTTTGTAACCGGTGGTCTTACTCCAAACTGAGCGTATGTTATGTCTAAATTCATTTATATTCCTTGAGGTGTTTTTATTTTATAGGCCACTGCAAAAAGAAGTGGTACGTAGATTAAGTTCAGTACTGTTGCCCATGCTATTCCAAAGCCGAGTGATACTGCCATAGGTTGGAGTATGAGTGCTTGTCCCGATGCAAAAAACATCAACGTGAGAAGTCCTAATACAGTTGTTAAAGAGGTGAGAAGAATCGGTCTGAGTCTTGTTTTTGCATTCTTCATCAACTCTTCCGTATCTTTTGACTCTTTAATAAAACTAACCATTATAAGTCCATCATTTACAACAACTCCGGCTAACCCTACAACGCCTATGAGACCTGGCATTGTTAGATTAAGTCCCATTATCCAGTGTCCTATGTAAACACCAAGAAGTACAAGTGGGATAGTACTGATTACTATAAGAGATTTTTTAATAGAATCAAAGAGCCACACAAGAGTGATAAATATTAAAAAGAGTGCAATTATTCCTGATTGCAATATCTCTCTTTTATTTTTATTATTCTCTTTCTCTTCACCTTTAATCTCTATTTTAAACGACTCATCTTGGAGCTTTTCAAATGTAGATTCCAACTTTTTCATTACTTCAGATGATGTTATTATTTTCTTATCTAGTGATGCATAAACACTACGTATACGTTTTCCATCCTCTTTTTTAAGGGTCACAAAGCTTTGGATATATATAAAGTCACAAACGTCTTTAAGAGCAACATATTGTTCACTTGCCGGGATTTGAAGCTCTATCTCATTTATCGAACCGATGTCCTTATTTATATTGCTCTCAAGCTTGATACGTATTAGTCCACTATTGTTAAAGAGTTTTCCATACTCACCTTTCAAGTAATATGCTCTAAGTTCATTGGAGACTACCTCTTCATTAAAACCTAACTCTTGTCCATATTCATTTACACGTAGCTTTAACTCTTTCTCACCTACATTGGCATCATCAGCAATGTTAAAAACACCATCGATATTTTCTAACTCACTTCTGAGAGTATCTAAACCTCCAAGTACATCTACACCTTCATCTACACTCAGACTAATTTCTAAGTCAAAGGCAACTACTCCAGCACCTGGAACTTTTGTAACAAGCTCTTCATAGACAAGCTCACCATTATATTTTAAGAGCTTTTCCTCTTCTAAAAGTTCTTTTATCCCTTTGGCTATTACCTTTGCATCATTTTGTCTTGTTTGAATATTTGAATTATCTTCAGGTGAAAGATAGGGACCGATATATTTATCAAAAAAGTTAGCAGGAGCTCTTTCATGAAGGTCTATAAAGATATGAAACATATTTTCACCGACTTCAGGTCTGTTTTTTGCATCCATTTTGAAGCCGATAACTGATGTTACTGATGAGACATCACTCTTATCAATATTGTTAAGTATGATATTTTCCAGCTTTGAAACAATCTTTTCTGTCTCTGTGAGTTCATTGTTTATGTCAACTTTTCCATAGACATATACTTGTGTTGTATCAAAGTCAGGGAAAAGTTGAAACTTAGACTGCTTAGCCATCATATACGTGAAACCTAAAATGGTAAAAACAATTACTAAAAGTGAGGTAATTTTTCTTCTAAAGGCAAAGTGCAGTAGTCTGTCATAACGAAGATACATTCTCTCCCAAAATCTTTTTGTAAAACTACCCTCTTTTGAAACCTTTAAAAAATCATGCGCATGAAGTGGTAAAAAATAAAAAGCTTCAAAGAGTGAGGATAGAAGCAGTACTGTAATCATTATAGGAATTATTTTTATAAACATCCCCATCTCACCACTCATAAGAAGCATAGGTAAAAATGCAAAAACAGTTGTCAGAGTAGCTGTTAAAACGGCTGGAAACATCTCAGAAGCTCCTCTTATTACAGCCTCTTTTCTCTCCATCCCCTCTTCTAAGTGCCTGTAGATATTTTCAGCAACAACTATCGCTTCATCCACCAACATACCCAGAGCTATTAATGCACCTAAGAGTGAGAGCATATTGAGACTGTTTCCAAGTATTTCAGTAGCTATTAAACCTATCATAAAACTGACAGGTATCCCTAGTCCAACAACAAGTGCAATGCCTCTGTTAATGAAAATCAGCATCGCTAAAAATACAAGCATAAGTCCAAATACAATATTGGAAAAAACTGTATTGAGACGATTTTTAATCCATACTGACGTATCAGTGTATATACTGTAGGTCAACTCACTATGTTTAAGCTCTTGTTCTTTTAAAAGCTCACGTATATTTCGAACTAAAGCAATTGCATTTCCATTTTCACTCTTAGTTACATTTACGGAGACGTTTCGAACACCGTTATAGTGAGAGAGCTCTATCTCATCACTCAACTTAAACGTTACATCTGCAATATCACCGATTCGAAGCTTAACACCGCCAACACCAATGATACTGTTCTCTATATCTTTTTTATTTTTTTCACCATTATATGTTGATATATAGAGATGATGTGCTTTTTGTTTAATAGTCCCAACAGGAAAGATTGAGCTAATATTTCTAATTGCTGAGACCACTAAAGCGGGTTGAAGGCCGTATGCTTTAATCTTTTCATTGTTGAGTTTAATATCCAACTCTTCATCTGCGTCACCGCGAATCGATACTTCACTCAAATCTTTAAAACGAGTCAGTTCACTTTTTAACTCTTCAGCACGTTCAAGAAGTTTCTCTTTACTCACATCACCTGAAAGTGCAATCAAAACCAGAGGAAAATTATGTGTTTGAATCTTGGCAACAGGCTCATTCATATCAGCTGGCAGGTCTTTTTTTACAGCAGCGACAACATCTTTAACATCATTTAAAACACTGATATTATCTGAACCGGTTTTTATGTCAGCACTTATACTAAAAGAGCCATTTTTGATACTTGTGACAACCTCTTCAAGCTCATCTATGTTCTGTAGGTCATCCTCTATACTTTGGACGACCATCTTGTCTAAGATATCTGCAGAAGTTCCGACATAACCACCGTTTACAGTGATTTTGTCCATGTTCATTGGTGGAAATATCTCTTTAGGTATATTTATATACGCAAAAATAGACATCATCAAAATAAACGTTAATAACATATGATTTAATAGGGGTTTATTTATGGAAAATTCTATAAATTTACGAATCATTATATACCTTTAACTATCTTCTAAAAAAGTGTATCTAGTATCTGATTTTTAAATTTTATCGATTCTACTGAAGCACTTATGATCTTATTCTCTTCTTTGAGCGTATCATACTCCACTTTTAGTTTTGAGATGTCTCTACTTTTAAAGTAAATCTGTTGTTGAATATAAATTTTAGGAAAGAGAAACATCGCAACAAAGCTAATAGTTAAAATAATATACATAAAGTACGTAAAATCTAAAGTTTTTTTAGGAGAGAGTACAGAGCTGACTTCTTCTAAAAGTTCAGTTTTTTCACTCATGATAAATCCATCTGAAAGACTCTCATTTTTGCACTTCTGCTTCTCACGTTCTCCTTAAGTTCATCATCTTTTGCCATAAGTGGTTTTTTTGTTAAAGTCTTACCAAGTTGGTGGTCATTTCCACATGTACATCTCATAGCCTCTTGAGGACATATACAAGACTTTGACCATGAAGCAAAAGCCTGTTTTACTATACGGTCTTCAAGTGAGTGAAAAGAGATGATAGCTATCTTCGCATCTGGAAGTCTTGCGTTTTTTAGGCTTGAGAGTAGTGATTTAAGTTCACCTAATTCATCATTTACTTCTATTCTGATAGCCTGCATCAGAAGTGTTGCCGGATGTATCTTCTTACCTCTTGGCATATCAGCTTTGAGTGCTTCACTCAACTCCTTAGCAGATGAAAATGGACGATTGTCTATTATGCCAGCAGCTATTTTTTTATAGTTTCTAAGCTCTCCATACTCTAAAATAATTCTCTCCAACTCTTTTTTTGAGTACTCATTTACAACAGTCGATGCAGTTAAAAGAGCATCCCTGTCCATTCGCATATCAAGATTATCGCTCTCGTATGAAAAGCCTCTATCTTTTTGGTCGAGTTGCAGAGATGAAACACCTATGTCAGCAAGAACACCTTTAATCTCACTTGCATCAACCTCACGTAAGATATCTTGTATAACAGACGAAAATCGCCCTTTTCGTATGCTCACTCTATCTCCAAAAGCTGCTAGTCTCTCACTTGAGAAATCTATTGCTGTTTGGTCTTGGTCAATTGCGATAAGTCTGATATTTGGATTTGATTCTAAAATCATAGATGAGTGACCGCCATACCCCATAGTACAGTCAATAATAATTCCACTATCAATATCTTCAAAAGTATCAATAACTTCCCTATAGAGGACCGGAATGTGTGGAATATTTTGCAAAGATGTCACCCTTATACTGTTTTTAACGAATTATACATCAATTTTGTGTAATTTAATTCTTTATGAGGTATGATAAAGAAAAAAATTAGGAAATTATATGTTGGAACAGTATCAAACAGAGATTTATGCACTTGTAGCTCTTTTAGTTGTTGTATTAATTTACATTATGATTAAGCAGAGAAGCTCTAAAACTGATGAGTCTATTGATATAGGTGAAAGTTCTGATGAGCTAGCTCAAATAGAGATTGATGAACCTCAAGAAGAGACTGAAGAAGATGCCATAGATGAGTATGATGATACTGAAGAAAATGTAGCAGAAGAAGAGGCCGAGACAGTAACTAAAGCTAAAGAAGAACCCAAAGATGAGTTTGACGGTAAAGAAGAAGGCTCATTCGGTGACGTACCTCACCAGAGAAAAGCTGATAATGCCCCTTCAATAGAACCAACACATCACATCAAAAAAAGAGATGTACCTCCACACGACAAAATCACAAAAGATAACTTCAAAGAGTTTGCCGGAGAGAGAATTCTTGTTGCAGAAGACAACTTAATCAACCAAAAGGTTATTAACGGACTTTTAGCAGACTCTGGAATTGAGATTACTATTGCTGATGATGGTCAAGAGTGTTTAGATATACTTGCAAAAGATAGCAACTACCTACTTGTTCTTATGGATGCACATATGCCTAGGGTTGATGGATTTGAAGCCACAAGAGAGATTAGAGCAAACTCTGAATATGATCATATTCTAGTTGTCGCTCTTAGTGGTGATACTGCTGCTGATGATATCAAAAAGATGACAGAAGCCGGGATGAGTGAACATCTTGAAAAACCTTTAAGAATGGAAGCCCTGTATGACATAATGTATGCATACACAGGAAGCGACTCTAAAGCCGAAAAAGAAGAGGGTGGTGAATATATCACTATCTATATGACAAAAGAGCTAGACGGAGACCAAGGTTTAGATGTATGTGGTGGAGATGAGGATTTCTATCATGAGATTTTAAATGAGTTTGTCGCAACTTATGAAAACTCTACTCAAGAGTTAGGGGATTTACTAAGAAGCGGAGACCTTAAAGCTGCAGATAGACTACTTCTAGACCTTGTTGGTCTCACAGCAAATATTGGTGCTAAAAATCTAAATGATATCTCACAAATCATCAAAGCTTCACTTAACGATACAACAGAGAAAAGTTACCTAACTCTTGTTGATCAGTATAAAACAAGTCTCGATAACCTAATCAAAGATATAAAAGAGTATAAGTAACTCTCTTTTATACTCTACTTCTTAATTATGCTCCACCAAGAGCTTTTTTAACATTTTCGTCAGCCATGGAAATATTCCACACCGGCTCCCATACAACTTCAACTTCAACTTCATTAGTATCAGCCATTTTTTCAACTGACTCTTTAACCCACTGCTGAATAAGCTGATGCATAGGACAAGCTTTCGTAGAGAGAGTCATAGTAACTTTTACATTACCTTCATTATCACATACGGCATCATATATAAGTCCCATCTCTACAAGGTTAAAACCAACCTCTGGGTCAATTACAGTTGAGATAGCCAAAAACAGTTCTTCTTTTGTATACATAAAACTTCCTTGATTGTTGTAAAAGAAGTATAGCTATTTTATTTCAGGTAAAAGTTGATATTACTCAACTTGAAGCATTTCTATATCAGAAACCTTATCTATATGATTCTGACTCAAATCTACATCTTGTACAGTGTATTGTATATCCAATTCCCCTATAAGCTCATCTAAAAGAAAAATTACTCTCTCTAGTATAAATTCATTTCCACTTAGTACAACAAAATCATCTCCAAAGACTCTAAAGATTAAAGAGCCTTTGCAGTTTTCACTTAATATATGTGCAAACTCTGTTAAAAACAGATCTCCTGCTTTCCAACCACACTCTTTATTGTAAGCTGAAAAATTTTTGATAGAGAAAATTTCCATATACCTATAGTCCATGTCAAAACTATTTTTTATAAGTACAACATCTAAATAGTTATGGTTATAAGCTTCGCTCAGAGTATCTTTATAAAAGTAAGCGAACCTCTCCTGCTCTAACTTAGTGTTTGGAAGCTGAGATATATTGTCATCAATTACAACATCTTTAAGGGCGATGACAGCCTTTGACACCACTTCTGGATGAAACTGTTTTCCGCTAAGCTCTACTATCTCTGCTATTGCTTGAGATACAGTCTTTCTAGATTTATAAATTCTGTTTGTCGTCATCGCATCAAAGGCATCTGCAACAATCATAATACGTGCGAGAGGAAGTATCTCATCACCCTTCAAGCCTTTTGGATAACCTTCACCATCATATCTCTCATGATGAGAGTGAACAATCTCTGAAAATGATTTAAACATTGGTACATCTTCAAGTAACTGAAAACTTATCTCAACATGTTCTTGGATAAGTTTATACTCAAGATTATTAAGGGTTTTAGGGTTTAGTAAAACTGCATCAGGAGTAGCTATCTTACCTACATCATGAAGTATTCCAGCCTCATAAATTAGGTCACACTCTTCATTTGAGCAATCCATCTCTAGTGCTATAAGTTTACAATACTCAGCAACCCTTTTAGAGTGTCCAGCAGTATAAGTATCTCTCTTCTCTATCATGTCAACCATAAGATAGAGTGTTTTTTCATAATTTACTTTTTGCTCATCCATAAGTTTGGTAACTTCAGATGTTTTTTTATCAATCATCTCTTTTAAGTAAAGGCTATACTCTTCATTCTCTTTAAATTTCTGTAATCTTAGTGTCAGTTTGTAGAGCTCCTGATTAAGTTGCATAAAATCAAACGGCTTCATTATGTACCCATCTACACCAGACTTTATTGCCCCCATCATATATTCAGGTTCGTTATGAGCAGTTGTGATTAAAATGGCTTGGTCTTCTGTCATTGCCTTTATCTTTTTTAGCATCTCTAAACCACCCATTCTAGGCATGGAAAGATCTGTTATCACCACATCAAAATAGGCATTTGCATAAGCATCTAATCCTTCTACTCCATCACTAGCACTTACAACAGTTGAAAAAAACTTCTCTAAATACTGTGTCATTACATTTTGGATTGATTTATCATCCTCTACATAAAGAACGGTGAGGTTTTTACACAATTTTTGTAACTCTTTAACGTCTGTCACTTTATTTCCTGTAGTTTTTGCATTACTAAAATTATATCATCAAATGAGAGTGGTTTTTGAAGTATAATATTACTCAAATCTTTATCAAGATCATTTACACCTCTAGAAGCAGTTAAAAATATAACAAACACATGAGTATCAATCTTTCGAATCTCTTTGACCATCTCAACACCATCCATCACAGGCATCAAAATATCTGTTATCACTACATCGAAATCTTCATTTTTTAAAAACTCTGACAAGCCCCCTTGCCCATCCTCACAGACCACGACATTGTCAAAAAACTTCCGTAAAAACATACCCGTACCATGCCTAACATCTTTTTCATCATCAACAAAAAGTACTTTTAAATCTTTTACTTTCTCTTTCAGTGCTTGAATATCATTCATCGTGCTCTCCATTCGTCTCTATACTTAACGGCAACCTTATCTCAAAGCAGGCACCAGCACCCAAGTTATATGCAGTTATTATACCATTTAAATGCTTTTCAATTATTGTTTTACACATATATAGGCCTATACCTGTTCCAACATTCTGACTTTTAGTACTAAAATATGGGTGCTTAAAACACCGTTCAAATTATGATATATTGGAAGTAAACAAAGGTTTATTTACAAATAGCTGTAAAAAAGTTCTAAAATATGTGTAAATTCTCAATCTAAGAATGTAATTTCTAAAGGTACAAGACGAGGAGTTAAACGATATTTTTGCAAAGATTGTACGACTTCATTTAGTTCCAAAAGACGACCTGAACAGCTACATAAAATCATCTTCGAAGAATACTTTTTACACAGACAAACTTTAAAACAACTGGCAGCCAAATATGATAAATCGATTCCTTAGATTATGAAACAGAGAGATGAATATATTGTAGATGAAAAGGTACATAATCCAAGACCAGTAAATCTCATTTGTGATGCTACTTTTTATGGAATAAGAAAGGATAAACTAGGAACTTTAGTTTTTAAAGATGTTGAGTCAAAAGAGATACTCATTTGGAAGCATATCGAAAGTGAAATAGTCCAAGACTATAGATATTTAAAAGAAGAGCTTCTGAGATTAGGCTATACTATTCAAAGTGCTACTTTAGATGGAAAAAGAGGCTTAACTAAGGCTTTTAATGACATTCCAATACAAATGTGTCTCTTCCATCAGAAAAAGATTGTACAGAGATATATCACAATAAGACCAAAACTTGAAGCTAGTAAAAATCTTAAGAAAATAGTTTCAAGACTAACACTTACAACCGAGAAAAACTTCACTCAAAAGCTTGATGAATGGTATGAAACTTACAAAGACTTTCTAGATGAGAAAAGTGTTTCTTCAATTACTGCAGAACTTCATTATACTCATCCAAGAGTTAGAGCTGCTTACAGAAGTTTGAGAACAAACTTACCTTATCTTTTTACTTACAAAAATCATAAGAAATTACACATTCAAAATACAACAAATGCACTTGAAGGTGGAGTATTCTCTCATATGAAGAATAAGATTAGTTTGCATCGTGGATTAAGTAAAAGTATGAAGCTAAATTTAGTTGATTATTATCTTGTGAACTATAAGAAAAAGTAGAAAAGTAAGCACCCGTTTTTTTAATTAAGTCTAAAATAGTGAAGCCCTCTGCAGCCGATTTCAATTTTTTCAAATCACCCATCTCAACCCTTATACGTTATCTTATATATAGTATCATGTATAAGGTTTAAAGGTTATTTAAAGTAGATCATATAGTAAACACTTCTCAAGAATGCAACAGCACCAACCACTAAAAAAGAGGCTCCTGCATTTATCAGAACATCTGTTTTTGTAGCTATAGCAATAGCTATTAAAAGAACACCTATTGCACTAAATATGAACTGTGCTTGTGAGCTTTTATATGGAACCATATCAGCAAGCATAGGAACTTTTTGCTTTCCCACAAGTGGAGAAAATCTCTCAAACCATACAAGAAATGGAATAATTTTATAGATATGTCCTGTGATTAAAAATGATATAAATCCATAGAAAAGCATCCATCCAGAAGCTAGTAGAAACTCCTCTTTAGCTGTTAAAAAATAGAGTACCCCAATGGCAATTGCTATCAGCATAGATATATATGAGAACATCATTGATATCGCATAAACATCATTCTCTTTTCTGGGTCTAGTAGCATATATAATATAAATAATATAAAAATAAAACACTAAAGATATGATAGAGGAGAGATATCCTAAATACTCTAAAATTTCTGTATGAAAAAGTGAGCCAATAACAACTAGAACAACACCTAAACTCATCAGAGAAACAGAAATTTCTAAAGGTCTCATAGAAAATCCATGTGATAAAGTAAACATTGGAACAAGAACTATGGATAATCCCATAATAGTTATCATGATATATCCACCTATCACCAGATAGACATGCCCGTGAAGCAGTGCTGTTATGTCCAGAGTAATAGTTCCGGCATAAGAGAGTGCCATAAGCAGTCCAAATATAATCCCAAAAAATAGAAATGTATTTGAGATTAAAACACTGCTCATAATAAGATTTAACTTAGAAACTTTAAAGATTGTAAGAAAAATTTCCATAACAAAAATCATCATAGATATGAGAACTATAACCCCGCCATAAGGAAGCAATGCAGGTGAGTAGAGAAATCCAAACACCATTAAAATACTACCTATAAGAAGCAGAGGCCAGATTGCGTAAAAGAGTTCGACTCCAAAGTGCCCTACTTCAAGAACAACGGGGACAAGCTGTGCCATTCCTCCAAAGATTATCATCATCACAAACCCAAGTAAAAAGAGGTGTACGAAACCCAAAATTTTTGGATTTAAAAATGATAGATCATCTGTAGAAAAAGAGAACATAAAGATTGCTGATATAAGATAAAAAAGAGCCCCAATAATAAAAAAAGGAGCTATTAATTTAAAAGGAGGTGCAAAATCTTGCGAAATTGGTGTCATGCTTTATATATTAACCAGCACAAGAAGTTTGTGTTAAATCAGAATCAACACCAGCTCCAGTTACACTTGAAAATACAACTTTAACAAATCCGTTATCTAACTCTTCAACGACATATGAGACATCATCCTCAAGTTTACCAAAAAGTCCACCTGGTGCTTTATGGTTAATCATCACCAAAGTGTTATTTGTGTTTTTAATAAGCTGCAGTCCACTCATTGCATTTACCATTGGATGAGGAGGTCCCTCAGCTGAAGTATCAAAGTAGTATATACTCTGATCATCTTTTGCTAACTCAAAAAAATCTACTGTTGCTCCAGCTACTTCTATTTTTGTTGCTTCACTTGGAATATTTGACATAATTAAAACCTTTTGTTTTAGTAAGGTTCATTATAATAAATATTTGGAGACTTAATATTGATATTTATCAACAATTCATCAAGAATTCATCAAGAATTTGTCAAATATTGTCAGAATATATCTAGTTTATTCAAAAAGTACGTGAAGTCCCTCTCTATTGGTAATGACATATCCATTTGATGTTTTTTCAACCAGTTCTAACGTAACAAGTTTTTTAAACATTCTTGATAATGTTTCAGGTGTCATGTGAAGGTGCTGTGCTAGTTGAGAGTGTTTCATACTGAGTGCTTCTTCGTTTTCACAGATATACTTTGCTATTCTTGCGGTTGAATCTAGAACAATGTTAAGTGAGATAACATTCTCAAGATTTTTTATCTTTCTAGAGAGTGATTTAAAAATGTTAAGTGCAACAACTGGATCGTGGAAAAACTCTTTTTTAAATTTTTCAAAATTAACTTCAATTATTACACCATCTGTATCAAAAGAGCCTGATGCCGGATAAGGTAGACCCTCAAGTGTAACCATCTCAGCGACTAAAGAGACAGGCTTGAATCTACTAAGAACTACTTCATTGTTCTTTAAATCCGTTTTATAAACCTTTAGAACACCCTCAACTAAAAAAATAAGAGAAGTAGGCACCTCTTTTTCATAGAAAAGTATCTCACCCTTAGCTAATACTCTTTTTCTTGAAAATGAAGCGAGCAGTTTAAGTTCTCTCTCATCCAGATTTTCAAAAAATGGTATTCTTTTTAACTCTTTTATCTCAAGCATTATCTTACCTGCCCGCTTCCGTAAATTTTAAACTTATACGTTGTTAATCCCTCTATACCCATAGGTCCACGAGCATGAAGTTTGTTTGTAGATATTCCTACCTCTGCACCAAATCCAAAGGCACCACCATCAGTAAATCGAGTCGATGCATTTACATACACAGCTGCTGCATCGATTGCATTTAAAAACTCTTCTGCTGTAGTTATACTTTCTGTAATTATAGCTTCTGAGTGTCCAGAACCAAATTTTATAATGTGTTCTATCGCACCATTTACACCATCTACTACTTTTATATTCAGTATATTTGCTAAATATTCAGTATCATAATCTTCATCAGTAGCCTTAGATACTTCGATAATATTTTGAGTGTTTGAGCATCCCTTTAGCTCAGTATGAGCCTTATCAAACTCCTCTTTTAAGAGTGGAAGTGTATTTTTTGCTATTGCACTATCAACAAGCAGAGTCTCCATTGCATTACAAACACCTGGACGCTGTACCTTTGCGTTTAAAGCGATGGCTATAGCTCTATCTATTTTCGCATCTCTGTCTATGTAAGTATGACACTGTCCTTTATCATGTTTCACAACACTTACAGTTGCATTCTCACTTACATGTTTAATAAGCCCTGCTCCACCACGAGGGATAATTAAATCTACATATTTGTCCATCTTAATTAGTTTGTTTACACCCTCACGTGAGGAGTCTGGAATAAGTGAAATAAGTGAAGACGGCAAATCATTGTTAACCAATACATTTTTTAAAACTTCAGCAATAGCTCTGTTTGAGTTTTCAGCCTCTTTTCCGCCTTTGAGTACACATACATTTGAGCTTTTAAAACATAGAGCCGCAGTATCAGATGTAACATTTGGACGTGACTCATATATAATACCGATAACACCGATAGCAATACTTACTTTCTCAATTTTAAGTCCATCTTCAGTAACCCAACCATCAAGTACACGTCCAACCGGCTCTTTAAGTGCTGCTATCTCTTCAATCGCCACTGCCATAGAGTCAACACGCCCCTCATCTAAAAAAAGCCTGTCCATAAGTGCTGAAGTAAGATTGTTTTTCGCTCCATCAGCCATATCTTTTGCATTTGCAGCCAACAGATCTGAGGTATTAGCTCTTAAAGCCGCTGCCATTTCTAATAAAACTCTATTTTTTTCACGTCCGCTCAGAGTTGATAAAACTCTACTTGAGGCTTTTGCTTCACTTAAAAATTGTTCCATATCATCGCCCTCTTTTTATTAATGTTATAATATCATAAAAATACTTTAGTCGCCTAAGCGGCGCAAGCGAAGATAAAGGGACTCGTTCTTTTATCGGACTAACTAGATGAAGGTTTCCTTCATTTTACAGAGTAAAACTAAGGAAGATTATGAAAACAATAACTTTTATCGGAAATGGCAATATGGCTTTGAGTATCGCTAAAGGTCTAAAAGATAATTATAAAATTGAAGTAGTTGGAAGAAATTTAGAAAAAATAGAGCACTTTGAGAAGGAATTAGGTGTTAATGTAGATAAGCACCTAATAAACGGCTTTAACATAGAAGAGAAAACTGTACTCTTTTGCGTAAAACCTGCAAATGTTGAAGAGGTATCCAAACAGTTACAAGGGAAAGCCAGAGTGGTCTACTCTGTTTTAGCCGGAACTTCAGTTGAAAAACTACGCTCAAACCTAAATACAGATGCAGTAGTAAGAACTATGCCAAACCTTGCTGCAAGTGTCGGACAATCGATGACAACACTTACAGGAGACACTGCTTTTAAAAAAGAAGCAGAGGAGCTTCTAGGAGCTATTGGTGCCACTAGATGGTTAGCTACTGAAAAAGAGATAGACATAGCAACTGCACTCGCTGGAAGTGGTCCTGCATATCTAGCCTTGGTTGCTGAAGCATTAGCTGATGGAGCTGTAAAACAAGGTCTCAAAAGAGATGATGCTATGGCAATAATGCGTGGTCTGTTTGGTGGTTTTGGAGAGTTAATCCAGGATATTCATCCTGCAATATTAAAAGATGGTGTTATGAGCCCCGGTGGAACTACAGCAGCTGGTTATGGAGCACTCGAAGATGGGAATGTTAGAAGTGCATGTATGGATGCAATTGAAAAGGCTTATAAAAGAGCTTTAGAACTATAAGTTCTAAAGTCTTACTCAACTATAAAAACTTCAGTATCTCTTTTTCAATATCTTCTTTTTCTATAACAGTATCATGGACTACTTTTTTACTAAACAACTCATTTATCATAGCTGGAATTTCAACATTCGCTTCTTTGGAGATAGCTTTTAGAGCTACTATATCCTCCGCTTTTTCTTCACCTGTTAACGCATTGGCAATTACAGGTGAGAATTTTGTCCACTCTGCAGTTGAGTAAATTACGGTTGGAATATTTTTAGTTGCACATGACTCATAAGCTTTAAAACAAGTTGCAGTATGAGGGTCCATTAAGTAACCATCA